>Ga0214480_100219_pt1 | contig 28275 bp, 19 predicted proteins | sample M1_20Mar14CPVII9_3_FD_165042 | JGI IMG/M metagenome (GOLD analysis project Ga0214480, IMG submission 165042) | Marine eukaryotic communities from Monterey Bay, California, United States - M1_20Mar14CPVII9sort6BwellE17 | ecosystem: Environmental > Aquatic > Marine > Unclassified | place: USA... | reverse complement strand
TAGTTGGTTCTGTCGGGTTCATTCTGCAGGCTTATATTGCCAATTCAAAGGTAAAAAAGTTCGATAAAACCCAAGCAAAGTATACACAAACAAAGTTTGTGGACGACGAATAAGAGTATATGAAGTTGTGTTTTTGTATATGTCTTAATATATAAAGAGTGTACATGTATATGATAATAAGTGTACAACCACATTTTTCTCAGGCAAAGTGTCAGGTTCATATGTTCCAGGTGTAAGGTGAAAAAAGATTTTTCTCGCTCCATATTGATGAGTACGATAATCAATCATCAATCAACACAGTTTGCAATGGTTGACGATAATGATAGTAGTAGTAGAAATACATGGTTTGATAGGGTCATTACACCATTAAATTCATGTAGTCTTGAAACATATACACCAATACGAAATGAGCCGCCGACAGAGGTATCGATATCTGATTGCAAAATAATTAATGATGAAAATGAAGGTGATGATGTGATACCTTTGATAATTGGTTGCTATCAACTAAATGCTCAGACAGATAATACAAATAAAGAAATTAATGATAATGATATTTCAAAGTCGTCTAGTCGTAGTGGTGAATTAAGATTGTATATGATATCATCACCATCAACAACAACAACTACATTATCATCTACAAGTATCAAATTTGGTAATGCACATGATGTAGTACAAATGGAAAGTGGTGTACTTGATGGTAAATGGAGAAGGCGACAATTGAACAAAAATACCAATGTACCAGCAATATATGCGAGTGCATGCGCTTCAGGGAGGATACATCTACACTCGTTAGAGAAGAAGAACTCACAACAATCATGGAATCTTTCACATTTAACATCATCTGACAAATCGGATAAGAATGACCTATGTCTATCTCTAGCATGGAATGATTTTATAAATTCCACTTCAAATGATAACACCAATATAAAATCAGATGATCAGATTGTATCATCTTATTCCAATGGTACTGTGGCTTTACACAAAGTTGCTACAACAACAATAAATGACGACGTTTCCCAAGATGTTGTTAGCATTGAAGAAACACATAGATGGAATGCACATACAATGTTTGGTTGTCCATCAGAGGTGTGGACGTGTTCCTTCCTTCGAGGTCATGAGAATGTAGTACTAAGCGGAGCTGACGACGTGACACTCAAAGTTTGGGATGTACGACAAACACAACGACATATACATAAAATTGGAGAGTCGGAGTTTGAGGCAGGAGTTACTGCAATATCTTCACATCCATCAATAGATCATGTGTTTGCAGTTGGTAGTTATGATGAGTATGTGCGAATATATGATTATAGGAAAATGGATCAACCAATGTCAAAAGTTCATGTAGGAGGCGGTGTATGGAGAATCAAGTGGCATCCATCATGCTATAACAGGGAAGAAGAAGGAGATATATCACACAGCGGAAAGATGCTTGTTGCGGCAATGCATGGTGGTTGTACAGTTGTCAACGTGCCTATTTTAGGAGGTGATGATGGTGATGTTGAAATTCTTTCACAGTTTACAGCACATGAGAGCATGGCCTATGGTGCTGATTGGATATCCAGTAACAAATGTGAAGTAGTGGCCAGTTGTTCATTTTATGATCGACAAGCCTTTATATGGAATCCTATGTAACAGCAGTTGAGGTTGATTATAAATGATGGATATGTTCAACATTATATTTATAGTTACAGACAGACATCGACGATTAAGATTTATAACAATGCAACTCAGGGAGTAAGCAACGCCTGTTCAAGTGCTCGAAGGAAATCAGTTTCACTAAGGACTGGACGACGTCGATCACGTTTGACTCTAGGAGGTGTTATTTGCAAAGCCTCACCAATTAAGTCTGAAATAGTCGAAGTGGTTGATCCATCATCATCATTTTCATCCTCAATGTTGTGTCTACCATGGCGAGTTGGCGGTCTAATCGAAGTAGCAGTGCTTGATGATGCTTGACTAGTAACACTACTGAGCTCCTTCACCTTGAGAACAAAGTCCAAATCAGATTCAAACAATCTCTTACAAACAGATGCTTGTAATCCATAGAACTGTCCAAGGTAGTCATTCAAGACCTCCATCATTTCATTCTTGTCGTAAAAGTATGGATTATGTTTCAAATCAATGTCACCGCTTCGGATTTGAGTAGTTTTTCGTCCTGACATGTACTTGGTATGACATGATGTTGCAATAAGCAACATATCATGATGAAGCTCGGCATTTGCTATTTCTTTCTTGATATGTTGCATCGTAACAACTGATGTGCTCTGTTGAATACTACTCTCATGAATTGTAATGCCATAAAAGTCCAATTCACGCTCAAACATTGATATTGGTATACTGTTGGGCAACTCGATGCTTCCATAACGCAAGTAGTTTAACACATGTGCAAATATATCACCATCCCGATCAATAAATATCGCTTGAGTTGGGTTGTCGTTGTTTGTTGTATTATTCCACTCTTTGGAAACAAGTCGTGAAAGCATTGTATCATCACAATGTGGTGCTTGTTTGATTATTGAAAGTGATACCTCAAAGTATCTTCCACCTACATTTAGCTTTGCGGTATTGGTACCTTGTTGGGTGGTTGAATTAGAATTATTTTCAGTGATGGTAGTATTATTAGTAGTAGTTTCCATTGTATTATTATTTGTTAATCTTGAGGGTTAAGTTGTATACTTGGTAGTATGGTAAGATTATGAGATGAAAGGGGTACAGTATGATAAAACAAGACTGAATAACAAGACTAAACAACTCGTGGGTAGGAGAAGATGTGTGTGGGAGTGAAGGCCTAGCAGTCTTCTCAATTGGCAGCCAAGCAAATTGCTTAGAGAGTTTGATAGATTTCATCTTCATCAGCTTACTTTCTTCAAGTCGAAGCCACTTCTTCTTCCCTTCCTAATCACTCCTCATCACCAAGTTATGTCAATCTCCACCAACCTTACCATCGACTCGAATGATGAGACAAAGGCCAAGTTCATTCAAGAACTTATCAATGAATGTATGGAAGTTTTGAAATCAAATCCAGACAATCGTTGTGCCAAGTATTGTCAAGAATATCTCATGAGTGATGAAGGAAGTGATCTAGCTGCAAAGGATTTGGTTACCTTTTGGAAGTGTGTCAAGACTGGTATTGATAATCCTGATTCTGGCTTGGGGTGAGTATATATGTTGTTTTAGTAGTATCTTCTTGTATATCACAACTCTTACTCATTCCATCACTACCACAAACTGACACATAGATGTTATGCCATGTCACCATTGGATTACTCCAAGTTTGGTACCTTCTTTGATAAGGTTATTCGTGATTATCACGGCGATGATTCTGGTGATAAGAAACATATAACTGATTGGAGTGTTGATGAAGGAATTGACTACGACGTGAAGAAGTTGGGTCAAGAGAAACTATCTATGCGAGTTCGTGTTGGTAGGAACCTTCTCGGTTTCTCATTGCCAGGTGATATGAACAAGGATGAAAGAATCAAGTTTGAACAGAAGATGTTACCAGCATTTGATCAACTCAAGGAGAAGTATGGTGGTCAGGTACATAGTTTGACGCCCGACTTTGGTGATGATGGGTCTAATCCAAACCTAATCTCCAAGGATGAGTATCAAAAGCTTGTCGATGCTCATGTCATGTTTAAAGATATGGATGCTGATCCGTATCTCAAGTCAGCCGGTATCTCATCAGATTGGCCTTACGGACGTGGATGCTGGCAATCGGATGATAAGATGCGTATTATTTGGTTTGGTGAAGAGGATCAATTACGTATCATGTGCATGAAGAAGGGAAGTGATCTTTTGGATGTTAGCAACTTGAATGAAATGCTCAAGACTGTTGAGTCGATCGATGGTATTGAATTTGCTCGTGATGAGAACTACGGCTATGTAACATCATGCCCATCTAATTTAGGTACTGGTATGCGTGCTTCAGTACATGTCAAGATTCCAAACTTAACCAAGGATGGTACAGACGCCAAGGCTAAGGAAGTTTGCAAGCCACTAGGTCTTTCTGTTCGTGGTACAGGGGGTGAACATACACCCATTGGAAAGGATGGTACCGTAGACATTTCACCCTCGTCACGTCTCTTCATTAAGGAGAAGGAGATTATTGGCAAATTGTACGAGGGTATTGAAAAGTTGATGGCAATTGAGAATGCTTAGCTGATAGTATGGTTGTTGGGTTGAGGATAGAGTGTGGAGTCATACATATCGATAACGATTGTTTTTACTTGAATAACTTATACTTTCTTTGTATTCAGTTAACTATATTCAGACCACCTTTTTTATGTACTGTTGTATTAATTACAGTCCAAGCACTCTTCTCTTCTCGTTTTTGACCTCTTCTGAGTCTACAGTTTTTATCATTTTGGTAGCCGTAGATAGACAGTAGTTTAATCAACAGCGTCCGCCATTCTGAATCGGTGAACATACGCCTTCACCATAATCAGTTATTGAAGGAATTCTATAGTAGTTGTAGGAAGGGGGTAAGATAAGATATAAGTATACACATAAGATATTCATATAGTAAGAAATACCAAAAGAAACAAATAGTATGGACAAATACTTACACAAGGCCTACAACTAACAAAGCTATCATCACAAGGATAAAACTACCGGCGACTATTTTCGTGATCCCTTTATATTGTAAGATTATATAGATATTATGAGGTAAGATAAGCATTTGTTTCGTCACAGAAAAATAATAATATGTAAACAAAATAGCACACGTCCCCCACCTTTATCTGTATTAACATCTAAAGCTCGATATAAATCATATTCATCTTCATCATCTCCTATACCAAGTTGGGCTTTACGCTTTTTATCAATAGAAAGTGATGTCTTCTGTTGTAGTATCAAGATACCCTTTTTTCTTGATGTGAGGGTATCTTGAGATATACTGATGCTACCCGGCGATACAAATGCATGTAATAGGGGAAAGAAATGGACTAATAAACATAGTAGAGCAACCCTCATTGTTGTTTATAAATATTTGTAGGACGAAGAGAAAGGAGAGATAGAAGGTACGAAGGGGGCTAAAAAAAAAAATACGAGGATACCATTGGAAAGTGGATGTTTGTTGAATGGATACATAGACGATGGACAAAACTCTACTGATAAACATCAATTGGCATCATGCTGTTAATGATCAATCAAAACTGAATCAAACCATAAAACTTTTGGAAGATGACAGCGATACTAAGATACAGGCCATTGAAGCAGATATCATTTATTCATCAATACAGAAATGTTCAGTAATGGGACATCCTCCATCAGTTGATGGTGATTTGACATTGGCTTCATTTCTGCAGCAATTGCACAACATAAAGTTTCAACATCATCAACACAGCATACATGCATGTCCTATTTTAAAACTCGACTTTAAATCTATGGTTGCATTGCAATCAAGTTTATCGGATGTACAGGAATACTTATCAAACCTACCAGCACGTCTTCACAAAAGAGTGTGGATCAATGCCGATATACTATCCGGTCCGGGTGAAGATGTGAATGATAAAGTAGCACAACAGAAGATGCAGCCCAAGTTTAATGCTTCCGAATTCTTGAACTTGGTGTCATCAAAACTACCAACCATACTAAGCATTGGTTGGACAACATCACTAACAGATATACATGCAGAATATACAAATAAAATGGTTAATGATATGATAGAGTGTGCCAAACCGTATTCAAATGTAACATTTCCTGTCCGAGCCTCATCTTTTAGACAGTCATTCGGCGTTTTAGAAAGATTGTATCAAGCAGATCCCACTTGGACAGTGACCTTGTGGTGGAGTGAACTACCAAAGGAAGAACTTGATTGGATATACAACACTTTGGAGAACAGTAGTTTGAGGAATAGAACATATTATGATATGATGGGCTTCCATGCACACTTAAACCAGAAACAGAATCTAGAATGGGTAGAGAAATGCCATGGATCTTCATAGTACAAGTTTTAATCCTTTTATTGATTATCGAGGGAGCAACTCCAATGATTAACCAATCTCTCTATATCTCTCCCCCAAACATATCTTCTTACCTCATCACAAGCATACGCACACGATAAATCCCCCGTTACTTTCTCCCCCCATTGATACCTTCATTATATTTGTTGATAAACTCAAGCCTGTGTTTGGTGTTCTTCAACTTACCTAACTTGTCTTCTTCATCTCGGAGCCTTTCAATTGCAGCATTCTGCAACGAATCTAACCCTTCTTTGTCAGTATTATTGGCATTTAATATATTATTCTCTTCAAGCAAGCGGAATGAAGGACAAAGCAACTCAGTAGTTGACATAGCTTTCTGTCCATCGCTTTCACTTTTGTACTCATTGCAAAACTCACAGTCATCTTCAGTGCAAGTTCCGACTGTCTTGTTGAGTTTGTTATCCTCCGAGAACAAAATACTTTTCGAACAAAGTTTCTTGTGCTCTTCTTCTACTCTCTTACGCTTACTACCACCTCCATGTTCAGATCGTATCATCATCTCATCTTCCTTCTCACTATATCGAAGCTTCTCTAATCGTTCTTTATCCGCCATGCGCTGAGGAGTAGGAGAAAGCATATGGAAAATGTAAGTGAGTGGAGAACATAAAGGTTGTAATTTCAATATATGGATGACAACCAACAACACAAACAACGTACAGATCGCCCCCTTAACCCTCTTAAGTAGTGCAATCGTTCCTCATCGTAATCTTTGCTTTCTAAATCGGCTTCTTCCTTGCAAACTTCCATCCAATTGTCTCGAGCGGCGTCAACACTCTTATCCGCCATCTTGCACTGTGCATCAACAAAGTCAATAACTCTGGGGAGTTCAAGAGGGTATTCAACTCCTCCATTGGGTAATAGCTGCAAATGATCAATCTTTTCCCAAGTTTGTGGTGGGCAATTCAATGCCTTTTCTTCTTTTAAGGCATTTGGTGCCATCTTGGAGGTACCTTGTTGTTTCTTCTGTGTCTTCAGTGTTCTTCGTTCTTTCAAAATTACTACGCCGATACCTGCCTCATAGTAGCACTCAAGATTACATTCATCACAACGTTTAGAGTCATAAGAACATACTGCAGAGCATCGTGGACAAGCAAAACCCTCTCCAATTTTCACGGCATTCTTCGGGTTGAAAGACATGTTATCAAAGCGCGCTATCTGTTTCAACTTTCTCTTTGGTCTTCCATAATTGTACTCCTCCTGTGGCACATCAAATGCAAACAGCTGCACATTATGCGACTTTTCCTCATCTTCAACGGAACTAACTTTGCTTCCTTTTCGTCCCCTCTTCTTACCCTTCTTCTCAACTAGTGATTTAGTTGAGCCATCTTTTTCACTTGCCTGGATTTTGGCTTTGTTCTTCTTCAACTTTGCCTTACAATCTTTTGTACGGACGAGAAAATTGTCTTTGAACTTCTGTACTGCTCGTCTCATGCAACCCTCAAGCTTTTCTGTATCATGGATGAGTACTGATATCTCTGCTTCTTTCTCTTTGAGTGTTAATGGGGTTAGGTTTTCGACCTCAGAAGAATCAATCCGAGAAAGGCACTGTTCGATCTTAGTTATTAGTGCATCTTTTTGCAAAGTGATGTCAGCCATAACAGTATTGTCAGTGTGTAGTTCAGAATCTCCTGTTACCTTTGCTTTCAACTCATCCCTTTCTCTTGTCAATGTGGATACCAGTAAAGAAGATTCATCTAGCTGAGCCGACAATCGTTCGACCTGACCCTGCAGCTGTGCAATATCAGTTGAGTCCGCATCCTGTTTGGTAGAATCAGATTCAGCTTCACAGCCCCATGATTTCTTACTATTGGCTAGCTCTAACTGTGTGACGAGTTCTGTCTTTTCAGTCAAAGCGGCTGAAAGTTGATCTGTTAATTCGTATACCTGAGACATTCTCTTTGATGCTTGTTGTTTCAATGCATCAATCTCTGTTTGTTTTTCAGCACATGTCGTCGTCTCCGACTTGTTCAGAAGGCGTTCGTTCTCCAATTTCAATATTCTCACTTGAGAGACGAGCTCATCCTTCTCTAACTGCATAGATGACACCTTATTTCTAGCAAGTTCAAGGTCTTTTACTCGATTCTTTAACAACTCATGGTCAGAAATAGTGTCTTCGTATTCGTGAATACAAGCTTCAAGCGTAGATATAGTTCCTCTCAGCTCGGTTTCTATTCTGCTTGATTCTGACAGCGCCGTAGATTTGGCGTCGGAGATATTTGTACTTAAAGATAGCTGTGTCTTTAGATCGTCCCTCTCTTTATTTGCAGCTTGAAGGGATGTGGTAGTCTCTTCTAGTTTGATGTCTTGCTCTTGAGCCTGTCTTGTCGAATCAGCTAGCTGGGATTGTAAACTTGCAACTTCGTTCGTCAAATGTGCAATCTCTTTCTTATGCTCGTTACTAGCATTAGTCGCCAATGAAGCACACTCCTTCATATTAGCGTTAGTAGTCTCCGCATCTAGAAGAGCAGTCTCTTTCAATTGTAAAGCAGACGATATTTTATCGTGTGCCCCTTGTAGCTCTGATACTTGATCAGTAGCCGCTTGTAGCTTCTCCTGTAAATCTCGGACTGTAGTATTTAAGTCTTCTGTGTCATCCCTCTTGTTTGGTGTAAGTTCATTTTCATACAGTTGAACTCTCACCGATAATTCACCAGGAGGTGGAGAAGCATCAGCAGAACTTGCATCAAAGGTTGATTCTTCTTCAGATGATGATGTCTTACCATGCCCATGATATGACTCTGCCTTTTTCTTCTCTTTAGCTAGCTCCGCCAATGTAGACACAACATCGTCTTCCATGTGGTGCTTCTCCTCTTCGTCATCATCTCCTACTTTGTCGGAATGCCTGCTTGTTTTTTTACTCCGTCGAGTTTTGTCCTTAAACAGTACTATTGCCTTTAACTCGTCTCCGTTCGCCTCTTCCAAGTATTGACAGAACTGTTGGGCTGCTCCAATTGATCTAAACTTGAACTTGTGTATTGGTGAATACCAAAAACTTTCCTTCTGATTACTCGTCTGTCGTTTCTTTCTACGAAACAGCCAACCCTCTGGCAATCCTTCAGCCTGCTTTGAAGGGATATGTGTATCATTTTCACCCGTTGGATGATTAATATCATCTAATGATTGTCCACTAGTGCCTTTGGACATTGCATAGAACCCACCTTTCCAACCAAGACAACTCTCGCATCTTTGTCTTGATGATGGATTCATTTTCTCGCATTTATTGCAATGCCAAGGAGGTCCATCATTATCTTGCTGATTTGATTTGGCACGTGAATAGAAAGTTTTCTTCCATCCTAGACATGCCTTACAACGACTTCTTGTCGAAAGATTTACCGTTTCGCATTTTGGGCACTCCCAAGTTTCTTCATCTTCTAAAGAGGCTGTCTTTGTTATGGTTTGAATGTCAGTAGAAAAGGACAATAAAGCCTCGGCCGGATTGAAGACAGAGTCACTTCTCTCCCTCAATGATGTGCTCACATTCCTCTGAGAGCTATCACGGTGACCACCCTTCCATGACTTACACTCCTTACATCGACTACGTGACGCGGCATTGACCAATGAACACTTGTGACATTGCCAATCTTCGCCTGCAGCAACTGGTGCAGCGGGAGGAGCTTGTGGAGCAGCAGGCGAGTTGGGATTAAAAGAGAAACTTCTTTGACGATTACCAAATGCACCTTTTCTTTCCTTGAGAACGACTACACCAATCCCTGCCTCATAATAGCACTCAAGATTACATTTATCACATTGTTTAGAGGAGTAGGAACAAACAGAAGAACACCGGGGGCATGAAAAACCCTCGCCAATTTTTACGGCTGCATTAGGATCAAATGATACACTATCAAAACGGGCAATCTGCTTAAGTCTGTAAAAGAAGGCAAGTGAGAGGTGTGTGTGTAATACAAAAAGAACACAAGATGTGCACATGAATAATTCTTACTTTCGTTTTGGCCGCCCTCCCTCTAATGTTACATCAGTTTCATCATTCCTGTTTGGATCATCACCGAATGAAAATAATTGTACCTTCTCATCGTCTTCTTCATCGTCAGTGGAACCAGGGCTAGCGGTAGTAGTACTACGCCTTGGCCTTGCAATACTTTTTAACTTTAGTTGTTCAACCTGGTTCTTGCGAGAGCTCCAACGCCGTGTACCACCTTTCCAACCTAAACATCCTTTACATCGTTTACGCGATGGGGGGTTACTTTCATTACATTTTGCACACTCCCATCCATCTTCATAATCATCAGTATCATCATTAGTAGTTGATTTTGTGGGATCGAGATCGATATTATCCTCCGCTTTAGTTGTGATTCCACCGCTGGATGGGCCGATACTTTTTAAGGAGCGGCTGGGCATAATTAAATATATTTTTACTTGTTTATAGCACGGTATCAGCAGTAGTTAGTTTGGTATAGTAGTATTGCAATATTATCACCACCACCTACCATACCATCTATAAACCAAAAATATTTTTTTCTCAAAGACGGCTGATTCTCCTTGCTCGTTACTGCCGTTACTTCTTAACTAGGTACTTGCAATAATATTTATACAGGCGGCGGATTTTTCAAAGCAATGAAAGAGTAGATATATCGCGCTGAAGTAGAGGAGTATTATTATATGGTAGTGTTATATATCTTCCCTTTTTTGAGGGTACTTTTTTCGCTACATACTATGCGACTTGTGAGTACTCATGTCACAAGAGTACCACATAATGTCACGTGGATTTAATGGAAGAAGTAGCAGCAGGTAGAAGCACACCATACAAAGATGTACAATCAGTAGTCTTTACAGTAACCTTAGACATATCTATACCCATTTACCCAAATCAACAAAAAATAGCACATTTAATAGGTGTACACACATAAATCAACCAGTCATCCGTCTATTATCGTCTTCTTCCTTCTTCTCTCTATCCTCTTGCATTGCTCCCTTTTGGTAACTATTCACTAGATACTTGGGTGCTTGCAAATCTTCTCCGGTATAAGTGGACTTCTTCACTGCCGGTCGTAGTCTATTCAGTTCTTTAACTATTTCTTCAAACGTTGGCCGCTCAGAAGGAACTTCTCTCCAGCATTTCACCATCACTTCATTCCAAGGACATCCAGGAGGGACTTCTGGTCTCAAGTGATCATTAGCAACCATGGCAATGATTTGTGTACTCTCTAAACCTTCGTATACTTCTCTCCGTGTAGCTAGCTCCCATAGAACGATACCAAACCCATATACATCACTATACTTTGAGGAACGTGCATGCTTCAATACCTCAGGCGCCATCCAACATGCTGTTCCAACTCCCTGAGTCATCGTTCGAGAACCTGCTAATGTTGCACGAGCGGAGCCCCAATCACCAATCTTTGCACTGATGCTTGAATTGATTTTGTTCTTATCTTTGGCGGCAGTACTTGGGATACTACTAGTACTCGGTTCATCACTCTTTAGCTTTTTCATCAGTGAACTGCCACTCCCTGACTCACTACCACTGGCACTTGCAGCATCTCCTCCTCTCTTTCCGCCACTTCTTGATGGCCATCGTAAGAGTTTAATATCATTAGACTTATCTTTTGTTTCATCCTTGACAGCAAATGTTTCATGAACAAATATATTGTGGCTTTTCAAGTCTCGATGGATGATTGGAGGATCCTGAGCATGCAGGTAAGCCATCCCTTCTGCGACTTGTAATGCAAGGTTGAGCCTTACTGGCAGTGTCAGTGTTCGTTCTCTATCATCCAACAGTTGCCGTAAGCTCCCAAGCGAGCATAACTCACTTACAATCCAAATAGCCTGAGCAGTCAACGAGCAACCGAATAGCTGTAGCACATTTGGATGTCTTAGAATAGCCATCATCCCGGCCTCTCCTATAATCTCCTCGACGATGGCCTGTTGCTGCCTTGACTTCCCGGCAACGGCTGCTTGTGCAAATACAAACTCTTTCACGGCCACACTTGAGCTTCCCCATTTTGCACTCCACACTCGACCAAATGTACCCTCGCCAATAATTCGATGCAATATGACCTCTTGTGGGTCAATTAGTGTAAGGAGATGTGGATGTTTCACAAAGCGATTGCTCATTGCTCGATGATATGCTTCCGCCACATTTGTATTTTGCACATGACTATATGTCAAGGTATCTAAAGAAATACCCTTCATTTGTGCATCTCTATCAAAGATGAAGGACATTATTGTTTGATTAATACTCTTGTTGCACAGTAGAGCAAGGAACATCCCAATCAAAGCTCCTAATGTCACACAGTATACAATAATCGTATACCCAACGACCCCTGGCTTGTTCGGTATCTTATCTTTCCCCTTGTTTATTTGTGGATCTAGTTGAGAAATTGCCATAATTGCTCCTTGGACATGATCACTTGATAGATCGATAGTTACTGGGACAAATGTCTTTTGAGTACAGGTGGTACTGGTGGAAGACCGACCCTTACTTGTAGTTTTCTTTGCTTGTGTTGCGTTACATTTGATCTGAACAGTCTTATATGACCACTTGGATACAATGTTGTCACCCCCAATAAATACTGTTCCGACATAGTCTCCAAAGCCATTTGAGAGTGTATGTATAGGTTCATCATGTCCGTGGAAACCAGGCAACCATGACCAAATAAACTCATGATCAGCTTCGGCCTTGATTTTGGTACTATTTGTCGAGTTTGTAGAACCGTCCTTGGTAGAGGAATCCTTACCATCAGACTCGATCTTGATTTCATCTTTTGTTTTAATACCCTTTTCATCCAATGCACGAGATTTTGGTAACTTCTCCATGATAGGTTGAACACCACTACTGTAATCATCATCATTATCATCTGTCGTTGTTGTTGTATCCGTGGTGGTTTTACTACCTTCTTCAATAAACACCTTCTTCTTGATAGTTGCTTTTAGTACCGCAACAGTATAGGGACGTGATTTATCAGGCCATACAGTTGAATTTGTAGTTTTACCAGCAACTAATAGTCCATACGGAGTCAGGAGCATATTACCACCACCAGTGGGAAGAACTGAATGGGCAGGATCAGCAAGACATGTCCATGACCCAGTCCTCATTTCAAATGCAGCCAAACCTAAACAAACTTCATTGGTCGCGGTCAGACGTTCAAATGCACCCATAACATACAGTACGCCATTCTCTTGATCAAATTGCAATGCAGTACCAACACCATCTTGTGTTATATTCTTCATTGTTAATCCACCACCTGGATGAGCTACCAAATGTCCAGAATCTTGATCATAAACTGCCAACCCCGCTGGGATATTACTTCCATCAATAGCATTGAATTTACCAGCAACATGTAACTGTCGTCTTTGTGAATCATACGCCAAGGCCAATATAGTAACTGTGCACCACGAACATGTAATCTGTCCAACAGGCAATGGTAACCAAACCTGATCAACTGCATTATAATGTGCAATGTTGAATATCTTCACAAATTCATGTTTATTACCATTCCATACCTGTGTTTGGAATGACCCACCAACATATAAATCATTCGGACCGGCAATTGCCGCACTGGTTATCTTCATACCCTTGGATAATGCCGAGTTACATAATCCTTCACCAATTTTGGATAATTCCAATCCATCCCATTTACCCACTGAGCAATATGTTGTTTGAGAGTTACGATAGGTCGTATCAAATGCACCCACTACTATTAAATTACCACCAAAGTTCTTATCTGTTACATGCTGTGGTATCTTTCCCCCTTCACCTGGTGATGGGGTAGTACTACTGCTACTGCTACTACTACTGCTTGATGAATCAGATGATGATTGATCATGTTGTTGTGCATTGTTACTACTACTAGAAGAATACTCCTTGGCATTACTATTGGTAACAATCGAATGATTCGCCAATAATGAATATACTTCACCACCCGAATAGGAATTGTAGAGACTTAATTGTATACGTTGATTTAAACTCCACTTTCCAGTTTTGAGATTCAACTGCGCGACATTACATGCTCCCTCTTCAACAGTCATTTTACCAGCAATTACTAGTTGCGGATCAGTTGGTGGTTCCTGTGGTTGTGATTTGTCATCAATGGGTATTATTGGTGGTGGTTGATTATTCTCGTTGGAGGAATCGTATACTATACCACCCATGTTTGAATCAGAATCTCCTCCTCCGTATAGATCACCGTATGATTGTAAGTTTCTTCTTCTACTCCTACTTCTTTCATTGTTGCTGTTGGCATTTGATATTGCTCTTATAGTTCCATTTCTATGATATACATGTTGCAATACATTAGTAAACTGTGACCCTGTCTTTCTATTTGTTTGATGTTGGTTTGACTCATCAGTTATCTGATGTATAGACATGTGATTGTGCATAGATGTCATCCATTTAACAGTACTCTCAGGCATTAAAACTAACAAACTAACAATCAGTAACAAAGATGACATACTACCAATAATCATACCCTTGATTATACCCCGTGATATACTCTGCTTTCTACTAATATTACTATCATTCTTATCTGCTGATAATCTTGATAATGAAACTGTTGATAATGAATACATCAACCTAGATTGGATTGAATCACAAGATGATAATGTTCGTAGTGTAGACTCCGATGATGGACATGGTAATGGAAGTGGTTGTGTATTATCTTTACTACTGCCACCAACTAACCATGATATTGATATGTCATCTTCGTCTTCATTTAATGTTGACATCATGGCGAGTTGGGTGTTATTTCTTCTTGTTATTGTATCATCATCAAGTGACGGCGGCGGTGTAGATATGTCGTTGCTATAGGAGCTATCATCCTCGACAATATTATCTTCATCTTCTATATACCACATATCAATTTGATTGAGCGTGTACTGTCAATGTACTATATTATTTATATAAGTTTGATGCACCTTAATCTCAAGTTTGATGCACCTTCTTTATTAGGCTCAATGTGTACTGAGCAGTCTCTATATCTATACGGAGAGATGATTGCAAATAGCATATATTGTGAGTAATTGAAACATGAGAAAAGAGTACAAAGTAAGAGCAATCAGATGGTATGTACCACAAGGTGTCAATCATGTCATGTGATATAAAACTAAGAAGTTGTATCGCTCACCTTTTCGATTTTATTGCAATATAAAATTCTAAATCACACTGCCGGACTAAACTACGCAACAATAATATTATAGACTCTTGCAGCTATATAACAATGTATTGTATGATATGTGGTAAGGAAGTATAAATATGGTCGGTTACATCAGTGACAACACTGTTCTCCATCCACACAAAACAACAATCCCAAGAAGCTTGCTTTCCCATTTCTTTTTTTGATGTACCTTCCTACCTTTGTGTGATTTAGTTGAGTGTAATAAAGACATTCCTATTCATATAAAGATTCTAATACCTAAATGAAAAACCAAACTTATATAATGTGACATGCAACAGAGAAGCTATAGATAAATTAAATACTATGATTAGATAAGATCAGCAACATTCATAGGCATTTCAGTAATTTCTGTCTGGTAGAACTGCTCAATATCACGAAGGTAACGAACATCGCCCTCAGTCAAGAAGTTGATGGCAACTCCCTTACGTCCGAAACGACCAGAACGACCAATACGATGGATGTAATTCTCACGGTTAGTAGGAAGGTCAAAGTTAATCACAAGAGATACTTGCTGAACATCAATACCACGGGCAAGTAAATCGGTTGTGATTAGGACACGAGAGGAACCGGAACGGAATTCACGCATGATAATATCACGCTCACGTTGGTCCATATCACCATGCATACAAGACACGGTGAAATCACGCTCTTGCATCTGCTCTTGAAGCCAATCAACCTTACGACGGGTGTTACAGTAGATGATGGCTTGGGTGATAGTCAATGTCTCGTACAAATCGCACAAGGTATCCAACTTCCACTCCTCCTTCTCAACGGCAATGTAAAATTGCTTAATACCCTCAAGTGTTAACTCATCCTTCTTAACAAGGATACGAACGGGATCACGCATGAAACGCTGTGTCACCTCAAGCACATCCAAGGGCATGGTAGCTGAGAATAGACAAACCTGGACGGATTCGGGTAAGAACTTGAAGATATCATAAATTTGGTCTTTAAATCCTCGACTTAACATCTCATCGGCCTCGTCCAAGAAGAACTGACGGATGGAATCCAAACGTAATGCACGACGGTTAATCATGTCATAGACACGACCAGGAGTACCAACAACAACGTGTACACCACCTTGGAGGGTACGAATGTCATCACGTACGGCAGTACCACCGACACAGGCATGTACTTGCAAGTCCATGTAATCACCAAGGGCAATGACAACCTTTTGAATCTGTTGTGCCAACTCACGTGTTGGTGCAAGGATTAAAGATTGACATTCACGAAGCTTGGGATCAAGCTTGGCAAGAGTACCAATGGCAAAGGTGGCAGTTTTACCCTATATATTGATATTGTTGATATTTTGCAAAGGAAAGAGAGTAAGATTTATGAGATGTGAGTTTAATTGTTCAAAATAATATACTATATCAGCGCCAACTTTACTCTTTTTCGAAGAGAAGGGTCATATTTCGAGATTGTGAGTTTGTCTACACAACGAGGGTGACTCTTTTCGGACTCGAAAGATGGTGTTATTTCACAATAATCATTCCCCTCTGTATGACCCTCGCCCCAAAATTATATATGTAATTGCCTGCCTCCAATTTATATGTATATGTATGTATCTTTTATATCCAACACCACACCTAAAAGAAAAGTTGTAAAACTTACCGTACCAGACTGAGCCTGGGCAATTAAATCCCTTCCCAACATGGTGGGCTTAATAGCTCTCTGTTGAATAGCACTAGGTTTCTCGAAACCATATGCGTAAATACCACGAAGTAATTCTTCGGGGATTTCCATACCATCGAAGCTATCGATGGCCTCGTCCCAATTTGAGTCGATGTCGGCATCAGTAATGCCGCCTGGGGGGGCCTCGCCCCCCTCTCCGGTTTCCTGTGGTTGTTCACTGTTTTTGTTTAATAAGATTTGTACAAATGAAATTACAAATGTTAGATTGGCATTGGTCGAAAAATTGCAATGAATATACTCCTCAATAGGATATCTAAAACGAGCATTATCCCACAATATTACGCCATTAATACGCCAAACAAAAGGAACCTATGACTTGCAATTGTATAGTCCAAGTACTGCAATATCCCTTAAAGGTACACCTCATTAAACATAATATTGTGCACCTTCCAACATTCGAAGATACATCGTCTATATCCAATTTTCGAGCACAAAACAACACCGTGTATTAACTAACCTTGTTGGTGGTTCTTCTCCTTCTGCGCTCATAGCTTAGGGGGTGGTTGTACTTTGTTAAAGCAAGGATTACTATGGTGATCCAAGTTAATTAAAAAGTGGCATTGGTTGGAAGAAGATACATATTGTTGAATTTACCTCTTCTACTAAACACGAATAAAATGTGTGGAGGAGAGTGGAGAGAAGAGAGGACGGACAGACTAGTAGTTCTGCTTGTGTGATTATCCTAGAAGTACGCTGATTTGGTACGGTCAGCAGAAAATCAATCTTGATTGTATGTGAGTTTTATATTAATTGACGTGACCTAACTATCTGCAATGTGTTCCACAACCTACTGAATAGACACTATTACTACTCTGGTTACTCGTAGTAGTGCTGTTTGGAATGAGCATCTTCATTTGTCTTTTTCTCTCAATCAAGTATTCTCGACGAGCTTTCAGTGCCTCCCTTTGTAGGTTCATATCAGTACCATTCGCATTCTTAACTAGTCGAGCTCGTAAGAAGCGTGTACATTGACAGCAAAATGTTCTTCCTTTGAGTTTCCTACGACTTGGTGTTTGTGATTGAGGTATTGAGGAAGCTCCGCTTATTTGTGAAGCACTTGCTGCAATGGAGTTGGCTGCCCCCCTCACTCCTTGCTGTTGTGATTGAGCACTATGTTGAGGTCTATTGTCTGTGCATCCTTCTTCTTCTCTTTCTTCTCCTTCTTTCCTGCTAGCGGCACGACTTGCTTGACAACTCGCACAGTGCTCTATCACTAGCTCACCCATTATCATGACCAAGTCACCTATAACAGAACCATCCAAGCCATCGCCATTGTAAAAGGATCCTATCCATACTGGTACAGTCGGTGAAGGATGACATTGAATGATATATTCTGGTCTTGGATTCTTACCAGAGCCGACAGACTTGGCAGAGGAATATACACTCTTCTTCACTGTTGAAGTCGTCAAGCCTCCTATTCGATTATTGGTTGTTGAGTTTTTCTTCACACTTGATAAGGGTCCTGTCGTATTGATTCGTTTTGGTGTTTGAAACTTGCGACTTCCTACAAGTCCTCCTCCAACACTACCTTTACCACCGCCCAATCCTTTGCCTCCAAAGGATAGTCGTTTGCCACCACCTCCGCCCAAGCCTCCACCTCCAAACGAGAGTCGCTTCTTTGTATTTAGAATACCTCGAGTTGTCGAAGGCTTGCGCATATTATCGACTGTGGTGGTACTTTCTCTATTAATTGAAGTAGACTCTTCTACGGCAGGAGTTGCAGTAGTTGTCATCAAAGTCTGTTCTTTCTCTTTCTGTTGACGACTCAAGTTGGACTGAGTCGATTTTAAAGCTGGAGTCGGCTTGACGCTTGCACTTGTTTCTGATGATGCCGTTGATAGAGTTGATGTTATTTTCTTCCGAAGGATAGAAGTCAATCCAGGCTTCAGTGCCGTCTTGGGATCTGACGCTGCCGAAAGAGGGTCGCTTTGCTGTGCCTGTGGCAGTGCTTCCTTCTTCATAAATCTAGTATTCTCAAGGGGATCACCAAGTAACAAATATGTTCCACTATCATATAACTTTCCCTTTGAACCGTTAATTGTATCAACATTGGATGATGCAACACAGAGTAATGTTCCTGTTATTCTAACACTTATTAACTCCTTTGATATCCCTCTTTCAGTACTACTAGACTGCTCTTGTTGTTCGATATCCTCCTCCTCTTCTCCAGTAAGGTATAAGTATCGATATAATTCCCCCACACTCAATATTTCCGCTGGCTGATATGAAACATTCCGTGATGGTAATCGTTCTGCCATAGGAAGTGATATACTAATCCCCGCACGACGAAATGTTGGTTGTTTAGGAGAGGCAACTGGTGCTATCGAAGGTGGCTGCTTAAAAGCTGCCAATTGAGGTATCGGTGGATGCTGCTGCTGTGTTTTTGGGACTGTAGTCGAGGGTGGTGGTTTAGGAGAGGTTGAACGTGGTGGTGGTTTAGGAGAAGTCGAACGTGGTGGTTTTGGAGAAGATGCACCACTGCCATTGTTCATTCTAGCATATGGATTCCTAACAGATGATTTTGGATTTTGCTTCTTTGATTTGGCATATGGGTTAAACACTACTTGTTGTTTCTGATCTGCTGTGCTACTACTATTAGTACCACCACTACCACTTGAGTTTGTTGAATTACTCCGTTGACTAATCTGATCAATTGACCTTTTCTTTGTATATGGATTTGTAACTGTATTCTGCTTTTGATGTGGGGTTGTTGTTGTTGTTGTTGGCGGCGGCGGCGGCGGCAGTGAGGGTGCGACTGTATTTCCATTTTCTATGTTATCATCATCATCGGGTTGTTGTGATAAGCATGGAGTTTTCCCAGTTGCATCATCTGGTACATTAATTAACATAGCAGGCTGTTTAGTTGGCATCTTTTGATCCCTCGCCTCTCGTGTTGGTTGTTCCATCTCTGGTTTGCTTGTATCTATATCATCTATTTTTGTTTCGTCAATTATTGGTTGACTATCCATACCTAATACATTATCATGCTTCTGCTCCTCAACTAACAAAGATGATTGTTCAACAGCTTGCTTCTCACCCATACCATAATCAAACCCCATTATTTCTTTTGTTGATTCATTATTATCAATCCTCTCATCCAAATCGACATTATTATCAGTATGATCAATAACATCGTCGATATTCTGCTGTGAATTACCAATAAAATCATTCTGAAATACCATCATTTCAACAATATCTTGTTCACTTTCATGAAGATGTTCTTCACTGTCACTGTCACATGAACCATTATCTATATCATCAGTATTTGTTGTAGTGGAATTGTTGAATACTTGAGTTAATGGTTGTGTAATTGGTTGATCTTGAGATAGTGATTGTGAGTCTATATTATTATCATCTTGAGATTGACTACCAAGTTGTGGTTCATGTCGTAAAGCAGCTGGTTGTGTCATTTGTTGGGTATTAGTAAATGGTTGAGTTGTAGGTTGTGTACTATATGAAAAATGTGCTGATTCTTGTTGTGTATATTTTAATTGAGTATATGATATATCATCATTATTGGCATTAGTAGTAGTTGTTTCCTGATATTGAGTTAGAGGTTGAGTTGATAGCTGTTGAGGTTGAGTCATAAACTGTTGACTACTAGATTGTGATTCTTGAGTCTCTGGTTGTATTGATTCGGATGATGATTCCGGAGACGGCGCCGCCGATGACAATTGTTTATCCTCTTCCATATTGATCTACCTCATTGCTTGATATCCAATCCTTTCAATTAACACCTCGCTCCAGTGGACCAACTTTTACACACAGGGAACCTTATCTGTTAATGCATACCAAAAAGGATACCGGCGTTCATTCGCTAAATTTCCAAAGTGCTTTTTTAGTTTTCAGCCACACACGATGGAAGTCTGCTATTGCAATTAATTAGTCTAATAATATAATGTCAAATATGGCACAAGCGTCGACAATGTCAGCGTCAACAACAGTCTCACAAATCGTCAACAGCTATAAGCCAGTTCCTAATCCACTTCAATTTTTACCAACTTCCTCGAATGAAGAAGATGTGGTATCCTCGCCCACCGCCTCAATAATACAAGTAACTACTACTACCACAACCACTAGTAATCCTCCTATAGCTGATGTTCCCCGTACTACTACTACAACAACAGCAGAAGCAACATTAGCAACAACAACAACAAAGCCAACTGCGAAAAAAGCACCTACACCTACTACTACTACCAATACAACAACAAAAACAATAAAAATAAATAATGAAATCATATTATCATTAAAAGAACCACAATATAAAGATTTATTATGGACAAAATTCAATACATTGGGTAAGACACGTAATCATACATTAGAGGAACAAACTGGATTGGAAATTTATAATCATTTTATGAATAATAATAATGATAGTAATGGAAGTAGTGTAACGACGGCAACAAAATTTTACAGATTAAATCGCAAGGAGGAGAAATTATTATTGAGTAATGATGAGGCATTGGAGCGTGAGTTTGTATTGTGTTTTATATTATTGTTGTATATGTGAAGGTTTTGATATTGATATTATGTTCTCTCCGGCTCTATATATTTAATTTTTCTAATTCATTATTTATTATTGTGTAGGTATTACACGAGATCTCAAAAGGAGATTAGAAACTATACATAATTGGTATGGAAAGTCGGCTAAAGATTCTCCTCCTCCATCGAATAATAATCTATTTGTTAGTAAAAGAAAGTATTCAGATGGTGTAGTAGCAGAACCAACAAAAAGTAAATCGTCAATGCCAAAGAATATTATGAAAGATATTGCCCCTTCTGCTGGGTGGAAGATGGATACTGTGCAGACCGCTACTTCATCAACAACAACCAACAATACTAGTACTAATGAACAAACACAACAAAGGAAAAGTCCAAGAGAACAACCAAAACAAAAACCAAATTATTATTCAGCAGTATTAAAACATAATCCATTACCAGAATTAAATGCATCAATTAATGCAAATCAAAATCAACTATTACCAACATCCAATGATATTATATTATCATTATATGATGAAAAGTATCGTAATGTAATATTCAGCAGCTTCTTGGAATTGGCAAAAGATGAAAGTAAGAAGAAGGAATTTGCTATACAAATTTATAATAATTTCAAGAGTATGAATGGCGCGAATTGTAAATTTTATAAAGTTGAAAGGGGTGGGAAGGCATATGTTGTTGTTGATGATGCCTTGGCATTGCAGAGTAAGTGTATTTAGTTAGTTTGTTGCTGATATGTGTGTGTATGCTGCATGTGTATATGTATATTGCTGCTGTCAATACAACCATGAGATGTGTACTCATTGTATGTATCAATCATAAATCTCTTTCTACCAATCAAACTAACTAACTAACTATATCACAGAGATCAGTGGTGATATCGGCAGGCGAAGTGAAACAATCAAGAGATGGAATGTTGACGTATCAGAAGCACGACAGGCAGAATCTACATTCAATCAATGGCAGCAGGCGAGTACTACTCTACCTCCGGGTACAAACTTTGCTAGGAGGAGTGCATTCCCTTCTCGTCCAAAGCAGCGACCTACTAGGGAGCTTGCAAATCTTCAAGATTACCATGAGGAAGAGAAGAAACAAGAAGATTATACAGGTACTAGTCAGTTCCTAGAAGGAGTATCTTCTAGTGACACTTATGAGTCGTTGGAGTCTCTCTTTCATACAGTAAAGAGATCATCTGCAAACATCATACTTAGCTTGAATGATGACTACTACAAGGAAATCATGTGGAGGCACTACAGAGTACTTGGCAAAGTACGAGATAGTGTCAAAGAAGCTGAGTTGGCAAGTCGATTGTTTGGCTTGTTCAAGAAGGAAATGGGCAGTGCTGGCAGGTTCTTCAAGCAAGATCATGGAGTAGATGTTGAGGTGTCTGAGAAGCTAGCAGCAGACAGTGAGTTCTTTTTTCTATATAATTACCAGTGCTCCTCAGTACTCATTCATTTACTGGCATACTAACAACAACCTCTTTTCACCATACTTCCAACTTATTAGAAATTGTTGCTGATATTCGTAGGCGCATGAAGAACTATCGCAAATGGTCTGGTGTTCCTGAGAAACAAGCTGAGAGGCAACCACGTCGAGTGAGAAAGCCAGCAAGCTCAACGCGAATAGGTCTGCCACCATTGTCATCAACTCCAAGTCGTACACAGCATGGTCGTCAGGCTAAGGTGCCTGTAGTTTATACCGATACTCAACCCACTGTGAATCAATATACTACAGCCTCTGAGGCGTCATCACCAAGACGATCAAGCCGAAAACCATCACCAAATGAAGATTCGACATACATGTCAATGTCAAACAACCAAGATGTACTCCTCAGTTTGATGGATGCAAATTATAAGAACATATTATACAAGCATTATAACATTCTTGGTAAGAAGCAACCAAATGATAAGACGAATCGAGAAGCCACACATGCAAATCAAATCTTTCAATCGCTTAGGAGAAGCTTGGGTAGGAATGGACGATTCTTCAAGAAGACGTCTCACGGTGACTTGCGTTTTGAAGTAGACGATGCAGGGGCTATGCAAAAGATTACTCGTGATCTCAAGAGGCGTAACGAATCTATTCATAAGTGGCTTGGAGTTAGTACTACTAGTAATAGCAACGGTAGCAAAAGTAGTACTAACATTGGCACATTGCAGAAACAACAACAAGCACCATTTGAACAATATGAACAAAGTGATTACATGGTGGAGGAAGAGGAATTGTTACCAATCACTCAAGAGCATGCATGGCGAGGTCAGTTGGCACCTTCTCCAATTGACATGGATGAGCTGCAATGTACGAACACAGCCGATTCACGTGCATTTTATGGTGGCAAACAGCAATCTTCTTTTAAGCCAAACAAAGTTCAAACAAATAGGATGCTGGTTGATCAATTGATTGCATCTCATTTGGGACAGCGGTTGCCTCCATTAAAGAATATTGTTACTAGCAAGTCAATTCAAACTCCGAATCAACTCATTAGTATGCTTCAACTGGCTACACACAAAGTGAACGAATTGAATGGCACGCATACTAAACACTGTAGGGTGTTGCGTCTTTATAACCTATCTGAGTTGAATAGTTTTAATCAAAGTATTGTGATGGCCGCACCTCGTTTGTCAGAGCTTGCTGATTTCATGAATACCACCCGTAAAAGTTTGAAGAAGTGGTTTGCTATGTATCTCAATGGTGTAATTGGAGGCTTCGATTATGATAGGTTTGGCGATGATAGGATTAACAACCATCAGAAGATATTCTTTGGAATTGAACATAGTACTAGTTACCACATTACCACTGGCGGTGAGAAGATGATGGAAGCCTTCTTTCAGCACGTTGAGAAGAAAGTGTTTCAAGATGCCGCCGAAATCTCACGAAAGAATCCAAATATTGATGAAGATGACGACTACAACTTGTTTGCTGCAACCCCAGGAGATGTCAGTGATCCATGGAACAACGAACCCTCCAATACATTGGTGGGTGTTACATCATTATCTTCATACAACCAGGGTCCATATAGTGACCATCGTTGTACACAAGTTCCTACTACAAAGACTCATGTGTTCTATTCAGATGATGAAGATAAGAGTCCATTCCAGCGTAACTTTGAGCGGAATCAAGCCCGTTTGGACGCTCTTGACACTGGTTTAGAATTAGACAGGGAAGCCAAGAGGGTTAAAAGAGGTGTCAAAGACAGAATGCTGTGTATGATCAAGGGTTGTGAGAAACATGCACAAACAAGATCTGATGGATGTTGTAATGCACACTTTAGCATGATTGGCAAGGGCAAAATACCAAAAGGAAAGAAGGGAAAAAAGGTAAGTCGGGAATCTTGTTGTGATCATTACTCATTCATTGCACTCTCAAACTAACCCATTTCAATCAACTTTTTCAAAAGGCATACGTTCCGAACAGCTTGGCTAATCATGTTGATATGCAATATTCAAATCACGACAATACAGTCACATTAGGAAAGCGGAGTGTTGACGATGTTTATGCTCAAGCGGTTATATTGAAAGATCCCTCTGTCCGAGACAAAGTTGAAGCTGGTTCTCGTGTTTATGTTGAATACGATGGTGATAATATGCTTTACAAAGCCACCGTGAGAAAAGTCTTTGTAGACAAGGACGTACAAATGGTCAAGATTCACTATGATGGAAAGAAGAGACACATCCTGGATAACATTCCATTGGATATGGTGAACAGTCTCATCGTAGGAGAGAATCAAACTACCGATCCGCCACAGACACAGACTGGACTTGAAGTGCAACAACAGCAAGTTCAAACAGAGAATCAAACTGCCGATCCTCCGCCGCAAGTTGAGGCACTTGAACTTGAAGTGCAACAGCAGCAGCCAATTGAAAGTGATGATGACAATATATTTACCAAGCTACCTAAACTATACCCAGCTGTGGTACCATCTGGAAAGAAAGAAGTTGAACATTCATGCCCGGAGTTGGGTCCTGGTTGGACTATCCGTATAGCTGCTAGAAAGGTTGCGCAACGAGATGGTCCACGTATTGATCGTTTCTTCCTTGCGCCGTCTGGTAAGAAAATGCGAAGCGCAAATGAGGTTGAGCGTTATTATAAGGAAAATCCAGTTGAATTCGACATACAAAGCAGCAGTGCTGGTAGCTTGAAAGTTGAGCAGCCACAAGTGGAGCAGTGCCAGGAAGTATCGTCATCGATCAATGATTTGTCATCACAGGTTGAATCCAATACAACATCGACTGTAACTGTTACTTGTGTCAATGATGACGGTATGACTGCCTTCCCTACAGAATTCTCGCCCATCCATGCAGAGAAAGAATTGAAGGTGAACGAAACAAGGTTGCTTGCCATCTCGCCAATCACAACAGGGCCACCTGGAGAAAATCAACAAGCCAAGTATGCCGGAGTATCGAAGGATATGAATGCCTTTAATGAGAAGAAGGCCTCTGTTGCTTCACCGGTACCTCTTCAGCACTCGAGATCGTCTGGAAGTCCTGATCTGCCCAAGAGCAGTCCACGAAGCCCGAAAGAGGTTGTTGCACGCTCAAACTCAGCCTTCTCGTCGACTCCCCCGAGGCTTGTCCGTCCAACATTACACCATCAGCTCTATCAAACATCATCTAGTAAAGCTCACTTTCCTGCAATGAGGGGTGCTATTGTATCTCAACTTCAAGAGAATAATGGTTTCAATCGTCGTCTCAAAGGAAATATCAGAGGTGCTGTGCAAAATGAGAGAAGGCCCAAGAGGAAACGCCAGCCTATCGCACGATTTGAAGAGCAGGAAGACCTGCAGATTAGTCCTTATTCGCGCAAACCTAAGTTTCAAGCTGACGTGCAGATTAATGAGTATAAGCGTCGACCGAAGATTCCTGGTGCTGTTTCCAAGTCAGCTTTATGTCACTGTCCTGACTGCGATAAGGGTGGCTATACAGTTCAGGGGATTTATGCTCATTATGGCAGAGCACATACTGGCAGTCTCAGTTGGAAAGGTGTTACATACTCTTGTCCTTTTTGTCCTTCAAAAGGTACGCCTCGAATATTCAGATCATTCTATGAACTCGATGCGCATGTTATTGCCTCGCATCCCAAATGCGAGGTTGAAGGGCCTAACCCCTCGAAGCTGGCAGGACTTCCTGGCCGGGTTCGAAACAAAAAGTTTAAGGCATCGAATGACATGCATCAAAGTGGTATCAGTGCCCAGATATTGTCACCTTTGCGAGAAAGGAGAGCATCCTCGTTAGCCATGAAGTACTACGATGACTCACCCGAAGAAGATGAAGAGTCTGAGAAGGAAGAAGAACAAGGTCCTCCAAGGTGGGATGCCATTGAATTTGCCAATCTTCTTCCTGATGGTAGGAAGGAGTACTCTAGTGACTTGCACAAAGTTATTGAAATAATTGGTCAACAGTGTCAAGTACAGGAACAGGCTGTCGAGGAAGCTCGTGAACAACGTATTAAACTTTGCAAGGAAGAATCCGATAAAGAAGCTAGAGAACTTGAAGAAGAGAGGCTACTCTACCAAAGAGGGATTCGTGAACGAGCACGTTTTGCAGAGGCCGAGAGAATGGAGAAGCATCGATACACAGCAAAGGCTGAGGAGCAGGCACTACGTATGCAGTATGAGAGTCGAAATAAGAGGAAGAACCAAGAAGAAGTTCAACTGGCCAAGCTTTGCTCGCAACCAATCATATTCTCCAGTGGATCCCAGCGACAAAATGCAAAGCAGGGAGCAACTTGCACAGACGAACAGTGTCAATTATGCAAGAATAAGTTCATACCTCTTTTGCTGCTTGACAATGAGGTTAAAAAGGTCGACCTGAACGATCCAGCTGTTGACGTGTCGGACCTATTTATACAGTCCACTAAAGTATTGATGCCCAACATCCGTATTATCGATGACTCTTTCTTCGTGGAAGCAGAGCCCGATGGTGTAGCAGAAGATACCGTGGAAGATAATACAAAAGATGACGGCAGTAAGAAGGCTAACCAAAGTCGTCGTGATGCTAGTACAGCCAAAAAGGTACGAAAGGAAGAAGACAAGCTAATGATGCTCAAGAATACTCATTATAGCCTTGAGTTCATCAAAAAGTACAACAGTGGCTTGATAAAGAATAGTTGGGGAGATATCAAGAAAGATTCTCGTGTGCCAAAAGCTAAGAGGAAGTACATTTCAACAGGGAGACCCGTTGGCAGACCGAAGCTATCGACATTGTAAAGCATGCCTTTATATAATATATTATGAATACATTCGCTTGAAGAATAATAAAACTATGTAAATTAATAATAATTGAATTGGGGGTAAAGACAAAGTATTTGTTTTGTGTATATGTTTTGAGCAGTTATCTGTTAATATCAATAGCTGTTGGAGTTAGCTCATTAAATTGTGTTTTGTTTGTTTAATCTGCCGATATTTACATCGACAAAAGAAAGCTTACTCAGCAACAACTTCAGCATCAATGACAATATCTTCTGCCGAAGTCTCTTCTTCCTTTGCTGCAGCTTCTTGTACTGCGCTATCGAACTTTCCTCTGTAGGTAGCAGTAAATGCAATATCTGTGCCAACTTTGTAACCTTTGCAAATATCTTTGATATCCTCATTTACTGTCACTTCACCTGAGGAGCCGGGAAGACTTTCTAAACCGTATGCTTCTAAACTTGCTTCGCCTGATTATCATTATAAAGTCATATATTTTTCAGTTTGAGTTGTCATATTTGTATAAAGTGTGTCAGATAGAGTGATACAAACTCAAAATTAGTGATAATGAATAACACGGAAGTCTCCCATTTATATACTAATGGTCAACTTACATGTTTTAATCAAAGCTTCTTGAACTGCAAATGTAGTAATCTGTCCCTGAGCGTATGGTGGTACTTGTCCCTTTGAAAGTAGGATATATATATATATATATATATATATATATATATATATATATATATATATATATATATATATATATATTTTAAAAAAAAAG
>Ga0214480_100218_pt1 | contig 28568 bp, 23 predicted proteins | sample M1_20Mar14CPVII9_3_FD_165042 | JGI IMG/M metagenome (GOLD analysis project Ga0214480, IMG submission 165042) | Marine eukaryotic communities from Monterey Bay, California, United States - M1_20Mar14CPVII9sort6BwellE17 | ecosystem: Environmental > Aquatic > Marine > Unclassified | place: USA... | reverse complement strand
GAGGTTGTTTGAAGGTGCACCTTTTGCATTACAATACTACTTAATTATGTGCTCATCGATTCCCTACTTATATTAGGAGAATTTCTTATGTGCTTTCACGGCTCCAGAGCTACTTGCAACCCTTGATACTTCATATTCAGTTGAAGATAACAATAATAATGATGATAATGATGCAAAACGTCGACTCTTGACAATATGGAATAGAAAGCTTGGACGATCGTCTACACCACTCCTAGGTCCTGTTGATTTAGCATGTTCATTGGGAAGAGAAGAAACATCTCAATTCTTTACACAATTGTGCGGAAGGAAAGTTATATGTGTAGTTGCTAGTAATGCATCAAAGAAGTCGAGTGGTGATTCCAATTTACATACACATCAGTTTGGAAATACTTCTACGGGTGAGAAGAATAACGAGGGTGATACTAGAACAATTCATATAATCAATGAGGAAACAGTCAAGCAATTTTCAGACGCAGTGTATGGAGATGAAGAAGATGTATCTCTGAGTTCTACTCAGTTACGCCCTAACATTATTATGAACAATCTTGAACCTTGGGCGGAGTTTGATTTGATTGGAAAAACAATAGAAGTTGTTCCCAAGAGTGGTGACAATGATACAGCTACTCCACTTAGGTTGCGAATAGTATCACGCACAGTTCGTTGTGCTGGCGTTGGCGTCGACCCAGAACAACCAAACTTGGGAGTTATTGATATACCAAAATTATTAACAACGCATTTTCCTCAACACGGTCCTTATCTTGGAGTGTACGCTGTTGTTGAGAATGATAATAATTATGATGAGAATTGCAAAAGAACAATATCAGTGGGTGATACTTTCCGTGTTGTATAATATGGCAGACTGATAGCCTATCATACTAAAAATTGAGTATATAATATGATGTACATATCAATGAGAAAAAGAAAGTTTCACATAAAGTGAAGACGGATTGATCGTTTTAATTTTATTGGATAATATTGTATATAGAGGTGGAGGTGAACATATGTGATAGAAACGATTACTTATGCGCTCCGGGCTGTCAGGTTCAAAGTCTTGGTCGGTTTCATTGCTGGTGGTGTCAATGTAGAACTTGATTCTTTTACTTGTGCATATGATATGGAAACCAATGGTGGTGGAGGTATAGAGATCAAAAGTACATGCTCAAATAATGGTGAAGATCTTGAAATGTCGGGATACTCATCAAATGCAGATCGCCGCTTCAATATCATGCCCGTGCATGGTGGTGTCTTAGTCAGTCTATCCATTGGATCTCTGGTGGTATGATTACGGTTTTGTTTATCTGGGAATGAGGTGATGCTAGACGATGGCAAGAATGTTGGTACTGTTTCAATACTCGGCATGAGATTGATCATCGTTCTTTTCCGTCCAAGTGGTGGCGGAGGAGGAGACCTCATTTCACGACGATGTTGTTGCGGGGTGTGATACTGAACCTGAACCATTATATATAAGTATACAAATTCAATTGGCAAAACTACGATATTATGATTGCAGTTTGTTATGCACTTGCAAGCAACTTGCCATCTGAAAGGTGTCAAAGTCAAAAACATCTTAGTCTTGAAAGTACACAGGTGTCAAATCATCTCAACGCGAAAGAGTATGTGCTTTCTAATCTATCTCTTCTTCAATGGTGGTAAGACTAGAACAAAGCATACACGAATCCTCATTGAAGTCCTCCTGATAACAGTATGACATCTCTGTGCATGATGGTAACATCTCCCTGTGCATGGTAATGTTTAGGGATGTAACCATTTCTTTGAGTAAGCCAACTTGATTCATAAATTCTAGATACACTTTTCATCGTAGGCAACGCTATACCAGCTATCAATACTGATGATCTCTTAATGTACGATAGTGTCACTTCATTTCTTTTGAGGTATCGAGTATGGTAGTGTTGGGGTGAGCATAACTCTGGAATGATCATGAAGGATACCCCGCTTGGTATCCTCAGATTTTACTTCTCACTCAACGCATGGATTATTGCGCACAACAAAGGCTTTGAGTGTTTACCAATACTTAGTACTAACTATATTCATATTATCATCTGGTGTTATCGGGAAGAAAGATCTGGAGCCGTGAAAGCACATAAGAAATTCTCCTAATATAAGTAGGGAATCGATGAGCACATAATTAAGTAGTATTGTAATGCAAAAGGTGCACCTTCAAACAACCTCACCTTGTAAACCCAACATGGATTCTCTTCATCAAACTCCTTTCTACTATCTTCATATAACAATGCATATCTTCTATCATCCTCAAAGGTACCTTCACCGCTTTTTAACTCTATACTAGTAAGAGAATCACCTGCCAATCCTTTTACTGAATATCGATGTAATGATGTTATTTTCATCTCTTGATAATTTTTGATGTTTGGTTGATATTCATACTTCATCTTATGCGGCGTCGTTAGGGAATATGTAAAGGAGGAAATGCATATGATAACAATAAATAGAGGTAGGAGATAAGCAGTAGTCAATGATGGCATTGCTGATTATTATCGGCAACTAACCACTCAACTAAATTACTTTAATAACGTGCACTGTAACTAGTGCAGTGCATGCGAGGTTTCAGTGCATGAAATCTGCACTAGTGAAGCCCCAAAATGCACGCATGAGCGATAGCGAATGCGGGAAGTTGGGCTGAACGCGTGCAGATTTCATGTACTCAAGACTCAAGTCTCCAATGCAATGCACGTGTTACAGTGAGCGTTATTATGTATGACAATGAGAGCACATATTCGAGCACATCATTGCAAAACAACGAGCACCGTATAATTGCTGCATTGTATGTAAAATATTGATATTCATTATGAAACTTAATAAATCTATCAACTATCAACTCTCTTCCTCAGATATTATAAGTGAGCGGTACCACTACCTTGCCCTCCTTTTAGCTCTTTTTGTCTCTTTTTAGCGATGTCCAATGCAATTGCACGGTGCAAGTTGTTTTGCACAGTGTGCAAGAATATCTGCACTAGTGGTCATACAACTAAAAGCACAAATAGAGGTAGTGGCGGTAGACGCCCGTATGATTTTCCTTTTAGTTGATGACTTTGATTGATGGTGATTGATAATGCGACCGACATACTTATAGTTATATAATCAGCAGCTTATATAATAGATATATTTTCACTAGAAACATTATAACAGTTGCACTGGTAATAAAGTGAGCTGTACTGGTTATAAAGTGAGCACATATTGTGCACAAAGGTAGATAGGCTGGTTTATGAGATATTATATCGAGCAGGGTTAGTTATTAGTTAGTTAGTTATTTAGTTTAGATTACAGGCTAGGACTTGGTTATCCACCTCTGGAAGCGTCAAGAGGGTAATAATAGAATATCAAAGATGGATCATCACTCTGAAGACAATCGTCACCTATCAGCCCTGCACATTGAGAATCAAAGTGAGGGAGAGGATGGTCTTTCCCTTATGGATTCTTCTACTTCATCTAGTAATGATCTAAATAATGATACCAACAAAACATCAACATATCCACAACATTTGCAACCTCTTCACTCCTCACAGCAGCAATCAACTCAACAATCTGCAAATACTACTAAATCAACCAACCTACCTCTATTGACAACATGTTATATGTCAGCTCTAACAACTGGCGCTACAACATATGCATTTAGTTTCTACAGCGTTGCATTAAAAGCCTCATTACATCTATCTCAAAATCAACTAGACACATTAAGCAGTGCAACCTTCTGTGCAGGTATAATGAGTTGGATACCAGGTATGATTGTTGATCACTATGGTGCAAAATTTGCAATGGCACTTGGTGGTATTAGCAATACAATCATGTTAACATTATATTGGATAATTGCAACTGAACAAATTAAGTTGCCAAATATTCATTTACTTGTCTTAACACTGAGTTTATTTGGTGTTGTGATATTCATGGGGTGTGCATTAGTTACTGGAAGTGTTTTTAAGATCATTGTGGAAAGCTGCGGTTCAGGCACGAAGGGCAAAGCTGTTGGATGTGTAAGTATGTGTCTGTGTAGGAAGTGCATTCTTCTTTACTTTACACCTAGTTTATAAGATCTTACCACTCTCATTGCTCTTCTAATATAGGCCAAAGGATATGTTGGGATTGGAAGTGGTGTTTATGTTTGTATCTTTAGTGCCTTGTTTGGGATATCATCAGGAGGAGCAACACCGCCAGAAAGGAGAATACTATCATTCATTACTGAAGCGATCAATCTACCCTCTATAGATTATGTATTCTCAATGATGAAAACAACAGATACACAACAAAGTCCAGATCTAACATCTCTTAACTTCCTTTTAATGGCGGCTGTTCTTTCATTCCTAGCTGCGGTACTACCAGCCTTATTACTTCTTCCTAAACAAACAGTAGCAAAAGATGAATATACAAGCAAAAGAGACGGAACACGAAGCATACATTTTAGAGTAGTATATGCAGGCCTAATGTTGCTAGGTTTTTGGGTCGTTGGTATGAGTATAGTAGAATTATATGAAGAGGAATCAAACAATGATACAAATAGCACTTCAACTGCCATTGAACCTTCCATAATAAACAAGACGCTATTTGATGATTCATTAATAACAGAGTATAGTATAGCTCGAAGATTATCCTCGTCTTCACCACAAACACATTGGGGTAGTGTATTCTTCCTCTTAACACTTTGGTGGGGACCTGCTTTAAGCTTATTGGTTATACCTGCCAAAGAAGACAATAATGTTGAAGATTCTGCATTTAGCTACGATGATAACGATGATGATATCTCAAGTAATGAAGAGGGTGAAGGGTTCTTGCAAGACGGTGAGAGTAGAACTACCAAACATGGTGACGATATGATAACAAGTGATGGTGATCAATGCACTGAACGAAATTATACACTGCCTCAAATGTTAAAGACATGCCAAGCATGGCTTATGGCCTGGACATGTGTGATAATAGTTGGAGGCGGTACTGTCATGACAAACAATATTGGTCAGATGACCGAAAGCTTGTCGTTTGATACAGCAGCCACATCATCATCTCTTGCTTTATTCTCAGCTGCTCAAGGTGCATCAAGAGTATGCACAGGGATCGCAAGTGAATTGGCTTTAAAATGGGAAATTCCCTGGTGCTTTGCTTGTATATTAAGAACGACCAAAGGTGTAGGTCGGCCTTTCTTTTTGGTGTTAGCCTCATTGGTTAGTGCTTTGTCACACTTTGTACTTGCTATTTCTACATCAGAAGCTGCCTTCACACGTAAGTCACAACCACTAACTATATGATGAATATCGTTTTAGTCGTTGGCTAATCCATTTCCAATTCCTTGCTCAACATCTCAAGTCGGAGTAACCTTAAGTGGTGTGGCCTTCGGAATGGTTTGGCCAATGATGGTGTTAATAACAGGCGAGGTATTTGGAACTCGACATGTTGGGGCAAACTACATGTTCTTTGACGGATTCAGCAGCGCGGCCGGGACTCTGCTGCTCTCCAAATTCGTCGCTCAGGAAGTCTATGATGAACACATTACAGAGCATCATGGTGATGATACAGGGATGGAAAGTTCTTTCCAATGCATTGGACGGGCTTGCTTTGCCAATGCTCATATGATAGTATCTCTGCTATCATTGACATGTGTAGTATCAAGTATATTTCTGATAAGATCAACCAGAGATGTATATGCTCAACGAATATAGTATTTACACCTGTCAGTAAATGATGTCTTGCTGTACAATTTACGTCTACATGTCTATCTTCCTACTATTTCTATTCTATATCTTAGTCTTCAAATGCTCGCTGGAAGATAGGTGGTCCACAGTTTATTTTAGGAGAAGAGAGATGATTGTAACTTCTGTTAGATATGTGGCTAGTAAAAGCAAACAAAGTTCAAATGAAGTAGTCAATCACCGAGGCATCAGAATGCACGAATTCACTTACACCTTTGCAGTAGCTCCCCACCTGTTGTATGTTTCTATTGCATTAGAGTGGCGAATCTTTGCCTCATGTATCCTACCCGTCTCTCGAAAGAAAAGAGCGGCTAATTCATTACCCAAAGCCTCTTCATTGACAAATCGATGTTCCTTGGCACTACATATTGCTTTATCATAAAATGTCTCGGCTTGCTCATACTCGCCGGTTGAATAAGCAGCCTCGGCTCTCAGAAGCAATAGTTTATTTTCATAGTTCCACTCACTATGTTTGGCTAAAGGCTCCAATTCTTGTATAACTTGTTTTCCCCTTTCCACCCATGTCTTATCATTCTCCTTGCGACCTAGCCAGAAAGAGACCAGACCTGTATCATTGTGAGTATGTGGAACAAGAGTACAGTGCCACAAAGTTATGGATGAGATATCAAGGATGCAAGTTCAACTACACGAAACAAACATATCTTACCCTCATAAAAGGTTTGCACGGATGCTGCATAGTAAATGCTGGTAATTGGGTTCTTGACCTTGAGATATTCCTCGAATGACTTCTTCATATGATCGTAATTACGAAATATAAAGGCGGTGTAAAACATGTTGAAATAGTACGGCCTAGCCTGAAAAGGGTTGTCTATTCGGTGTTCTTCTTCAATCTTTTCTATGCCACTGGAAGGACTTACATTAGTAGTGCCGAGCATACGAGATAGAGATCCATACAACGGTAGCAATTGTACCAGTATCACTACACTGTGCTGCTTCGCAAGTCTACATGTACGATCCATTTGCATTTTGACTATCGTCAGATCTTTGCCCGACCAATACGAACATACATCAAAAAGAAGATTGTTGAGCATTGCATAGGCAGAGCTACCACTTGCCATCCCTGCCTTCTCACCATCAATATGATACTCAATGGCCGACTGGACCGGCTCTTTCAACAATTGCAACACAATCAAGAAAAGAGAGAGGAGGAGTTAGTAAAGTCTATCTGTGTAAAGTAAAAGGATGTCGATCATGGCCATAGTCAACAATATACTTCTGCTTACCTACAAACGCCAACAACTGACCGAAGTATGCAAGAAGTTCTCCTTTGACTTGAATATTACTTGGATTACTATCCAAGAGAGCTTTTGCAACACGTGCATAACGGTAACCTTCTCGTATGTCACCTTGAGTGGCAAGAAAAGAAGCATATTGCACAAAAGCCAATGGTGATATGCTACTCATCCCATGCTTGAGAGATATTTGCACCATTTTCACAATAGCTAATGGCGTCTCTTGGGGATTGAACATGATAAGTGATTCAGAAAGCTTAGCTAAAAACTTCATGGCAAACATCTTCTTCTTGTCTGACTCTGAAATCAGTTTGTAGTTGATTAGATCCTCATCGGATAAAGGATTAAGCATCTGTCTTGTCTCCAGAAAGGATAGAGCTATATCCTCAGAGGTAGGTGCTTGTGGAATCTCTTCTCCAAGGGATGATAGAACGTCTTTGCTACAGCTGATGGCCGCGGAGAGGTCGGATCTGATGATGAACAGTCGAATATTGACTTGGAATATTACTAGCTTGTCGTCAATGCTCTTTGCATTGCAAATGATTTGCTCAGCTAAAATCTGTAGTTGATCATATTCCTGGATAGCTATTGCACATAGTCTGTGGTGAAAATGAATAGTATGAGATGGATGACGTGTCAGAACAATCTGACCATAAGATGTGCACATAATCCATCATACATCGCATTGTACTCACGCAGCTCCGTTAAACAATTGTAGACTCAGATTGTAATGCTCTTCCCAGTGTTTCGCCTTCAGAAAGGTAATTCCATGATCAAAGAAATGGTATGCAGAGTAAAAGTCGAAATTCTGTTTTGCATACAAGCCAGCTGCACAATTATACCTTGCCATCTCCAAGCGTTCTTCATCACTCGCCGCTGCCTTTGGACCACCTAGATTGATTTGACCAACACCAAGCGAGAATAAACCTTCATCCTTCTTCTTTTTAGCAATTGAGCAAAGTGTCAGTCCATAGGAGAAATGATGAAGACAGCGCTCTTGGGCTTTGAGCAAATTGTAAGCAGCTTCCTGCACTCTATAGTCAACGAAATGGTATCCACCGTTCTTCTTAATTAGAAACCCTTCTTCTGCGGCATAATCAAGAGGAGTTGAAAGAGATATATTACCTTCCTTCTCGAGCTCTGTCATGTTCTCCTCGGAAAGTGAACCCAAGCATGACAAACTACATAGTCCACCCAGAGTGGACTCTGGTAAGCGAATTAAAAGGGCTTGCATGAACTGGACGACCCCATCCGGTAATTGACGCTCTTGGATCTTCTCTTCATCCCACACCCATCGGTATTTGCTCAGGCTAGGGCGTAATAAGCCCTCCTTGCTCAACTCAATAATAAGTTGCCGGATAAAGAATGGGCCGCCTTTAGTCTTGTGATATATGATTTCAGTCAGCGGACGAGTAAGGCGAGGTAAAAGCTGGAGCTGCTTCGACAGCATTATGTTGACAGTTTCCTTTGAAAAGGGGTTCAATTCAATCTCTGTCGATTCAATACCAAAAGATTTTATACTCCGGAACATCTCCATAACGAAATATGGATACCCCTGGTTATCAATGTCCATTTCATAAGCAAAGCATCCAAGGAAGAAGAATTGGCTGCCCGAGTCATTTGGGCCTGACTGAAACACAAGTAGCATCTCCTTGATAAGAGATACAGAGAACGTATCCGCCCATTGCAAATTGTCGATAAAGAGGACTAATGGTGCTTGATGGGATTGAGCGATAACTGTCGTGAACTGACTGATAAGATATTGCAGTCTATTCTGTTCATCAAATATACAGTCTTTATTCTCACTGGTATCATCAGGTTCTTGGCCAATAATCTTGGCAAGATCTGGGATAAAGTCGCTCAACGAGTAAACTTCCTTCCCAAGAGCCTGTTTCAGTGCCCTTGATACCTTCTCTGTCAAAATAGGGTCAGTTGATAGCCATTGACAGTACTCATTAAAAGCCATTGCAATTGGCGATAAGAAGGGCAGTGATTGATGTCTACGTTCAAACTTGCCACATAATAATATGCAACCTTTTCTTCCACTGGATTCATCCCTAACCTTTGCATATTCTAATAACTTTAATGCAAGATGCGACTTCCCAACACCAGAAACACCACATAGAATAGCAGCTTCGCATTTATCGGATATTGATCGATTATACATTTGCTTGAGCTTGGAAAACTCTTCATCCCGTCCATAGAATGTAGCTGTACTATCATCCATTTGAAGACCAAGCTTGGACACACTATCCAAATCTATATCTCGTAGATATATCATTGGACTTCCCATCATGCATTTCAAATCAACCTTGACATCTGCTAGGCAGCTATATGTATCATCCTTGGTAAAATCTCCTGTACAGCAATCAATCATGTTGCCAATCAAATTACAGAGAGATACTGGCAAATGCATTGATTTGAGAATCTCAACCGATTCAGATGCCTTGGATGTAGGCAACAGAGATGATGTAGGCTTCTTCCTGCTATGACTTGGGTCATCAGGCTCACTTTCACCAGTAAGGTTAGCATTCAGCCCCCCACCAAAGAGATCATCATCATCACCCAGGCTTTGAATGATATTCAGGGCTGTCATGCCACTCCCATCTTCGTGGTTATTACTAATAAGTAGACGATCATCTTCGAAAAGAACCATCCCCCCGGAGAACAATTCAAAGAATACAAGCCCCAAGTGATATATCATCTTAATTTCATTTCTTGGTGAGGTATTATTATTAATTTGTTCCCCCATCCGAATAGTTGCATGTGATATGTTCAAATAATCAATTGATGTATTACTCAACTTTGGAACACCTACTTGATTAACTTGTTCTTCTTGTTGTCCATTCATACTAAAATGAGGAGGTAAAGTTGATGCTGTTAGGGTGGATATGGAAGATATTTTACGGTCCTCTCCAAATGATTGTTCGTCTTGTTCTTCTACCGGATGAAACCTCCCCAGTATGCCCTCCGAGAATGAATCTTCACGTGATCTGCCAGATTCGGGGAGTGGATGGAATATACCTATTTCTTCTTCTCCTTCTTCGGGTGTCTTTAAATTACCCTTACCATCAACATCCCTAATACTACAATCTCCAAAGTGAACAGTAATTAAATCTGACCATTGCAAACAATCCTCTGAAACATTATATCTTCTTTTACCATCTTCTCCACATTCTAAATTAGTATTATCAACCTGGCATAATTGATCAGCTAGTGAGTGTGCAATCGTAAGTGCACATGTTAAATATTCATCAGATGTAATAATTGTTTCCTTGTTATTGCAATGTACTTTTTCCTCTAATCCAGTTGTATTATTATTATGATCATTATAACCAAGAGTCTTTAATGTCGAAACAATCCATGTTTTCATATTCATCGTCATATTAACAATAGGTATTATTATTTAGTAGTCTCTATCATTTCTCTTTACTAGATGAGAGGTGAGTCAAAGTTAGGGATGTCGACGTGTCGATAGTGATTTGGCTATTTGTTGGCTTCACGGATATTGATTTATGTGATATGTAATATTATTATACTACCTCTGTTTAACAAACAAAGAGATGCTCTATTTATTTATGACCATCCATTTATAATTACCACACGTCTCGTCATAAACTGCCGAGTTGTGGCGAGGAAGTGATATCAATTCAGAGGTGCCTATTGATTGGAGGCGAGTTGTGGAATCGCAAAAAATATGTCTCTTAAAACTTCAAGGGGAAGCTAAATTTAGAGAGATAATACAATGTAGTGTGGATGGCTACTTGATTATATCATCCAGATCTACTAAGCTATGTAGTAGGCATGATAGTAGAAGAAGAGTGAGCTATGAGCTGTGTATTAGGCTAGGATAATGATATCACGGCTTTGATACTGCTTGATCAACTTAATTTTAACCATTTTAAGTTGTTTGAATGCAATATGTCTAAACACTAATCCCCCTAACATATGCAATTCTAAGCTCCATTCGTTTTATACATTCAACTGCCTCGGATACTTCATCACCCCGTCGGTGTTCAATCTGTGATTGTAGTGACTCACCATTCAATTGACAAAGCTGAGCAACATATCCCAAAAGAGGATGGGGATGACCAGCAACACCCAATGCCGTAAACACATTGATAATGTAGTTCAAATCTGTTGCTAGATGCTCTGAGCCTGTCTTTGAAAGACGAGGGATTCCTGTGATGATGATATGTAGTGATTCAGAACGTTGATGGTCATCATAATACATAAAAGAGCAACAATAACAAACACACTTACGCATAGTTCGTTCCAAAAGTCTACCCGTTACTGCCAATCCAACAACATCCAACCACTGGTTGCAAAAGGCAGCACTTGCTTTGGCATCTGCATCTTCTTCATCTTTCTCATCATCCTCATTATTATCTTCCAAATCCTCAGCTTCTTCGTTCATGAAAAACTTCGATAAGTCCTTTCCCTTCATTAGAATCTCTAATTGAGACTTCTCATCGCCTACAAAGGAACATCCTGCAGCGGCAACAAACTCCTTCCATGGCTGAACTGCCACCTCCATTACATCTGACATGACCTCGTTGGCGAGACCTAATGCCTCAGAATCAGACGCGAATGGTTCTAATGCTTGTACCAAGGCCAACATATGTTCACCAACATGTGTAATGAAAGCTTGAGGTAGGATACCATACGACTCCTCATCCCCATCACTTCCACCACCTTCCTTCTTCCAAACTGGCAGTGCAGATATGCCACGCAAATGCCGTTCGGGGATTGCAGAACATACCTCAAACACAAGCGACAAGCAACTTCGGGCAAGACGAGAGGCTGAGTCGAGTGCCTTGGGGAATAGAGAAGGCTGTCCAGCAAGTCGTTGCAACTCAACCACCGACTCCGGACATTTGACACCAGTGCCATCATCAATGTATTTCGGTGACGGATCACATGCTTGCCTTGCTAACATGACACTAATTTGAACAGGCGAAAGCTCGTCGGGAATGTTCGCATCATCACTACTTAATACAGTATCAACCATCGTCTTTGACAATATCCTAAGACGATCCTTCACGGATAACTCGAATGATTGTAGATTACGCTTGAACAATCCGGCAATGCGTAATATCTCCAAGGCGCAATTGACATGCTGTTCGTCAAACTCTGGACCACTACTATTTGATGCATTGGTGGAGAGCGTGCCCATAGCAATAGCAAGTTCGGCGGCATGATTCGATATGAGTTTGTCAATGGCGGTGAGCGTGGCAGGGGCATTGTATCCAGAATTGAGAAGTTCAAAACGATTGAATGCAGATTCTGCCAATGGAAACATGAAAGGAGCTAAATCCCCAAGTCTCTCAGCGGCATCCTCAAACTTCACCACACTTCGTACATCCTTGGCAACCATAGATGCCGCTTCGCCCATGGGATCACGTTCTGCAACAGCCAAAGCTTGTTGATATGGCAAGAATGGAGAGGCAATGAGTAGGAATGCTGACCGGATAGATTGAATTGGACTTTCGGGAGTGGTGGGATCTTCATCATCAGTTTTTGTTATAGGGTTTGACTTGGCATCTTCCTGAGTTGTTCCATTCCAAGCCTCCATTTGATCATATGCCAAGGAAAGGAACTGTATGGTTGATTCGTAAGCTGATGCAATTGCTTCTGGTCCTCCTGTACCATCGGCCGTGTTCATATTAAGAGACAATCCCTTACTACCAGGTGGAGGACAAATTTTACCAAGCCGTTTCTCAAAGGAGGCAACAATAGGCTTGAAGCATTCAATTAATACTCTTGCGACAATTGATGGTGCAAGCTCAGGACCGAATACCATCTTTGCTTGAGTACGCTCCTTTGATAGTAATTCCAACACAGCCTCATAAAATGTTGGTAGAAACTCCATGAACTGTTTAGCCGTTGTCTGATGTGTTGTACCAGAGTCTGTGATTTCATTATCTTCGCCAAAGTCAAAATCCTCCACTTCTTCATCTCCTTCTTCTTTAACATTGTCATCCTTTTCGTATTTCTCATTCTGTTCTTCCTTGACTTTATCTCCCGAGGATGTACCTCCAATACCGCCACCACCAAAACTAAACCATAATGCATGAATCTCGAGCGGCCTAATCTTAACATACTCCTCTCTCATAACCTCCATCTTACCCAAACTACTATACATTCCTACACATTGCTGTAATGGTCCTAATCTTGTATCCATCTTCTTCAGTGCATGCAGCAACTGTGGTTTTAATAATACCTCCAATTGTGTTCGTAACTTTTTCAAAGTAGCCTCTCTATCGTCCCTGCCTTCCGGCAAGCCTTGTAATGCCCTCTCACCCTTTTCTAATTGTGATAAAGCCGCCACTGCCTCTACCAAGTTGGGTGGAGTTGTTGATAATAACATGGGTATTGAATTAATAGTTTCATCCCAACTAGATGCTGCTGATAAGATTGCCCTTGCAGTTGTTAGATGGGTGCGTAAATTGAGTAGAGAATGCAAGGTTGTTAATGGATTGACATTGTCAACATTCGATTGTTGTTGTTCAGAACTTATTAAACCTCCTGAGATATCTGCACCATTGCCATCCCCCTTTTTATTTGAACTACTGCTGCTATTATTGTTATTGTTACCATCCATACCCTCTAATAATCCACGAACATCTAATTCCATACCTTCCAGTCCAACTTGTAATCTTCCAACATCACCTGCACATCGGGGTACAATCGCTTGCAGCTCCGCTCCAATCCTACCAATCTCATCATGACAAGATTGTGTACGCATTTGTAATTGTAATGCCAATGATGCCATGCGTTGTTCTAACTGTTGTTCATACTCCTCGGGGCTGATACTTGATTGTAAATGTTCATTATCGTCTTTAAGTGCTAGGTTGAGATACTTTGAGACACTAAACGTTGGCGATGTTAATAGTGAAGATAATCGTTCTTCGATTTCGGGATCAATACTACTACTAATGGCTGATGTACTAAGATTGCTTGTAGTTCTTTGGGGTGATAGGGATGTCATATTAATAATATTTTGTGCACAACTTGTGTATTTTTGTACTTGATACTGCCTCTAGAAAACTTATGCGCCTATCTTGCGCACACTCTCTACTACTACAACAATCTAAACACTATATCAATACCCCAAGGACAATACTATCGATATCCCTCGATCTCATCACTCCGCTTTTGAGCACAGTAAGTGAAAGTCCTTTTACTACAAAGGTGGGTTCTTACTTTTTATCACACCTAAGAACGGGCAAGAAAAAAATGACATGATTCTGTTTTGTTGTGGTAGGTGTTCGTTAGGAGTTGCCGACGAGCAACTTTCATAACGTACAGAGACAAAGCTCCATTGGATTCAAATATGAGGTTTTATAGTTTGGTATTCATACAGGCATATATGGGTGGTGGATCGTCCTTCACATTACCCAGTGGCCGCCGATCTCATATCTCGAAAGTTGCATCCATCAACTTTTTAGAAAATGATTCTATGGAGTATGTTCTGCCAACTACCCCTCCGCCACCACAACAACAACGTCCTATAAGGAGATCTTTCCTACATCAGCTTGATAGATTTCTAACTGACTTGTCCTATTACACTTCAGGATTACATCACCTCCGAAATCATACCTTTTTGACCGGGTGAGTTGCTCTATTATTTAGCAATACAACGCAGCATTAGTACCATTACATTATAAGCATATTGTTTACTACTGCATCTTATCATACTCATCACCCTTTCTTTCTTTTGCAAATCACAACATGCATACCTTACAGAAACTATGCACCAGTGAAGAAGGAGCATGTTGCAATGCCAGTGGAAGTGGTACAAGGTGAAATCCCCAAAGAATTATATGGTGCATTCCTTCGAAACGGACCAAATCCATGCTTTGAAAAGGCAGTAAAAAGATATCATTGGTTTGATGGTCATGCAATGCTGGTATGTATTTCGTATTATGTGTACTTTGCAAATGATATATTATATAATATTTTACTTACTACATCATTGTCTACAGCATACACTCATGTTCAAGGATGGAGAGGCAAGATATACTAATCAGTTCGTTCCATCTCCTCGGTTTTCAATTGAGAGAGAATTGGGTGAGCAGTTCTTCCCACAGCTTGGAGAGTACAAAGGTTGGTTAGGTCTTTTGAAGATCATGTTTCATTCTCATTTAGTCAAGGAAAAGATTGATGATAACAAAATGGTGAGTTGTAGGTGCTGCAGAGTAGTAGGTACTCTACACATATGATATGTTGGTATACTCTCTTTTGTTCTTATGACATGTCTCACATATTCAAATCTGAAACTATCAGGTTGCACCGCCGAACACAAACATTATGATGTACAACAAGAAGCTCTACTGTCTTCATGAAGCAAACCTGCCAATGGAAGTTAGAATGCACCCGGATGGGCGCTTAGAGTATGTTGGGTACGAAACGTTCAATGGTGTTTTGGACTATCCAGTCTCTGCTCACCCAGTTCAAGATGGAAACGACTTGCTATTTCATGCATACAGTGTGGATGAAGAGCTAATCAAAGAGCATGGAACGATGAAAGTAGGTCGATACAATGCCGAGACAGAATCAGTTGATACATATCTTGTCCCTACTCCTGGCAAGAGCCACGTGTCATTTGCGCATTCTCTCATTCATACAAATGAGCACATCATAGTTTGGGACTGCTCTGTTCATTTCAGTACGGATGCTCTTTTTGAGGGCGGGAGCTTTTTCAAGAACAATCAAGATCATACTTTAAAGTTTTTACTCATTCCGAAGAACGCAAAGAGTCAAGATGAAGTCATTTGGATCGACTCAGGCCAGACAGGTGCAATTGTGCACCCATTGCATGTTTGGGAAGAGACTGAAGAGCTCGAGAACGGAGAGCATCGTACTCTTATCAAGCTTTGGGCACCCTTTTGTGAAGATCTTGAGCTTGACCTCAAACAGTCGAATACCTTTCATATGATGGAGTTCAGCATCAATGCGAGTCACAAGACAGTATCACAGCAAGTCATTGATGATAGTATCTCATCGGAGTTTGCAATAATGCCACCTAAGCCATCACACTCGTCATTCAAGTCTGTATGTACAACCAAAGTCAACAACCCCGATGGATCATCGACTGTACACTCGAGCACTCTCTCGTTTCATGATCGTTATGGCTTTACTGCTATCTTTGATGAAGAAGGCAGTGGTCACTTTGTTGGTTATGCCAAGTGGGACATGGCTAGTGGAAATCGATGTCTACACAGCACACAGTATTATGATAATGGTGAGATTGGCGGTGAGCCCATGGTTGTACGGGCCAGTGGTAAAGAGAGAGATACAATCTACGTCGGATCATATGTTTATAACGAAGAAGAGAACCAGAGTTACTTCCTTCTGTTTGACGGAGAAACAAATGAGCAAGTTTGCCGTCTAAAGATGCCCAAAAGAGTACCCTATGGATTCCATGGCCAGTTCATCTCTGGAGAGGACTTCGAATCACATTTTCAGTATCACGAGGCACTCGACAAGGAGGAGCTCAATGATGTACAGCACTGTCCATTGAAATGGATGCGTTTTTTCCTCAAAGACTTGCTCGGTTTAGGTCATATTTAGTATCGGTCTTACACTTTGTAAATAATGAACACAATGCAAAGAGAATGAGTGAGAATGAGAGGTTCTCATTAAATGTATCATGATATGTACAAGTCCGACAGTCCAAGAGTGTAGCAAGAGAGGAGTAAAAAACAGTGTACAAAATGTTCACAACTGTAAACAACTATATGTTTTCATTATGAAATTCAAGCCATATTATTATTAGAGTATCACGAACAAGAAATTAGGATAAATATAAGGCTGTATATATTATCAACATACTTTACATAGACTATGTAATGTTCCAAATACGAGAAAGGAGATTCAAGTACACCCCCTATGATCCTCTAAACAGAGTTTTCTAATTTCAATTACATGAAAACTGCTTCATAATAATCACAACATACGCATTGCTAACAAATCGCGATTTCAAAGTCTGTCCGTCGTTTTCCAAAATAGGCGTAAGCCGTACAAATACTATCATATTTAAAGTCGTAAGCGTACATACGTTTGCCAAAATGGGCGTGAGCTGTCCGATTAGTGTTGTTTATATCCGAATATCATCGTTAGTATCCGTCTACTTTGAAATCGCTTAAGCGTACGCTGTGTAATACTCCTACTATCATCCTCTCATTCATTGTCTCCATACCATACCTCTCCTGAGGCTATATTTGAAGCACTACATGTATATATCGAGAAAGGCGTTGTGATAATTAATTTAAGTTTAGTTGGAATAACGGGCGAGTACTAAATGTACTAGAAACATTCATACAAAACAAACTTGAGTTAGGGTGCACCGTCTTTATACTAAATTAATTATGATTACTGAAACTCCACCGCGGACAAACATATCTTCCTCTTCGGCAAGAAAACGTGATCGTACTTCAATACAACAGGATACATTTTCATTTGCATCAGCTCCAACATATAATAATAATGATACAACAGGTAATGACCTGAGGTCATTTTTCAATAAAATATCACCACATCCAAGTAGCATTGCAGCAGCGGCGGCGGCTGCTACAGTTTCGCCATTTGTAGATCGAATGACCTTTACTACATCTATTAATAATTCCAATTCACATCCAAACTTAAAGTTGGAATCTATATCTGAAGAGCCACCGTCTAATGGATATGAATTATCTCAAGATTCGAACACAAGTTCGGTGACGTTTGGCAGTATTAATAATAATGGATTTAATATGGATTGTAGTGGGATTGGTAGTAGTAGAAATAGTAATGTTATGATTGGGACAATGGTAGGATGTGCAGTTGAAAGTGTTGTTGGGTGTAGTGTAGGTGGTGATGGTGAACCAAGCTCAATCTCTTCTGGTAGTTTAACTTCAACAAATAATAATAGTGCTACGGGGAATAGTGGGGTGGGATTTCATTCACTTCATTCAGAATGTCCACCACCGACAAAACGGGCACGGTTGGACCATGCATATCAAACGATTGATGAGGATATGATGATGGGATCTACGACTTCTCCACCTCATGTGTTGACATTTCAATCTACTCCTTCCAATAAACAACAATACCAGCATCAACAATACACTGAGAAAAGGATGACTGGTAACTGTTTTAATAGCTTTGGATTTAACAATATTGGTAGATCAAGTAATACAAGAGAAGTACTGTGCTGTCATGTGTGCTCTGAGGAGGATAGTGCCAACAATAATTCGAGTAGTGTTGCTTCATCACCTGCAGCCTCATTCAATACCACAAACGAAACAATGGCTCTACCAAAAAGTCATTCACTATTGAACTTCTTTCAATCAACCAAGAAACAGACAGGCTCACATCCACAGAAGTTACCAGCATACTTTGGCAACAACCAACAGCATAATATTGGTGCATCTACTTCTCGTCAGAAATCAAGCAATCTATCACCATGTCGATACTGTGACAAGCCAACATGTACCTCTTGCACACGACAATGTGAAATGTGTCAATACCACTTCTGTACATTCTGCACTAAGGTAGATTATGATAGTAGTATCACGGAACGTATCTTGTGTTTTGATTGTGATACGGGAAATTATGAGGGTGGAAACTGTTGTGATATGCAGATTGGTTGAGAGATTTGACAGTTTATTTTGCTATTAAGAAGCAGGGCATACATTAAGCTAGCATTTAACTTAGTTGCCTCACCACTGGATTTTCAGCATCTTCATATGTGGATACGTGTCCTAAACCAGTTATTTATTTTGTGGCACCAAACTGACGATATGCATGGAGTATATAATATACATCTCCATTGCTAAATCACAGTAGGACCTTGTAGGAAGAAGAGCGAGGGAGAAGCAGCAGCTGCAAGCGTAATTTTCAGCAGAAGCATACATACATGATAAGCTCTCAGGTTGACGAATTACCTAATTTTGTTCACAAGACAGTGCACCTCTCATCGAAATCTATTATACAACCATTAAATGTCTCAACTGCGCTTGAGAAACTCCAGCCCTGGTGATAAACGTGCAGGAGTTAGTAGCAACAATGGCCATCATCATGATGGTAACGGAGACTCTAAGATAAAGTCGTCTCCACCTTCAAATAATTCATCTTCAAGTTTCGAAGATCTAAGTATTCATACTGCCATACCGAACGCCACACCAACCTTACAACAAACAACACCCTCAATGAGGCATCTAACAATAAATCCATCATATTCTTCTGGTAGTCCATTAAGACGACTTACTCGTATTCCTGTACAACGATTAACAAGACAAAGTATCACACAACAAAGATCTAGAAGAGTAAAATTATCAACATTGTTTTTATGTGGTATAATATTTGCAATTGGATTCATACAAACGATACATTATTTATTGGCTGCAAGTTCTATAAATTCATATGATGCTGGTGGTATGAGAGGTACTTCATATGTGAATGCACCACAAAGAACAAATCAGAGATATCATTCAAGAATTATTGATATATCTAATCTACCATTGTCAATACAAAGTGCATCCAAATTCAATATACCGTGGACTAGTATAATACTACCAAGATTATGGAAAAGAGAAGTTAATGATCCAATGTTACATAATGATTCATGGCAACCACCAAGTTACTTTGTCAAAGAGGAACCACCAATGATAATTGATAATAGTGTTGTGGAAGAAGAAGAGCCACAATGTATACCAATGGCAAAGTGGCAAACTACTAGTTATCCAAATTGTAATTCAATACATGAAATTGATCTAGTTCGTTCTTCTGGTTCTGGATCATATACCTTTCCAAATGACAAGTCTGATATCCTCCTTGATAATAATAATATACATGAACAATATACTTATAATCGACGTGCAATAACTACACATCCAGAGATGTTACATAAAGTGTTACAAAAGATAATGGATAGATATCCAAGCGAAAACAGAAAGATTAATCAAAAGTCAAATGCAAGGGGTATAATACAGGAAGAATCTATAAACTTTTTAGGACAAGGTTGGTTTCGTGGAGCGTGGGAAATGTATACAGAAAACATACCTGAGTATGACGAAGACGAAGAAGAGTGGGGATATGAAGAGAGTGTAGTATTGAAAACTTTGAGGATTGAAAGAGACTTCCTTGAAGAATATTACGAACTGCATCGACGTGATGCACTGGCTATGGAACGACTTACCTTCTCTCCATATGTCTTGGACATATATGGGTATTGCGGTCAATCTGCAATCAACGAATTAGCCAACTTTGGTATCGAGGGAATGTCTTCATTGGAAAAGGTTGCAAGATCCTTTCGAGGGATGCAACATATAGAACCGGTTAGTAAGATTAAACTCCAACTGGCGAGTATGGTTGCCACGGGGATATCACATATGCACAGTATAGATCATCCAGATTTTCCTCAACGATATGATTCGGATGATAATCCCAATCCAAACTTTGAGGAGGGTCTTAAGATGAAACCAAATGCTACACTTGTACACTATGATTTAAATCCACGGAACATTGCAATAGTCAAGAGAGGCAAGCCTAAACTGAATGACTTTAATGTGGCTGAATTCTTGACTTGGGATAGAATACACAACAAAACATGTGGCTTTCAAGGACGCTTCAAAGAGCCATGGTGGAGAGCACCTGAGGAGATGCAAGCTCATTTACCAGACGAGTATCCTAATCCTGCACCACTCACAGAAAAGATTGACGTGTTTAGTTTGGGGAATATACTTTGGGACATTTTGACAACACATTCACCATACAAAATGTCCAAAGACAAGATGGATAGGACACGTGTTAATGTTGCAAAGGGAGTATTACCAGATTGGCCAGATGATTTCAACAAGACAAAAGCAGAGTCTGATCCGGCACTAAACGCTATAGAAAAGGCAATGCAAAAGTGTCTGAGAACCAAGCCTGAGGATAGACCCACTGCTGGCGAAATTGCCGATGAGTTGTCAGAAGCACTAGAGCATCTACCAGACGGGTTTGGAGACAAGGAAGCGTGGAGACAAAAAATGGAAGCTAATGGATGTCTCTCGCCCAATGGCCAAATGAAGATGAATAAAGAATGCCAAGGCGATAATTATGTTGATGCAAAAGCCGATAAGAAGAAGAAGTAGTTATCTGCTTTGATGATATTTTGTGAGATTAATGTACTCGCTATGCTTACAGCCAGTAACTAATAATGCTATAAATGTGTAGCTATGAAACATTTACACTATACAACTTATCCTATTTCCTCCTAGCATTATTTACAAGTTAAGGGCGGTCTGGAGTGTAGTGGATATGCTATCCAAAGTTTCATCTGGTATAACTATACTGCCATCAACCTCATGTGTGTTTAGTGAACCCATCAGCGTCACAAACTCATTCCCCACAGAATGACTATAATCTCCGATATTATGTGCTAGCTGTGTCAGACTTGTGTGTGTTACATCTTCATATGTCGCGTATGCTTGTGCCATTAATTGTGAGCTTGCATGATCAACTGAATCACTCGCCTGAAGTGCCCAATCACTACCATCCTTTCCACTTATTATATAGATGACCGCATTTAATATCTTGAGAAGTATATCTGTAATGACAAACAACATTGCCATGATCTGTTGTAAGATCTCTATAATCGTCATGTTTCCAATGTTTGAAAGAGTTGAAAGAATTGAATGACTGGCATTTTCTATAGCAGAAGAGATGGATGATTGGACATTTGATAATAAGGACGCAACGCTTGTCCCAGCAACAGCGTCAAGAATCAGGTTCAAGAACGAAACGACTAATCCGCCTGTAAAGGTGATTGTTGATGTAACAGCATGACCAAAGTCAGTAAGAGACGAATCCCCAATTCCCTCCATAGCTGCAGATGCTTCCTTCGATATACTTTCAGGCATAGTCGGTAGGTTTATGTCTAAGTTTGAAACAGTAGGTGCCTCAAAATTGATCTGTGGTATGTTTGGCGCTTTAATGTTCAAGTTTGGTTTAGGCAAAACTGTCTCATGTTGGAACTGGCCGACATAGTTTGTAAGATCTTTCCCTAATGATTTCGCACTTGAGGCTCCCACATCTGCAACCTTATTTAGCTGTACTGACATACTCTCGAATGAGTTAGTTAGATCTGCTACCTTGTCACCAAGACCATCAAAAGTATGTGTCATGGAAGAGAGCACACTTTCAAACTTTTCTTTAGAAGTACCAGATGCCTCCTTGATGCTTGAAAGTGAATCTTCTATAGAGTGAAGTGATCCTTCCGAGAATGGATTAGTGATGGCTGGTAAATCTATATGATATTGAGGCAATTCTAGCTCCTTGAGTTTTTGTTCGATGTAATCAGATAACAGAGGAGACTTGGGTGTCGCCTTATGCAGCCCATCATAATCTAAATCGTTCAATTGAGAGGAAAGTGTGTCTGATAATACACTACTGACATCGCTCATTGACGATGCTTGGTCTACTGTAGATGACGACAGCACATCTATAGGAGAAGTAGCTGTGCTATCTATACCAGTTGCCGCGGTGCTGGTGGCAGAGTCCAAAACACTTGCACTGTTTGCTGATGTGGTAGCAACATCTTGCACTGTAGAGGCGACTTGATCGGTAGCCTCGTTCATACTGTTGTCGTCAATTGGAATAGACGAAGCTAACTCTTGTAACCTTCCAGCCCCGCTATTGCCACTGTGACCTGCTGCCACATATGAAGAAGAAGCGGTAGCTGTCCCGAGATCAACACTCGATAGAGAGGAAGTTTCATATGCATTCGCAACTGAACCAGTATCAAATCGGGAAACGAATTCAGTAACATGATGCCCAATGTTTGTAGAAGGATTGTCCATCAAAGGATTGTCCATTTGGGAAGAAGACAAATCATCCACGGGTGTAGGGATAGATGAAGCCAAGTCTCTCAATGCATTCGACCCACCCTGGTCTTTATGCCACGATGCAAAACTCTCTAATGCTTGATTTCCAACATTGTTTGTAGTATCAATTGTGTCACTATTCTCTTGTATAACAATATTAGCGAACGCTGTAGAAGTCGCAAAATCAGCCAAACTACTATCTCCACTAACACTATAATCTATATTATTCGTTGATGCCATCATTTCATTACTCAAATAAGAATAACTTTCTGCATTATATGTGGAAGCAGCTAGGGAAACACTTGATACGGAAGTGACTACAGGACCCGAGATTTCTAATAGATCTTGCAATAATGAGTTTGTACTGCTACCTTCTGATAAACTAGGTGGTGTGTTACTTTCTATCACAGAATTCTGTCTTGGCTGTTGTTTCTCATTTATAATTATATTATTCTGTGAAGCTCGTAATAATTCACTACTTAATTTTGCTAAAAACTCTTCAGCTGACGGTTTATCGACATCTCCGCCTATATTATGTTTCTGTGATAAAGTTCGTATGTAAGAACTCGTATATGGAAATAGTTCGGGGTTGGACATTATATCGTTGAGTGAATCTAGGTATGCATTCAATTGATAATCAGTTATTGTTCCTCGAAAAATGTTTGCAACTCTTCCTCTAAATATAGATGATACCCTTCTCCTTCCATGTTTTATTCTATTTGGCGCTATGAATGATGTTATATATTGAGGTGTAGTTGCAATAAGAAGGAGGAAAGCAATTGATAATTGATTGTTCCTCATTCTGTTTGGGTATGGAGAATTCATTTGGTATTTGATATCGTATTGTACTGCCGCGCGGAATCTTACTATTCAAGTACACAGTACTGGACCTAGGTTCTTCCACCTTGATGCACTCTAGTTGGACACAGAGATATGAAGCTGTAGTATGTAAGCTCTACATAAGAGGAGTAGAACTTGGGTGCCGAAAAACTACGGGTTAGCTAGGGCTAACCACTCCTTTGCCTATTTCACCCATTGGTCAAAGGGTGGGGAGTGGGTCGCTTATTTCTACTACTATTGAACCCGCTACAACTAGATGCATACCATGCTGCAGCAGCCTTTTCAAGGAAGAATGAGAGGTGAGAGAGCTTTGCAATGCCAGATGATGCTTCCAAAAAAGGCTCGTCACTGCAGACACGTATCTTCGTTTGTCCATCACCCCAATCAAGTACACAGTACTGGACCTAGGTTCTTCCACCTTGATGCACTCTAGTTGGACACAGAGATATGAAGCTGTAGTATGTAAGCTCTACATAAGAGGAGTAGAACTTGGGTGCCGAAAAACTACGGGTTAGCTAGGGCTAACCACTCCTTTGCCTATTTCACCCAACAGATCTGCTTGCTGATCTTGCAAAGGAGTTTGTTGAAGATGCCCATGTCTACAGAGGAGGATAGGGACACTGTGTCAGGTGGGCCTAACCTCCTCTGCCTGGCAAACTGAAGCGAGAGATCTGGTGGTATCCTGTAGGATACGGTATCTTGTCACATGAGTATTTATTCTTTCTTTGTCATCCTTCTCGGTATCCACTGAATCTTTTTGAAAGATCAAATCAGCCTCTTCTGCTACTACTACTCTACTTCTTCTCCTTGTATTATTGCAGTATCCAATTGTTGTATCCTTGTATTAGGTGAACACACTGCTGTTCTGTGTTGACCCGTAATTGTCGTGCTATATCTTTATTTCCAAACAAAATAATTTTGTGACTGATCTGCAACGAGTTGTTATGCACCAACTCTGCCACTAATAATAATAAACATACTGATCGAGGCCATCACAGTAACCATCGCCAGCTGATTTGATAACGTATATTCTGTACACTATTGTTGAGATATCGACGCCTTCGTCCAAGTACCTCGTCGTTGTATTTGCAATATATATGCTTGTTGATTATTAAAATCTCAACTCCACTATCACCACATCAAATAAACTTGTGAGTATTTTCATTGTTCGATGCATATTGTGCATGTCATTATCGTTTGTTGTGTGGTGTTATGTGATGGTTGATGCGGTTAATAAACTACCATGAAACATATTCCGCCCCTGCCTACCCCATATCCATCACTATTGCAAGTTTAACTTTCCTTCCTAATAACCTTCCTCCTTTCATCTTATTATTATCCACCATACAGTTTGATTGTTTTTGTTGAGTTAATGTATTTGTGTGATTACACCGAGGTATTGGTAATGGTGTATGGTGTATTAACTGCCGTATTGGTAACGTCATGTAATACTCCGCCCTCCACATTAACAAAATTAAAGAGCTTCTTCATACTCTTGCTCATACCTTCGGAGAACTGCGAGAGCTGATCACTGACATATTCCTTGAAGGTGTTTGATTTCCATCTACCCATCTTTTGTATCTCCCTGTCTGAGTAACCCGCAAGAGATAATGCATTAGCACCTCCTCCACGGAGAGAATGTGTATCGATACGTTCAATTGGTATTCCTTTGTTCTCAGGGTAGTTTAATTCTTTGGCAGCATACTTTACGGCACTGCGTACGTCTTTATCTGTAACTTCATACTTGCATCCATTGACAAAGTACGCCGAGAGGTTGGTAGTTAAGAAATCTGCACTGGTTGTACTATCACGAATGTGGAGGTATCGGCGGGCAATTGCTTTTGTTGGTGATAATAGTTTCTCTCCATTGTGGTGGTGGTTGATGCAGACGTTCTTCCATCCATTCTTCTGATTGGTAAGTTGTAGTGTGACACTGTCTGCCGCCATAATATCCTTGGCTGGTGCCCATCGAGATAATTGTTGGAGTTTTCCATTGTGATTCTTCTTGAAAAATGTACAATCCCCTGCTCTAAACTGTACTGTCTGTTTCGATTCGTTTCTTGTGCCTTTACAGGTATACTCCCCAACACGGAGTAGATAATAAAATGCAATCAATATCAGATCAGCAATGGCTTGGGCACGAGTTGCGGTCACTGTGACATGAGCCATACGAACCAACAACTCGGGAATATCAACTTCGACTGGTAATTTCTTCGTGGTTGGTGGATCCACCTTTCTCATACCATCCATCATTACTTGAAGTGGGAAGAGGAGCTTGTCCGAACTTTCTGTCTTGAGGGGGTTGCCTCCTGTGTCCATTGAGATCGCCTGGCCAACGGCCGTGAGAGCCGAAGAGACTGTTCCAGCTGCAACTTGGCGTCCTCGACCGTAGTATCCTCTCCTGACTCTGGCTGCAAATCCAGAGGTTGTTCTGAGCTTGGTTGCGAAGGGGGTTGTGTCTTTCGCCAGTGTAGGGTCAACTCCCAGAGGTTGGCAATAGCTTTTCCAGGCTGCACTGTACTTTTCCTTGTTTTTGGTAGTCGCCTCCACTCTGCCATTCCTGAATTCTTCATCAGCAGCACGGAAATCACGCGAGTACTCAATGCGCTGGGAATACGGAAGAGTTTCCAGGATTGCTGGTTGGGGAGAGTGAATTTAGAATTGAAAAGTTCGAGAAATTGTTTGTCAGTTTTACAGTGCCATTCAGGAGTGCCCCCAAACGAACGAGATGGGATGTCGCCAATGCTATTTTGACGGCCTGCGATGTGGAGTGGGGTTAGAGGTGATACTTGAGATTCTTTCATTCGTATTGCCAGCGCAATGAGTAACTGCCCTGCCACCTTGGAGGATCTGGTGGCCATTCTTTCCACCCATGAGATCGTTGGGGAGTTGTCACAGAACATGGCAATGTGCCGATTTGTCAAGTTTGGTGCAACTAGTTCAAGTACGAGAAAAGCCAGAAGGAAACCTGCCAGTTCAAGATCTGAGTTGGTGATGTGTCCACTTGGATTGTCGAATGTGCACATGTTGTCTTGTACCTCCTTCGGCCATTCAAATCGGAAGACCGTTGGTTCACATGCCTCCTTTTCACCGAAGATTACCCCTCCGGCACCTTCTTTTGCCGCATCCATGACAGCAATGTATGACGGCTCACCCACTACCAATTGTCTACACTTCGTTGGCTGCTTGTGAGCTTCTTGGAGTAGAGTTCGGAACCCCACAATGGCCTTGTGAACTGGTGAGTTTTCTCGAATCCATACCTCCTTCGGCTCGGCTCCTATGATCTTGTTGATATCAGTGAACAACGCCAAGGCTGTGGGTACTCCTTTACATGCATGTCGTGTTGATACGTTCTTGAAGAGCCGTTCATAATCTCCTGCTGGCTTCCTTGGATCCTTCTTGCTTAATTTCTCAGCTTCGTCAAGAGTGCGAGTGTGGGATGTGTCCCGCCTGTTCTTGTCGCGTTGCTGGGTGGTGAATCGTTGTCTCGAATTTGAAGGTAAGGCATTGAGGACACACATACCTCGATGCAGAGCGTCATATACTGGATTACGTCCATTTGGTGCCATTCTCATTTTCACGATATCATTGACCATCTCATCCTCAAGGTAGAACTCTGACACTTCGACACATTCTTCTTCTGCCACCTTAGCGACTCTGTTCATGATCAAAGTTCGACACTCCTCCGTAGATAATTGGTACTCCTCAAGCTTGTGCCACAGAATATCGATCTCCTCCATATTGGCGGTGCCACACCACCCTCCCAATGCCGACTTTTGGAGTTCACTATATTTCTTCGATGTGCCCTGGGTGTTAGATGTTTGTGGTGTGGGTTGATAGTTTTGTGATTGTGTTGGGGGCATTTGGTAGAAAGCTTGTGGTGGTGGGACAGATGGGGTACGGTCGTCCTTGGGTGGACCGAGGGTGGTATTGAGCCTGGCCTTAATCCATGCGAGGGTCGTAAGGTCCTGTGTTATGATTGGTGATGGGGTTAGCACAAGCAAGCTGGACTTTTCATTTGAGCTGGTGCGGGCGCACTGAGCCGCGGCCAAGCACCACTTTAAGCTGACGTTTAGATACTCTGGGATGTCATCCACTGAGTCCTCGGTGAGCACCGACTTGATCTTCTGATGTAAATCTAAGGGCTTGCGACGTTTCTCCAATAACCACTTGACTAGACCTGAGGGTAAGAGGAGGAAAGGTGGTAGTGCAACCTTTTCCTTGTCGTCAGTCTTTGTCCGTTTGTACATCTTATCCTCATTTCCCTCCTTTTCCCCGAAACTGGCAACCTTGATGATGTCTGTGGCGATTTCGTGGTCCTTCCAACTCCACATGTCATTTGTGATTTCGATGGGAATTGGTTCAAGACGGCCAGCCCTATTACCAACAAATCCAATCACACTGTCACTATAATCCGACTGAACTACCAAATCTCCAGTGAATTTCCCAAGTGAATGGATGACGTGTAAATTAGGACTGTTTTGTTTCATGAATACGAACACGCACGGAGTTGACATGTTGATGATCTTGGTTGCAAACTCCTCTGCCTCTGCATTGTTTTTATCAGATTGGAGCTTAAGTTCGGCAAGGATCCTGTCTGTGTCCCCTCCATACCCTAACTTTTCTACCGCAGCAACCAAGTCATTTTCAACTGCTGTCGTTGATGTTTGTGGTGATGACTGAGGGGTACCCTCGTTTTTATTGCGGGTATCCTCATTATCCTCCGTTGATGCCATGTTTTAATTACTTAACTTTTTGTTTATTTTTCTTCCTCGCTTATTTCTATTACTATTGAACCCGCTACAACTAGATGCATACCATGCTGCAGCAGCCTTTTCAAGGAAGAATGAGAGGTGAGAGAGCTTTGCAATGCCAGATGATGCTTCCAAAAAAGGCTCGTCACTGCAGACACG
>Ga0214480_100217_pt1 | contig 28581 bp, 17 predicted proteins | sample M1_20Mar14CPVII9_3_FD_165042 | JGI IMG/M metagenome (GOLD analysis project Ga0214480, IMG submission 165042) | Marine eukaryotic communities from Monterey Bay, California, United States - M1_20Mar14CPVII9sort6BwellE17 | ecosystem: Environmental > Aquatic > Marine > Unclassified | place: USA... | reverse complement strand
TGCTGATGAAATGAGTAGTGATGATGATCATTTGGAGTTGTTAGAAGTGACCAATAAGAAGAAGGTTGGTAGTGAAGAGAATCCAACACCAACGAGTCTACTTGCCATTGCAGATCAAGAGAATAGTATTGTATTTGAGAGTAGTGCTACTATTGATGCTGCCGTGTTGCCATCCCCCGAGTCGCCTCCTAAGACTAGACGGCCGTCTACTGCTAAAGAAATGAGTTTAGCCGAGTTGTTTGACGAAGATAAAGTTCAGTCTACTACTCGTACAAGAACAGGTAGTTCTGGTTCCAATGAATGTGGAGACGGGGGTTCCTCAGCAAAGCGTCGGCCTTCTACAAAAGCAACCGAGTCAACAGGATCAGGTACTCTACCGATTGTTGAGATCAATACAGTCAATTCCAAGACACCATCAGTCATTGAATTAGTCGATGATCAAGATGTGCCCGACGAGAGAGAGGAGAAGAAGAAGAAGTCTGGATGGTATCTATCACATACCATGTTGTGTGGCATCTGCACTTGTTATACCATCACTTTAGTATTGATATTGGTATTGGGCGTTGGATTTGGGTATATTCTTTTGCCATCATACATGGACAAGGACACGAGCTCGACCAACCCTAATAATGTGGAAAAAGGTACTCCTGAGCCGACTGGCAGTAACTCTACAAGTACAGAAAACGATGAAAATAGTATCTTGACAACTTTGTCATCCTCGACTATCCCATCCTATGCACCTTCGTCTGTAGATAGCGTCAGTCCATCATACTTTCCGTCACATCTGGCTAGTGAAACTCCATCAAGTTCAAAGATACCATCAAGGCAACCAAGTCGGCAGCCTACACTATCATCACAACCTACCATTTCCTCCTCACCAACTTTGACACCTTCACTAGATTCATCCTCGTCACCATCTGATATACCGTCAGCAAGTCCAACGATGAGACTTGAATGTCCCGAGCAGCTCACTATGGTCGTAACACTCGACGAAGAAGGTCTCTTTATAATGAAGTATCATGTAGTAATATACCCCGACGACTATGGTGATGGCTTGGGTGGTATATTGTGTGCATCATTAGAGTACTCAGGCTATGCTAGTTGGCTCGGACTTGCATTATCAGATGCAACGAGAGATCCTCGATTTGGGAGAAAGGAGGCTATAATTGGCATACCTGGCATACAACAAACAATGGCGGTCGTCTCTGCAGATGTGGGTAGTGCTAGCTTGGGTCAGCAAGTGGGCGGAGGTATCAAAGATGGACCTCCATTTCAGAACCCTGCCAAGTATATCATACCCGCAGGAGGTATTGGAGACGGATACAGTGGACCAAGTCTAATCTTACTCAGTGATAAGCAAACCTTGATGAACGGATCAGTTACAGTAGACCCAAACAATACAACAAACATCACTCAAATGACATTTGAGAAGTACCTTACTGAAACAAATGAAATGCGAATCAATCCATACGAGCCGAACCTATTCGTGTATACTGCCGCATCGGAAGTGAATGAAGATGAGGAATTTGATAATCCCGAGTGGAAGTATGTTTCATTAACTTTGCTGGTTAAGAATGATACTTCTGGATATGACAATGGAGTAGATGATATGTTGACTTATGAGTTGGTGGATGACGTAGTAGATGATATCTACTCTTTAGTGGAAGAGGAGGATGATTCGGATGATTCGACTGCTGATTGGACAGAAACTGCAAGTGATGAAACTGCTAATGTAGAAGTGAGCAACCTCAGGAAAAGGACGAGACTACACAATGACAATAAGTAGTTGATTAAATATTAATTGATAAGAAGTTCATACACAATCACTCTTAAACGCTCATTACATAGTGAGCGGCAGCTTGGCTACACAAAGTGAGTGGACTCGAGAGAAGTAAAGAGTACCAGGTATCATTGGCATGCGGCCGGCTGTCGCCGTGGCTATCAAGGATACCACAAAGGATACCACTCTACTCTCATAAAATTTTAGTACCATTGCCAGCGTAGTTTAGCGGCGGTATATACTCCATCTTATATTCGTACATCACAAGGGTATTCAATATTCAGAGAATTTAATGCTCTTTCGAATGGTGGTAGTCTTAGTAGTGATAGTTGCATAGAGTGTATCATTTGCTCACCATCGACATCTACCAATAAAATTAAAATCACCTGATACGATACCGTGTTGTTGGAAAGCAAATACGGGGTACATCAATAGCAGACAACAGAGCAAAACCTATTACTTCGTACATAAAGTAGAAGAAGGATAAGTGGGTCATATTTCAATATTCATATTGTAGTATTATCTTCATCGTTATAGGAAAGTAGTGTATATATGGTACCGTACGGCCCAAAATAATCATGAATGACGATGAACAACATTATCAAGCTTTTGGAGGGCACACAGGTATTGACGAAGAAGTCAGAGAAGACATAACTCGTATTAAGAATAATGATCCTGATACAATTGATTTAACGATAAGAAGATATGATGCCAGAGAAGTTACAGATATGGCATGGAGGCTACTCGGTCGATACATTGCAAACAACATTCACTTGTTAGAGATAAGTCTAGACGAATGCAATCTCACTGATGAACAGATTATATCATTATTTAGTGGATTGACAAGCAGTACTTCATTGAGATATTTGGATATAGATGATAATGATTTTGGTATTGATGGAGTTAGAAGCATAATTCCACTCCTTCAGAACTGTCCACATTTAACTACACTTTTCATGAGTGCCAATACTAATATAGATACCGAGTGCTTTGAGCTAGTGCTCAGTGCATTAGATGGAAAGTCTATGGAAGAACTATTCATTAGCAGTTGCAATATAACGGATATTTCGGCATTAGACAGATACAATCTTCCACACCTTAAACAACTCAATTTGAATTGGAACAAAATTGGTAGGGAGGGATGTATCATACTATCCAACTTGTTACAACAAGAAGGATCAACTTTGACAACTCTTTACCTAAGAGATACGGGTATGGGGGATCAAGAGGCAGATATCATTGCAGCGTCACTCAAACACAACACAAAGTTGAAAGAACTTTATTTATCTGAAAACAACCTCACAAATGAGACATACGTCGTATTTTTGAAACTATTGGTTGATATTACATCAATTGACACTGTGTACTCGTCTAACCATACTCTAACAACATGTGAGTTGAATGAATATGATGGTGACAATACACAAGCCGAAGCACTCAATGACGCATGCAAGGAAAACAAACTTAGTAGTAATCCCGAGGCCGCAGGTAGGGCAAAAGTTATCAAGTACCAATTGGACAGCCAGGAGAGGAAGAAGTTATATGAGTTGCAGGGTATTGAGTACTCTTCCATTGGCAATCTCTTGGCAGATATTGATCCCAATCTTCTTCCTCAGACCCTTGCATTAATTGGTAGAGAGCACGGTCACAGTGAATTCTATACCTCTCTCTTACCAGTGGCACCAGATCTTATGTCATTCATAAACAGAGAAGCCATTCTAGAAGAAGAAAGGGCAAAGAATTCCTCTCGAGCTGCTATTCTAAGGCAACAAGCTGATGCTCTTATTCGACAAGCATCTATTATCAGTGCAAAGAATGATCAAATCGATGAAAGGTTGGCATTAATTAAGTTGGGAGATGTCAAGCAAATGACAGTAGTGGATGGCGGAAAGGAATGCGGCGGTGGGGAGAAGCGGCAACGGATGGTATAGTATGGTACAAGACGAGGGTGCCGCCATCATATAAGGTAAAGAACTAGTTTGGATATCTACGAATAGTAGTTCTAACTTGCAACAAATAGTAGTCACTCATCCGAGGTTGCAACGTGACCCTTTCTTCTTCGTTAATACTATATCGACATCATACATACGCACATTCTTTCTATCGAGCTGCAGCACAAAATTGTACCCCCGTCGGTAAGTTCAAACCATCAATCATCAACTCTGTACAATTTTCATAATGCCGTGCCTTTGAATCCACAGTATATCCCTCCAAACTATTATACAATAAAACAGCATTAATATTATACTTTGCAAGTATACTATTCACCTTACTTAATACACATTGTGCAACTACCAAGCAATTATGTAATGTAATATTCAATTTCACAGTTTCATTCCTCTGTAAGGAATCATGACGATTCCTTTGCATATCATGTTGATCATGACCTACAATAAATTCACCATTCATTCTCATTTTCATCTCATAATAAACATTGGCACATTTGATTGATTCTGGTTGAAGCTTAGCTGCCACTGTATAGTATAGTTCTAACCAATCTGATTGTTTGATATGTTTTAGTACTTGGGAACGTGTGGAGATACTGCTTGTCATTTTAGCTTTTGCAATTGTACACATGATATGCTTATCACCCATTCTTCTCTTTTCCGGAATACTACTTAGCACAAAGTAGCATGATTCATCATGATTGTTTGATGACAACGATGATGATGGTTCAACGACAAGTGAAACATCACCAGAACCCAACGATTTCAAAATATCACGTATATTTGATTTGGTAGGTATCTCTCCATTAATTAAGAGTATCGTATGCCCAACCTCTAGACCACTATGTCCAAATAGACCAAAGCTATTCACATTGGTAATAAGTGGACGTGGCTGTTCATCTGTGCAAGTATAATTGAAGCCAAGCTTGTCGGATGATGATATCTTTGTTGCAGTTACTTCGAGAATGGTCATGATAATGATGATTGATGTCGGTGTGTACGTGTATCTTTTGTCTATTGTTGTTCAAATGAGCTTTATCGGTAGTTCAATATATATCAATAGCAACTTGTCCATTGCAAATAACAGTGATTAGTTAGAGGTACAAGCAGGGGCGAGGCACTTGCCATTGAATATCTCATTGCAATAGGCATTTATTGCTCTTTGCACGCAAAAGAGCAAAAGAAAGAGGAGGGAAGTTCTATTCTGTCCCCGGACATACCATATGCCCCTGCACAATATTGTTGATTTGCTTATGAGAGGTTCATAAGTCTATTTACTATAGCGGCGGCAGTATCATCAATTGATAGATTCGTACATTGTCAGTGTAATCACTATATCAGAGTAAACGCTCTTTCAATAGCGTAGTCGTGGGAGGAGAGATAGATTCTAAAAAGGGTATAAAATTAACCATCTAAATTTGTGACACTTATTGTACACCTTTCAATATACGAAAGTTAAACCCCAAATACAATACAAAGAATAGTATACATACCAAAGAAGGATTATATAATATTAGGACAGATTAACTATATAGTGTCATCATTGTTGCAATTACCACTACAACAAAGTGCACATAGTATGTCAAGCAGCGAAGAGGAGTTTGATCAGGAAGTGGAAGATGAAGAATTTAATCAAGCTTTTGGAGAGCACACAGGCATTGACGAAGAAGTCCGAGAATATATAAATGATATCAAAGAGAACAATGATGAAATTGAAGAGTTTAAGCTTTCTTCCGATGATACAGAGAACTTCACAAATCTTGCATGGACACTACTCGGTCGATACATTGCAAATAATATACACTTGGTTAAGATTGACCTAGAATCCTGTAGTCTCACTGATGAAAAGATGGCGTTATTATTTAAGGAATTAGATAATGGTGTATCATTGGAAAGATTAGATGCAAATGATAATGACTTCGGCATAGAAGGAGTACGAAGCATGATTCCACTCCTTCAAAACTCTCCAAATTTATCAAGACTTTACTTTGGTGGCAATCGTAGAATCGATTCTGAGAGCTTTGGGGTATTGATTAGAGCATTAAACAGAAGATCTACGAGATTATCCTTCCAGGATTGCAATATTACAGATATATCAGCATTAAACTCATGCAACTTACCAAATCTACAAATACTCAATCTAAATGGCAACAAAATTGGTAGGGAAGGATGTATCACAATATCAAATTTGCTACAGAAAGAAGGATCAACTTTGAAATCTCTTTACCTAAGAGATATAGATATAAGGGACGATGGATCAAAGATTATTGCGGCGTCACTCAAGCACAACAAAAAGTTGCAAGAACTTTATTTAACCCATAACAATCTCACTATTGAGGGATATGTCGCATTTTTGGAACTAGTAATTGATATTACATCTATTGAGAGTACATACACGTCTAACCATACACTGGAACAATGTAAGTTGGATGACGACAACGATACATATAATGAAATACAGACATTGGTAGATGATATATGTGAAGAAAATGGGAGAAGTAATAATCTGGTGTTAGTGCCAAAGTCGTAGGTAGGGCAAAAGTTATCAAATACCATCTCAACAGTCAAAACAGGAAGAAGTTATGCCGTTTACAAAGTATAGAATACTCTTCCATTGGAAATATCTTAGCGGATATGGATGTCAATCTTCTACCTCATATCCTTGCATTGATTGGTAGAGAGCACGGTCATAGTGAATTCTATACCTCACTTTTACCAGTGGCACCAAGCCTAATGTCATTCATAAACAGAAAAGCCATTCTAGAAGAAGAAAGGGCAAAGAATTTGTCTCGAGCTGCTATTCTAAGGCAACAAGCTGATGCTCTTATTCGACAAGCATCTATTATCAGTGCCAAGAATGATCAAATTGATAAAAGGTTGGCATTGATTGGTTTGGGAGACAGTAAGCAAGCGGTAGTGAATGATGGAGGAAAGGAAGGCGGCGGTGGCGGGGAGAAGCGGCAACGGATAAATTAAAATTAAGACCGAAGGTAGGAATGGGGGTACCAGTTCTTCTCTCTTCTATATAGGCCTTAAAGCAAGATAAAAGGGTATAATTTTAGCACAATATAAATTTGTGCACATCTTGTGCACCTTCTTTTTTCAATAAGAAGTTTGACTCGATATCGTATATAAGAACTTACAGTACTTACAGTACAAATATTAGATCATATATTACAATAGATTAATTACATAGTTTCCACCACAACAAAGTGCACCTCGTATAATGGCGAGCTCAGAGGAGGCTAATCGAGAAATGGATATGAAGAACGATTATTTAATCAAGCTTTTGGAGAGCATACTGGCATATCCGAAGATTGCAGAGAAGATATAGGTTTTATCAAGAATAATGTTGAAGGTGCACGTATGCTTCAGTTGGATACTTCAGATACTAGGCGTTTCACTAATCTTGCATGGCAGTTGCTTGGACAGTATATTTCAAATGATACTGAATTAAATGAGTTAGACCTTGATGGTTGTCGTCTCACTAATGAAAAGAGATGGTATTATTATTTAGTGAATTAGCAAGAAGTCCCTTATCTGAATTAGACATTAGAAATAATTCATTTGGTATTGAAGGAGTGAGGTGCATGATACCATTCTTGGAGAATTCACCAAACTTATCAGTAATTGACTTAAGTCGAAACAACAATATCAACTCGGAATGCTTTGAGGTATTGATTAGTGCATTACAAGGAAGACCTGTGAAGAATTTATACTTACGGACATGTAATATTATAGACATATCAGCATTAGATAGATACAACTTACCAAATCTACAAAGGCTCAATTTGATCAAGAACAATATTGGAAGGGAGGGATGTATTGTATTATCCAACATGCTACAAAAAGAAGATACAATGCTAGAAGCATTATACCTTGACAGTACTGGTATTGATAATGAAGGGACAAAAATACTTGCTTTATCACTCAAACAAAATACCAAGCTGACTATACTAACCTTGAAGGACAATAGCGACATCACAGAGAAGGGGCATCGGGCACTATTAAGTCTCTTCATTGATGTGTCATCTATTGAGAATACATACAATTCTAAAAGTGTGCTAACTACACTGAAATTAGGTCATCAACATGATAAGAAGAGTGGGATCATTGGGCATATCAATTCAGTACGGATAAACAAGAATTCACCCAACTCTCATGCAGCAGGAAGAGCAAAAGTAATCAAGTATCAACTAAACAGTCAGAACAGGAAAGAAGTATGTGAGTTACAGGGTGTAGAATACTCAGCTGAGGACAACAATACTTGCAGGTGTTGAACCAAAACTATTGCCAACTGTCCTTGCACTGATCGGTACTCATCATGGCCAAAGTGAATTCTATACGTCACTTATGCCGATTGTACCGGATCTTATGTCATTCATAGATAGAAGGGCAATGATTGAAGACGAAAAGAGCCGAAATGCAGCACATTCTTCTGCTCTTAATGCCGAGTATGAACACAAAATGGCTACTCTTACTGCCGAGTATGAACGCAAAATGGCTTCTCTAAAGACACACTTCATGAGTGAAACATCTCGTCTTACAGCCAAAGTTATTGATCTAAACAACCGGCTAGCACTAATTGAGTTAGGAGATAGTAAGCAAGCGGTAGGGAATATCTGAAAGTGGCGGGAGAAGCGGAGAGCATAGTATCATAAAGCAGTAGAAGGTAAATGTCTTCTGATCTACATAAGTACTAGTTTTGATTATCTAATACAAATACAAGGTATGTAGTACTCTTCCCGAGCTAATTGTAAAGTTAATGCCTTTAGTATTAGACAAACCCATATTCTACTATACTGATAGTGTATTACACTTGCGTTGGAAGTTAAGTTATTAGAGTGGAAGCCGAAGCGAGATGCTGTGGTATCCTTAAGGATACCACCCTTCTTTGAGAGTTTGTTGATTGCAACACGACAATTATTATTGGTATAGTCTGGTATAGAACAATATATTATAAGGCAATTAGTATACTACGAATGTCAGTGGTCAGTAGTAGTGTGAAACCTCTAATGTCATAGAGAACACTTCAATTATGAGAGTGATAATCTTTGATAGTGCTCAAATTATATCAAAGCGGCGGCAGTATATCATCAATTGATACTTCGTACATTGCCAGTGTAATCACTATATCAGTAGTGCTGGTAGTGATAGTTGTGGAGGGCATCGCTTTCTCCACATTGCATAATCTATTCACTCTATATCAACTCTCATGAAATACAATGCGTGATAATACACACTCTGTTGCCATTATTGACGGCTGCAGTATACCATCCATGTTGTATTCGTACATCACAAGTGTACTCAAACAAAATAGTGTTTAATGCTCTTTTGATTGGTAATCTTAGCAGTGACAAACAGCTCAGCTAAATCGTTCATGATGATGCCAATTTCGGGAGCAAGAGCAGGGGCAGGAGCAGCCAGAACAACCACATACTTCAACAACAGCTGTAGAAGGATGAGTTGGTCATATTTCAATATTCTAATTGTATAGTATTACCCCTTCTCTTGTATGAAAGTAGTGTATATATTGTGTACGGTCCATCTTTGGTATCATCTATCGTAAATATTAATTATGAATGAAGAACAACAATATCAACAAGCTTTCGGGGAGCAAACCGGTTTAACATGGGGATGTCGATCTAAGATAAATATTATCAGAAATAATGATCCTAATTATACTGAATTCATTTTGGACTCACGTAATGCAGATCAATTTACAGATCAAGCATGGACATTGCTTGGTCGATACATTGCAAATAATACCCATCTGAAGAAGATAAATTTAGGTAATTGTCTCGATGATGAACAGGTGGAATTATTATTTGGTGGATTAACAAAGAGTGTATCATTGGAAAGGTTGGAGTTAAATGATAATGACTTCGGCATAGTTGGGGTACGAAGTATGATCCCGTTCCTTCAGAACTCTCCGAATTTATCTATAATCTTTTGTGGCAATAGTATCTTCGATACAGAGTGCTTTGAGGTATTGGTTAGTGCATTGAATGGGAAATCTATTAAAGAACTATACTTTTATGGTTGCAACATTACGGACGTATCGGCATTAGAAACATGCAACTTACCAAATCTTCAAACACTTGATTTGGATAGGAACAAAATTGGTAGGGCGGGATGTATCACGATATCCAACCTACTACAGAAAGAGGGATCAACTTTGACAAGACTTTACCTAAATCTTACGGGTATGGGGGATGAAGAAGCAGAATTCCTTGCCAATTCACTGAAACATAACACAAAGTTGAAAGAACTTCATTTGCAAGGAAGAGGAATCGGATTGAACGGGTACACTGCATTCTTGAAACTATTGGTTGATATGTCATCTACTAAAAGTATTTACACTTCTAACCACACGCTAGAACGATGTGAGTTGAGTGAATATGAAGATGATCATCCTTATGATGAAGTGCAGACATTGATCAACACGGCATGCGAGGTAAACAAGAATATCCCAACCTCTCATGCAGCAGGTAGGGCCAAAGTTATCAAATATCAACTAAACAGCATCAACAGAAAGAATCTATGTCGTTTACAAGATGTTGAGTACTGTTCAATACTCTCTTTGCAGGTATTGAGCCTGATCTCCTACTTAGCTGATATTGACCCTATTCTCCTTCCCGATATTCTTATATTGATTGGAAGAGAGCACGGTAATAATGAATTAATAAACGCTCTTCTATCATATAATGTTGATGCCAAGAACAAACGTGGGAAAAAGAGGCGTAGAAGTGATATGTAGATTTGTACACTGGGCATTGATTGAGTTGGGGATAGTAAGCAAGCGGCAGTGGACGGTGGAGATAATAAAGAGGGGAGAAGAGGCAGGCAACAATGAGGATGGGTGTATAGCGTAAGTCATATCAAGGTAGAAAGTAAAAGTACTAGTTTTGACCGTCTAATTAAAGTAGTAATAATCCCGAGGTTCACAATGTTGCCTTCTTCTTCTTCTTTTTGTGTTTACCATCCTTCTTCTTCTGCTTCTTTGATTTAGACTTAGCCTTGACTTCCGGTATTATTGCCTCGGCCGTTTGGGTAACCACTTTGGATGACGGTTCTATAGTCGACGGAGTTCCTATTGTTTGAGAGGGCATTTCTAATCCTAGCAGATCATCAAATGCATTATTGATAGGATTGACCTTGCTTGGACTAGGTGCTGCCGCGACAGCCTCTAATCCAATTGTGGTATCAACTTTGGCGGCATCTCCGCTACCACTTGTAGTATCAGTTGTAGTTGACCCAAATGCCATTGAATCAAACCCGAGAAGGTCTCCCTCAACTTGCTTCTCCCCGGCCGACGACGATGCCTCTTGAGGATCCACATGCTTGGCCTTAGACTTGGATTTCTTCTTCTTCTTGGCCTTCTTGGGGGTCGCTTGCTGTTGCTGTTCGACATTGGGTCTCTCCGGCACCACATAATGTTCATTCCTTGGCATCACCTCATCTTCTCCGAGTGGAATTGTCAAGTCCACTAATGCCAAGTTTTGAAAGTCCTTGTTGACACTACCACGCTTATTGGATCGAGACGGTGCATTGTTATCATCATTGTCGTCGTCGTCACTTTCAACAATCGTCGTTTGATGTTTAGTAGTTGATCCAGTAACTGTCTTCTTCGACCTCTTCTTCTTCTTTTTCTTCTGTTGCTTTACTCCAATCTCATCGGATTCGTCACCACTATCCAATTGTATAGAGCCAAAGCGTGAGGCAGCCGCGGCGGCATCTGTTGATTCCTTGGCTGCCTGATCTACATTGACACTACTAGTGGCGGTTGTGGTGTCCAATAGTCTAGCAGAGGGCACAGCTGATGATGATGAATTGAGGTAGAATGGATCTCCTTGTCGTTGTTGTTGGGGTGATGATTGTAGATTTGCCGTGTCCATAACTCCGCCAAATGAGGTTGACTCGGTACCAACTGCCGCCGCCGATGGTTGAGTCTGCTGGTCAATACCATATCCATCCGTACTCATCACTCCTCCACCACTACTGTTCTTGTTATTGGCAATGGTAGTATTGGATAGTTGTGATGTGAACGATATCATCTCCGGACTACCCTTAACGTTACCGTCCTTATCAAACCACGGAGTCTCCTCATTGAAGAATGAAAAGACATCCCAATTCACACCCTTCTCCCAATCTTGAACAAACATTGGTGATGGAGGTCCCTCGGCAAGCTTTCTCTTCTGGGCCTTGGCACTTATTGGCTTCATTGGCTCTGGTATAAGTAGATAGGTGAGCATAGATGATGCTTCTCGACACTTTAAGGCAACGGACGAGGCCGTGCTCTTCAAGGCACTAATCTCAGAAGGTAGGCCGATGGATATGAGAAGCTGATAGGATGTAAAGGCTCGTTCCTTCACTTCCACATCAACACTCTCGGTGTATATCACTAGATTCTTCATGAGCGTAACCGCACAGGCATACAACTCTTCATCAGAACACTTGAGGTTGTCAAGGCCACTAGCACTGATATCTTGAGGTTGTTGATTACGATCACAAGCCGCGGCAAATACCTTCATGGCATTCTGAACAAAGACGGCTTGTGTTGATGATGCTAAAGGGTTGATACCTGCCGCATCAGTGGCTGCTGTCATTGATTGAACAAGGGCATGATATGGACCTTTGGATGACGAATCGTATTGGGTATCAATACCCTCCTTGTCATTCTCCAAAGCCTCGGGTAACAAGTGAGAATATTCACCAACAATCCATGCAGCGGCCGGCAATACCTCTGATATAATGTGCTGCCCACTATCACTATCTTCCTTGGCACCAGTATATCTTCCTCGACGTATCAACACCTCTACACTTTTTCGTACGGCATAGCTCCTCACGGGTAATACCCTCCAAGCAACATCCATCCACTGCTTGGCAATCGCCTCACCTTGACAATCATCTAATCCTCGAACACTTGCCAATACTACCAATACATCAACATACCATGCAAAGTCTAATACCAATTCATATTTGTTGGAGGAACATAGACTTATAATCTCCTCAACTACCTCGCATCGATACTCTCCACTAGCAGCCTCGACATGTCCTAATAATTGGGTGATTAAATCTACCAAATTACGTTGTGTGGCCATAAACTTTAATAAGCCCAATGATCGTGTACGTATCGTAACATCTTCATCACTTAGACACTTTAAGATGAGTGTTCGACATTCCGAATGGGAATGTAAGACGTTTGGTTGTGATTGCAATAAGGAACCAAAACCAACCAATCCTAAATACTTAAGATTTTGATCTGGATCTGATACAAACGATCGGAGTGTTTCAACACACAACTCCACCACCTCTCCGATGTTACTCGTCTGATTTGAAGATTTACCTTTATTAACATATTGCAAACAAAGTGTAATGGCATAGACTGATTCATACAATAAACTCTTGGCATGTGTCGATTTAACAATATTACTCAACGGCTCCAGTAACTTGCGTGCCAATCGTGGCTCTTCCGGTACTAAACTACCCAATAACTTGACAACCTTTATCAACATCCAATTATTAGCCGAACTGGTTAATAACTTGAAGAAGGCCGGTGCCAATGGTAAATAATTCTTGGGATTAACATCACTTAATTCGGTAATAACATTTACTGCACATGATACCACACTTGAGTGTGAATCTTCTAAACATAATTTAATTTGATCAAAACTTAGACGTAATCCCTGTGGATACTTTAGAAACACTTTGTATAAACACAACAAAGCCTTCTTACGTATATACGGTGATGGATGTTTCAATAAATGTAATAAATCGGGTAATAATTCACGTCCTAAATCTTCAGTTGCAATATTGGATAGACAATTGATGGCTAGTCCGGCATGATACATGGTCTCGCCATTACCACCCACTGTGGCACCTCGTAGTTCCTTCTTTAGTAAGTTTGTTGTTAGTAATACTACTGGACTTTTATCTGGTTGGTCAATGCCCTGTGTTTGTGAGATGAGATAAGCAACATTGATACCGGTGGAAAGAGGAAGATATACAGAAGAAGAGTTGACGCCACAGTACATCCGAACAGATAGAAAGAAAAAGAGTATGAGATATAAAGCCTGTGTATAAATCAGATATTTCACATCGTCGCCTATCTCTTTGAGACATCATCTCAACATCTCAATAGACACATGATATGCACACAAAACTTCAGCTTACCTGAGTAGCAGCTAAATAACCAACTCTCTTCAATGCAAATCGTGGACTACTCATAACTTCCACGGCACTAAACGCCGCCCAACTCATACTATATCCCATACTTTGTAGAAATGTAAGTTTTTGCAATGCATTACTTTTAGTATATAAATCAGATGATTGTAATTCATTTTTAATTTCGGCAATATTTTGTGATATGAAGAGTGCTGTGTCACGTTTGTGAGAGCGTATTCCTGTTACTAAGTCGGTTAAGGTCTTTTCAAACATTGTTATGATGTGTTTGTATTTGTATAGTCGTTTAAGTTGTAGTATCGTACTATAAGATAAAGAACAGAGTTGCAATGGTTTGTGCTCTCAGGTGCTCTCTGTTTCTAGCTCGTGTACAAATAAACTTTGAACCACCACTTTATACTTTATAATCCTCTCAATGAACACAACTATTTGCAGTATGATTAATCTCTAAACAAGCGCATAAGCCAGCCAACTCAATATCAATCTTGCCCTCCATTTTGCAAAGTATAAAGGATGGGTCTGTCCGTCGTTATGGACTGAAATCTAACAGTTTCACAATCACACAAACCTCCTCTACATTGGCGGCAGTGAAACAGACTACCGTACCACTGTCCTCTCCATAAACGCAGTACCTGAAAATTCTGGGTTCTGCAAAAAAGGATACCGCTATTTTTATACAGTGGCCCTACACAAGAAATATGTCTGATCGGCCATTGCAATAAATTGAACAGGAATATTGGCCTAAAATTGCACAAGGCTCCTCTACTACATATTTGTAGCTCATAGAATGAGCGGCGTAGTGTAGATATGCTTTTGAAAAATGGCCATTTTTTACTATGCACTTCTACTTAGTGAATCAGTTTATGCTAAATAACTTTTTAACCATTGACAATCATAACATGATAGTACCATATTCGGAATCAGCGTGCAAAACTGCATCGGATAGGATATCTCCGGATGTATACTTCGACCATTGGAAGACCTTCATATTTCACTAGCTTTGTTAGTGATAGTGCGGTGAAAGCCATAATTTTAGCGATTCTATCGTAGGTAGTTTTGTACTGCAGAACCTAAAATCGATTTTTTAGCGATAGGTACTGCGTTTATAGGCTGATACCTTATTAGAGTTCCTGAATAATTTGTTGTCACCAACTCTCTTTCAATTGGTAGTGGTTCTTTGCAAAGTTGAGCGGTTCCTATACTTTTTGAGACCGGTATGATGAGTGATGATTCACTACGATAATCAGCGGCCGGCTATCGGTAGATAATCATCAATTGGTAAACAATTAGGGCCCGTACACTATCGATAATATACTAAAAAATTCATCAGTTTCCAACACCCTTTCGATTCATAGTGATTTGGGTGTATGTCGGTGGCGTCGGCATTGATAATTTGCTCAAAGAAATAGGCATTTTGAAAAAAGTACACATCTTATGCACCTTCTCGCTATACGAGAATATTATATCAAAGTACGAGTTGGGCTGTCATAGATAGACGAAAGTAGTTGCATACGAAACCAATCAAAATGTCTGAAGATGATCAATTTAATCAAGCGTTTGGGAAGCACACACGTATCTCCCTAAGTAGTAGAAAATATATCAATGATATGAGACAATTAGCCCGCCGGGTCAAAGACTTTACCTTGAAGCGATCTGATGCGGATCGGTTTACTGATCAAGCTTGGAGATTACTTGGTCGATACATTGCAAACAACACCCACTTGGAAAAGATTACTTTAAATGATTGTGGAATTAGCAATGAAAAGATGGCATCGTTATTTTATGAGTTGACATATAGTACTTCCTTGAGACAATTGGATTTATCTGTTAATTCCTTTGGTATGGACGGACTAAGGAGTATGGTTCCGCTCTTGAACGATACTAATTTATCATATTTACGCTTGTCTCACAACAATAATATAAATACGGAATGTTTTGAGCTGTTGATTCAAACATTACACGGAAGGCCTTTACAGAGCAGATTTTTGAAATCATTAATCATTGGTAGTTGTAATATAACCAACATCTCAGCATTAGAAACACATAACCTACCATATCTTCAAACACTTGTTCTGACTGGGAACAATATTGGTAGAGAGGGATTTATCACAATATCAAACCTACTACAACAAGAATCAAATTTAGATGCTCTCCATCTACTCAATGTAGGCATGGGAGATGAGGAAGCTGAGATACTCGCCAATTCACTCAATCACAATACTAAATTGAATTCTCTTGACTTGCAAAGGAACAACATCACAGAGAGGGGGTACAAAGCATTCTTGAAGCTTTTAGTTGACATGTCATCCATAAAGAGCACATACAACTCCAACCATACTTTGACCTATTTGTGGCTTAGAAGAAGAGCCGATACAACTATGATCAGGCACATAAATTTGGCAGTAGAATTGAACAGGCAGCATCGCAGCTCTCGTGTTGCTGGTAAGGCCAAGGTTATAAACTATCAACTATACAGCAACAAAAGAAAGGAAATGTGCCATGTACAGGGTATTGAATACCGTTCCATTGGCAATGTATTTACAGATATCGAGCCTACTCTTCTACCGCGTATCCTTGCATTGATTGGGGAAAATCACGGCCAACGTGAATTTTATAGAGCACTTATACAAATGGTACCTGATTTGATGTCATGTGTTGATACAAGTGGTATGATGAAGGCTTTATTGGTAAAGAATAAGGCACAAGCTGATAGTTTAAGGCAACAAGCTAATGCTCTTATGCAACAAGCATCTGTTATTACTGCTGAGAATAGTCAGCTGAGTGGAAGATTAGCAGCCAGAGAATCAGGTGACAGTCATTACTCAACTACTGAGAAGGAACTGAAATAACAACGATGGAGAGTGGAAAGAGACAAAGAAGCGATAATCTAAGTTGATACAATAGTTGCTTGTATAAGACATACCTAATAGACTTTAGAAAGGTCTTATCTCTTTCATACCCGCTATACCCTCGGGAACTACCATATAAACACATGTCTTATTCCCCTGCAGCTGACTGCTTAATATCTCCTAACTCAATCAATGCCAAACGGTTGCTGAGCCCATTATTTTCGGCAGTTATATGAGATGTTTCATTCAGCAATTGATTCTTCAGAGCAGCAATCTTCCGTTCACACTCAGCAACAAGAGCAGCAGCACGTGCCTCATTTCTTGTCATTATATCTCGAATCAAAGCTTTTCTATCTATATAAGACAGAAGATCGGGTGCCGTTTGGGTGAGGGCAGTGTATAGGTCACTTAGACCATTTTCATGACCAATTGATGCAAGTATCCTTGGCAGAAGATTGGGTTCAATATCTGCAAAGATATCGCCATATGAGTAGTTCATGCCCTGAAGCAGGCACAGCTTCTTCAATGTTTGACTATTTAGATGACTTCTGATAACTTTCGTCCTCCCAGGATTGGTACTACTTATATTCACTCTACATGCACTATTTACGAAGGCTTGTAGTCTACTACGAGAGAAGTGGCCAATCAATCTGCATTCCTTCAATGTATAGTTGGAGTTGTATGTGTTTTCAATGGATGACACATCATTCAGAACTTTCAAAAATGCGACTTGCCCTCTTTCGGTGATGTTGTTATTGTCTATATACAGTTCTTTCAAACTTGTGTTATGCTTCAAAGAAGAGGCAAGTAATTCAGCTTCCTCGTCTCCCATGCCTGTGTTTATTAGAACGACTTTCGCTAGAGTCGATCCTTTTTTCTGTAGTAGGTTTGATATTGTGATGCATCCGTCCCTTCCAATGTTATTGTTACCCAAATTGACTTCTTTAAGATTTGGTAGATTGTATGTGTCTAATGCCGAAATATTTGTGATATTGCAATCGTAAAAGTATAGTTCTTTAACTGCCTTTCCATTCAATGTACTAACTAATAACTCGAAGCATTCTGAATTGAAGTTATTGTTTCGACTGAAGTCAATATTTGATAAATTCGGAGAGTTCAGAAGGAAGGGAAGCATACTTCGTATTCCTTCTATACCAATATGATTCTTACACACATCCAATTTTTGTAGAGAAGTACTACATGTCAACTCATAAAATAATGACGCCATCTTTTCATCCGTGAGATTACAGTGAACTAGGTCTACCCTTTCCAAGTGGGTATTGTTTGCAATGTACCGACCGAGTAATGTCCATGTAAGTTGTGTAAACTGATTCGTCTCCCCGTCTTGCAATGCAAACTCACGCATATAACTTTGATTGTACTTAATCTGATATATATCATCATAGCAGTGATTAGATATGCCATTGTTCTCCCTAAAAACTTGATTAAATTGTTCCTCCTCATCACTATCTTGTATTGAATCAATAATTTCAATGATAGTTGCCTTGATGTATTTCTTCTTAGTACTAAGGTCAGCACCATTAAACTTTGTGGATAGTATTGATGTGAATTGTTTTGTTGAAGTGGTTGCGAGATTAATAGATTGCATTAGTATTTCCATTTCTTTACGAATTTCGGTATCAGAGGGGATTTGTACATCGACGTTGACTTCTTCAGTGTTAGACATTATATTCTATTTTGTGTTGACGCTGTGTTATCTATGTTATCTATGTTGTAAAAGTTGAGAGTTAGTTGTCATTGATTCTATATATTGATACGCCGCCGACACTTGCTCGAGGGTTGCAATCAATCATCAATGATAAAACTTCTTTTAATGTAATCTATAGGCATATAACAATGGGCGCGATTGATCCATAGCAAAGCACACAAAGAGGAGCTTATCAACGTCTGCATCGGGGAGTAAAACCTACTCTAGGATACCATTTACCATGAGAGTTGAGTGTGTTTTTTTCTTTCACACACTAATCACAGCCTCCACTACTATAGGCGGCAGTAAAACAAACGCCATACCCTGCAAGACCCTGCACTAGACTCTTATATCGGCTGGTGCCTCATTAGAATCACTGAGGGTTTGTTAACAACTCTCTTCAATTGGTAGTGGTTTGCAAAGAAAGCGGTATCCTTTTTAAGCTCTCATCGGCTATAGGCAAATTAATCATCAATTGGTATACAATTAGGGATCGTATACTGCTGATAATATACTCAATTCATCAGTATTTGACGCCCTTTTGATTGTTAGTGAGATTTGGGTTATTTCCATGTTGACAATTAAAGAAATAGACATTGCAAAATTGTACACATCTTGTGCACCTTTATGTCTTTGAGAGAATAGAGCTATTAGTTGGTAGTAGAAGAGAACCCAAGAGACAAGGCTGTATAGTAGTAAGAGAAGAAAGGTTTGACATATTGGTATATTTCATATAATATAATCACCGTCGTACAAAAGAGAGTGTTTGCCCTATAACTTCTTGTAGACACAAAAATGGAAACCTTGAATGACGATGACGGTACACCTTCTTCTGTAAATCCTGTTAGGGTATTGAGATTTCAAATGCCAAAGAATCATACCCCTACATGGTTAGATATAGTGATTAATAACAGAGATCGAACTGAGGAACAACAGCAACTAATCAAAAAGCACACGAAAAATGAAAATGTTGACACAATTGCAAAAGTACGAGAGATGTACCGCAAGACAAATGATATAACAAGTCTTAGGATTGGACCAAATATACGGCTAGAAAACGTCCGTTTATACAGTGTTAAGTATCCCGGCCCTATATATGGTTTTATTATGGTTTCATGCAACGGCCGATGTGTAGTAAAAGGACGTCAAAATGAGTCTGTAGGGTTTCTAACGACAAAGAATAATGAAGTATATCCCAAAATTGGTTCCATAATTGTTGCTGTGAATGGATATGTGATTCCGTATAATGCATCATTTAACAAGATAATGGGATTGATGAAAAATATCATTGCTATTCCTCCGGTTACTGTTATATTTGCAGAGGATGATGAGTTTATATCCTACTTTAAAGAGGATTTTCTACCGAACTTGGAGGAAATTAAGCGTTCCCAAGGCATTAACCATGCCAACTCAAAACCAACAACAGAAACACAGACAATTTGTAAGCTAAAGCAGAACCAAAAACCTGACATCAATACAGAAATCCCCACCAAGCGCCGGCGACTAACAGATGGAAAAGGTTCTAGAGATGAACAATCTGTTGGGCATACTAAAAGTATATCAGTGAATAAGAATGGACTTTTTGATCAGTTGCCAGATTTAGTTAAGAAATTGGTAGTAAGCTACATTCCAAAGGTATCTCGAGCTGTATTGGCATCATCATTGAAAGGGCGTTTATCATTCCTTTTTAATGAAATATGGGACACTATTGATTTTAACGATATGGAACAGAGTGTTGCATCAAGATTGACCGACGAGGATATTCAGAATATATTGGTGGTTACCGATTCAGCCAATTGCTTGAAGAGGATTAATCTGGCAAATCTTACACAAATTACCGGCTCTGGCCTTTCTATACTTTATGGTTCATCTGTCTTAGAGCATATTGATTTAAGCCTTGTGCCGGAGCATCATAAGGCAAGTTTTATCGAAGAGCATCAGTTAAAAGAAGATGTTATATGTTCTTTACTTGATAGTATTATGAGTATGGAAGGAAGCTCTCTGTCTTACATCAATCTTCCCAAGACATGGCTTACCCAATCGAGTCAGATGATAAATGAATTCATCAGAAGATACGAACAATACATGCGCGAAAAGAGTTTCCAATGTTTGAAGTGCAATAGAATATGCCAGAATGATATTGGATACTTCACCTTGGCAGGCTCTGATACTGATGGAGTATTGTCGGATACTTGCCATACCTGCTCTGCAAGATTTGGTAGATGTTGTGCACCCACCATTGTGAGTGATGAACTGTTTCACGTCTGTAAAGTATGTGAAAAGGGATTCTGTTCATCTTGCAAACCGATGACTGAATGTTGTGTTTGTGAAGAAAACGTGTGTACGGAATGTTGCGCTGGTGTATGCGGTAGATGTGATACGGTGTTCTGCTCAGCCGCCTGTGAAAATGAGCTAACCTGGACTAGTTATACATGTAGCTGTTGCAAGAAGATATCCTGCAGTGAATGCCCAGATGGTGGATTCCATGAATGTGCCGATTGTAACAAGAAGAACTGCTTTGATTGTAATGATGTGGAAGGTAATGTTCAATTGTGTGGATTATGTGGAATATCTAGTTGTTTAGATTGTAAGCTGAAGCGTGTAAATGAATCAGAGTTGGGAGCCGGTGACGGTGAATCATGCGTGCAGTGTAAAGGAATGGTATACACAAAGATGTTTAAGAAGTATATCATAGCGGATACAAAGGGATAAGATCATCATAAGCTAGTATCAATTGTGACTATCTCCTTCGCCTTTTCTTCCCTTTGCCCCCGTTGCATTCCCCAGCTGATGAATGCTTGATATCTCCCAAATCAATCAAAGCCAAGCGGTTGCTGAGTTCATTATTTTCGGTAGTGAGACGAGTTGTTTGGCCTATAAACTCCGTCTTGAGAGCAGCCGTCTTGCCTTCATGATCAATCTTCAGAGCAGCCATCTTTCGTTCAAACTCAGCTTGGTACTCGGCCACTTTACTTTCATAATCAGAAGCAAGAGCAGTAGCACGTGCTGTATTCATTGCCATTGTATCTCGAATCAAAGCTTTTCTATCAAGATAGGACATTAGATCTGGTGCCGTTTGGATGAGGGCAGTGTAAAGTTCACTGTGACCATGCCTATCCCCGATTAAAGCAAGGATGCGTGGCAGAAGAAAAGGCTCGACATCTGCAAAGATATTACTATATGAGTATTCTATACCCTGTAGATTGCAAAGCCTTTTCAATGTCTGACTGTTCAGATGACTTCTGATAACTTTGGCCTTACCCGCGTCTATCTTTTGATTATCATTACATGCTTCTTCAATAAGGATTAACGTTCCCCTGCCTTGGAAAAGACTAATTTCTCTACTCATCTCAGCCCTGTCATACTGAATTGTTGATACGATACATGTTGTCAAAGTGCTGTTGGAATGGTATGTACTTTCGATGGATGACACATCATTCAGTAATTTCAAAAATGCGGCACATCCTCTCTCTGTAATGCCCTCATTATTTGCTAAAGTAATTGCTTCCAGTTTTGTGTTGTTTTTCAAAGTAGTGGCTAGTAACTCAGCCTCCTCATCTCCCATGCCCGTATTGTTTAAATAAACACGTTGTAATGTTGATCCTTCTTTTTGTAGTATGTTTGATATTGTTATAATCCCCTCTCTACCAATATTGTTGCAATTCAGGTTGAGCTTTTGGAGGTTGTATGTCTCTAATACCGTTATGTTTGTTATATTACAACCCCCAAAGGTTAATCTTTTAATGCAAGTATTATTATTTAGTGTACTGACTAATATCTCGAAGCATTCTGTGTTGATATTATTGTTGTTATTAATAGAAAGTTCAGCGAGCTGTGGAGAGTTCAACAAGAGCGGTAGCATCTGTTGTACTCCATATAATCCAAAACGATTATCATCCAATAGTAATAATTTAATTGATGAGCTTCTAACAAAACTTTCAAATAATGTAGATATGAGACCTGGACCTTCTAAAACGATCTGTGTCAAATGGGTATTGTTTGCAATGTAACCACCGAGTACTCTCCATGCCAATTCTGTTAAGATATCCTCATTGCTATCGATGTATAAGTTTGTGGTAGTAGGATAATTGTTTTTGACATCACGAATAGTATCTAGACATTCTTCAGATATATCACATTCTCCATTAAATACCCGACGAAATTGTTCGTCTTCTTCTATGTGGTTATTGTTTGACATTTTTATACGTGACTACGGCTAATATATGGAGAATAGATAGCCGTCCAATCTCCAATCTTAACCCGCACCAATAATAGTAACTTTTCAATATCAATATCTATTGCAATAGAGCTCCTTATGCCGCAGCTCCTGTAAGTGTTGTATTGTAAACTTAAACCGACATGTTAAGAGATGCAATTGCAAAAAAATTGTGCATAAGAAGTGAGCAGAAACTTTCTATCTCTTCTTTGTTTCTCCTGCTAGAGCCCCAGCTTACTATCAACCAGCAATAGAATAACTTCTATGCAATCTATCGCATACGAGAGGCGGCGATTGATCCAGGGTACAATAGCAGTCTCTGCTTTCTCTCTAGGCAGGGGTAGGTAGGGGTAGGTGTGGCAATAACTCTTTATGTCTTGATGTGACACAAATACCAAAAAGATACCTTCCATCTGCTCGCTCGATTTCATTTTTCATGCCAACAAAAATTGATGCCATGAGTTGCCATTCAATCAATCATAAATCGATCATAACGATCATAATCTCCAAATACATAACATCAGTATGATATCAACAACTTCTGCTATTCATCATATTCTTGCCTTGGGCGGTGTCGATAGCTCAATAATTATCGGCAGCGACTCCGACACAAAATCAACACTCGATCAAAGATTAGCTGCCACCACTAACGACGCCATTGCAATGGAAGAACAAGACGATGATATACAACAACAACAACCAACATGCTACATCTGCTACGAAACAAACGACATCAACAACTACCCCACACAACGATACTGTGCATGTCGCGGTACATCAGGATACGTACATACCTCCTGTTTATTAAATTACACAAAACAACAAATACTTATTCAACAACAATATAACAACCATAATCACAACAGCATGAGAAAGCTAAAACCATCAACATTATTATATTGCAGTATATGTAAAAATCGATATAATCAACCATTGTATAGTAAGTTACGTAATGTTATATTAGATTCAATTACTAAAAAGAGTAAAAGTGAGAAAAGACATGGAAGATTGATTAGTTTACATACAATTATCTCTATTGGATTGACTGTGGTGTATATGCTTGATGTACTTAGTATACTCGACGTTATTGATCTTGATAACATATTCAACGGTGTGCTATCTATCTTCAACAATTACATACCATCATTCAATTTGATACCAACAATTCCAACATTACACATCTATCATAATCTACTCTTATTAACCCTCGACGTATTAATCTTCTTACTACTAACATCACAAGTATCAATAAATACCAAATCATATACATACTGCTATATTACCTTCTTAATCAGTCGAAGTTTATTTAGTTATAAAATTGGTTTATATCATGGTATTGAAACTGCAGAGTTAGGCCTTGAAGAAGGAGGAGAGATGGAGAAGTTGTTGAGTAGGATGGGATGTAGTATATTTAAATTGGTGTATGATTCAAAGGTTTGGAGTGTTGATGAACGATTATTGTTGGGTTGTGCTGATCGGTTGTAAGGTAGATACTGCTGCTCGATCGGTTTTGTTAGATGTACTTGGCATGTAGTTGAATGGACGAAAGTGAAGATATCTTGATCTATATTGTAAGAGATGACAAGATATGAAGAAGAAGTGGAGGTCCTTGGCTTGAGCTGATATAATAAAGTTGCATGTGAACGAGCAGAGGGTTGGACCCATTGCTCATAAGACTTGTAATATACACAAAGAAGAAGAGAGACACGTCAATATACCAAGTTGTCGTGGATGTATAGAGGATTATGAAAGGATTATAGGCTATAGGGGCTAAAGTCTATTAGATATGAACCCTAATCGTACCTTTACACGTCCTTTACTTATTACTCCTTATCCTCACTTCTTTTGTCTCTTCTTTACACTTTCTGCCACTGTTTTTTCCTTAATGCCTTCTTCAATAGTTGACTGCCGACTGTCACCCGATTCTTCTCTGGCTGCCAATCTTCTACTCAACTGATCATTTTTAGTAGAAAGAGCTTCAAGTTGACGAGTCAATTCAGCGATTTGTACTGCAAGATCTTTGGCATGAGCCTCGTTCTTTACCATTTCGTCTTTCATCATACCACTTGTATCAACGCTTGACATTAAATCAGGAACCATTGGTATAAGTGCAGTATAGAATTCACTTTGGCCGTGTCTACTCCCGATCAATGAAAGAACCTCAGGCAGAAAAACGGGCTCGATATCTGCAAATAGAGTGCCAATGGAACAGTACTCAATCCCTTGCAAACGGCACAGTTCCTTCCTTGTTGTGCTATTTAGTTGGCACTTGATAACTTTCTCTCTAACTGCTGCAAAGCCTGGGTTACTGTTAATCTTAAATATAGAATCAGTAATATGATTACATTCTTGTCCGTAGGAACATTCGGGTAGATAAAGAGCTCTCAGTGTGTGGTTCGAATTGTGCATATTTTCAATTGATGACACGTCAAATATAAGCTTCAAGAATGCTTTGAAACCCCTCTCTGAGATGTTGTCGTTCTCTTCCAGTAAAAACGTACGCAATTTGGTATTGTTTTCAAGGGAAGTTGCTAGTAACTCAGCCTCCCCATCTCCCATACCCGTATCGCTAAGATCTAAGTATTTCAAATTTGATCCCTCTTGTTGCAGAAGGTTTGATATTGTTATACACCCCTCCCTTCCGATGTTGTTACCACTTAGTTCGAGGTCTTGAATGTTTGGTAATGTATATCTATCTAATGCCGAGATGTTGGTTATACCGCATTTGCTAAATGATAGTTTAAATTCTAAATTTCTACCGTCTAAAGACCTTCCGTGTAATATTTGTACTACCAATTCAAAACAGTCCGTATTTATGTTGTTGTTTCTGTCGAAGCTGATGTTAGATAAATTTGGAGAGTTTTGCAAGAATGTAACCATACATTGCACTCCATTGATACCAAACTCATTATCAGCAAGCCACAAATTAGTTAATGAGGTGCTTTCTACTAATAATCCGCCGAATAATAATGCCATATTTTCATCAGTTACGCTGCAGTCGCCTATGGCCAACTTTTCCAAATATGTGCTATTTGCAATGTATCGACCAAGCAGTCTCCAGGAAAGATCCGTAAAACCATCCTGATTGAAATACATGGAAAATTCTCTAGTCTCATTTTGTCTGATATCATTTATATCATCCCTACGCCTTATAGATATGCCGGTGTGCTCTCCAAAAGCTTGATCAAATTGTTCGTCATCTTCAGACGTAGACATAATTTATTTAGTTGGATGGACGTTGCAACTACGCCTATTTATATAACAGCCCAACTCGTCTAAGTTGATATAATGGTTAATTCACCTTCCGTGGAATTTGTATATTATGTTTTGTGTATGGTTAAAACAACTCGTTGAGAGGAAGGTGCACAAGGCGTGGTACTTTTTTGCAATGTTTATTTCTTCGAGCTTATAATTATCTCTAAATATCAATGCTACCGCCACCGACATACACCAAAGCCACTGCAAATCGAAAGGGTTTTAATAACTGATGAATTGAGTATATTATCGACAGTGTAGGATCCCTAATTGTATCAATTGATGATTATCTGCCGGCCATAGCCGCTGATTATCATCAACACTCGTACACTCTCATAAAAAGGATACCGCTTTGATACTGAACCACTACCAATTGAAAGATGGTTGACGACAAATCCAGCGACTCTAATAAGATATCAGCCTGGCTGTACGAAGAGGAGAGGGGTATGCTTGTTTACTGCCGCCAATACAGTAGGATTGTGATTGTGAAAGTTAGTGTGAATATCTCATGGATAGAACTAGAACAGCGGTATCCTGTTATGAGAGTAGAGAGTAATGACGATTTAAACAGCGCTACGGACTGCTACAGATCTCAAATGGTATAAAATATTGGGCTCGTACACTGCCAATATTATACTCAATTCATCTGTTTTAAACAACCTTTCAATCGGTAGAGATTTGGTGCATGTCGGTGGCAGTAGTTGATAATTTTCTCAAAGAAATACGCATTGCAAAAAAAGTATACACATCTTGTGCACCTTCCTCTTTAGATAGACGAGTTTGTTGCCAACAATCATACTATAAATAAACACCATACCTCACCATACTCTCACGGCAACTGAAGTACTACATAAACAATAGATATTGATAAGATTAGAACAGATGTCAAGTAATGAAAGTGAAGACGAACAATTTCGTCGAGTATTTCATGGCGAATGTGATATAAGAAATAGATGTCTAGACATAATCAATAACATCAAGAACAATTATAATTATCCTGGTAACTACCTAACAATTGATAGTAATAACGATCACCTGACAAATCTTGCATGGAAATTACTCGGTGGATATATTGCAAATAACACACACTTGAACGAGGTCACCATAGACGGGCGTGATCTAGACAATAACAACATGTGTACATTATTTGAAACTCTTGTTAGGAGTAGTTCGTTGAGAATACTATTTCTGATAAATAACTCATTTGACGTAGAGGGAGTTCGAAGTCTTGTACCATTCTTAGGGAACGCTCCAGAACTAATTACTCTTTCGATTAGCGGCAATACTAATATCAATACAGAATGTTTCGAGATGGTAACAAGAGCGTTACATAATAGAGGTATGAGAAGACTAGTCTTTGAGGATTGCAACATAACAGACGTATCGGCACTAGTCACATACAACTTACCAAATCTTAACAACCTTAGTCTAAATGGAAACAATATTAGTAAAAGTGGATGCATCGCGCTATCTAATGTATTACAGAAAGAAGGATCAACTTTGAAATATCTCCATCTAGACTCTACGGGCATAGGAGATGAGGAAGCGGAGCTAGTTGCCACTGCTTTGAAGCATAACACAAGTTTGAAAGAAATGCATTTATCTAATAATAATGGCATTACTGAGAGAGGATATGTCGCATTCTTGAAATTACTGAATGATGTTTCATCACCTGAAAGTACATACACTTCCAACCATAAATTGACCAGACTCCGAATTACGGGTAGTAGTAGGGCAAAACACATTGCTATTGCTAACTGTATATCGGATGCTTTAGTTAAGAATAAGGTGACTCTCCCCAACTATAATCCCGGGCGTGCAAAAGTTATTGGAAGTCATCTGAACAGTCAGACATTGAAGAAGCTTTGCAATTTACAGGGTATCGAATTCTCATATAGTAATATCTTTGCAGATATTGAGCCTGTTCTTCTGCCCAAGATTCTTGCATTGATTGGCAATGAACACGGACAAAGTGAATTCTATACTGCCCTCATCCATACGGCACCTGACCTCCTATCTTATATCGATAGAAAAGGTTTGATTCGAGATGTAATGGCAAAGAATACAGCACGTGCCGCTGCTCTTGCTACTGAATACGAACAGAAGGTGGCCGCCCTAAAGACTGAGTTTTTGGGCCAGACGGCTCATATTACTGCTGAAAACAATGGACTAAGCAACCGCTTGGCATTGATTGAATTAGGGGATAGTAAACAGGCAGCAACCGGGGAATGTAATGGGAACAAAGGAGAGATTGGAGGCAGTGGAGGTGACAAGAAGAGGAAGAGAAGTTGAGCGAGTATGTATTGAGAAGTTCTAGTGTCTAAACAACAAGATATCCGAAACGCTGCATAACATTAGTTGAACTAAATCATAAACCTTAGCATGACAAAGGGGTTGTTGGCATGGACGTCCACCTTTCAAGTTCGAGAGTACGCTAGTTAGAGTTGTTGCTCAAAATACAATCGAGGTCGATACGTATGTAGTATACAGAACCGACCTCCTCAAAATAAACTCTTTTCACCGCTAACGCTATTGTAAACGTTAAACGTTAATTTATTAAATCTCCCCTATCTACTCTAAACATTGGGGGTACATGACTTAGTATTTCTCTGTCCACTGTAGTGAACTCCACCGCACGAGGC
>Ga0214480_100216_pt1 | contig 28592 bp, 23 predicted proteins | sample M1_20Mar14CPVII9_3_FD_165042 | JGI IMG/M metagenome (GOLD analysis project Ga0214480, IMG submission 165042) | Marine eukaryotic communities from Monterey Bay, California, United States - M1_20Mar14CPVII9sort6BwellE17 | ecosystem: Environmental > Aquatic > Marine > Unclassified | place: USA... | reverse complement strand
ATGACGCACACTATCATCATTATAATCAATCACGCCGTACCCAACATCATCAGCGTACCAACTCTGCGTGTGATTGTTATCCAGCTTGCAAATCTCACTGTAAAAATAGCAAATCAACAATCTCCAATAATAACAATATGTATAACTCGATAGATCCACCTGACAATGAATATGATGAAGAGTCGGCACGTGTATTATTAGTACAGCGTGCTAATAATCGATCATCTAACGGTAGAAATAAGGGAGAGGGTCCAAGGCGTAGAGTTAGTCACAACTCGTCAGCAGACTCACCATCCATTGCAAGTAGTCAATATAATGATCCACCATCGAATGGCTCAGGACCATCTGTTTGTTATTCATCTAGTGATAGTGAAAGTGAGGTTGGTACACGTGATCCACCGTTACGATCTGCTGATTATAATGATGATAGTGTGCGTCATGGGGAGAAGAGAGGGGGGCTTCAGCGGAGAGATGTACACTTTGCATCATCATCATCGAATTCACAACAACGAAGACCAAGAGATCAGGTGAAGAGAGGACAGAATAAGAAAGGAAAGAGAGCAATAATAGTAGATGCAGAGGATGTATCACACTTAACCATCTCAAGAGATTATATTGATACCGTTGATCAAATTTCAATAATACCAAATGATTATTATGATGTAGAAGCTGGAGAGGTAGTGTATGACGTACAAACTAAGAAAAAAGATGGAGGATCTAAAAGGGGAGAAAGGAGACGTCGAGTCTCTTTAGATTCTCAATCTACTACAGCCTCGTCTGTCGAGTCAAGAGATCCTCTACTAAAGAGTATGATGTCAACAGTTTCTAATGATGAATCGTCGATAATATCTGGTATCCGAGGGACAAAGAACAAAAACAAGTATATGAATAATAATCTATCCAAAAGTATCAACAAGGCTAAACACGGCAAGGGGAATATAAAGGGGAAGAAGAGTAACGGCTTTATATCATCATATCCACGTCCTATTAGTTTTTACAATATGCATAACATCCAACGAACTCAAATAAACAAGTTGAAAGATAAAGGTAGTCGTTTTACATTCTTTCAACGACTCTTCCCCTCTGCCATTAGAGAAGAAGATACCGATGATAGTAGTATACACAGCTCATCTACATCATCAACATCATCAACATCATCAACATCATCAACTACCTCAAACAACTCAACACGAACAACTAAATCACAAGCATCCCAACGATCCAAGATTGGACGTGTTGCGAATTCATTATTATTGACTTGGGTCTTTACTTTATTAGGTGCCATGATTATATTAGTTGTTTATGATAATTTAGAACCGATGATTGTTAAGTTGATGCATAGTTATAGTGCCGATGGAGGAGGAGGAAGTGGTGCTGGAGGAGGAAGTGGGGTTGGGGAAGTGATGAGAAAGTTGATGAATGCAAGACATGCTATTTTTCATTTGGATGCCAAGGTTGATGCTGATGAGAGTGGAGGTAGTTCGTTCCTAACTTAGATCAAACATTTTGTCTATGTAATCTTGTTATGTTTATAAGTTATATCAATCATATAATAACCCCCCCAACTTAGGGCGTGTGTTGTGACGGGATACATATGATCGGTATCCAAACTGCAATCAAGAGTCAGAAACAGCTTTTATATTTATAATCTTGTTGTGTTATAAGTTATATCTAGCATATCAAATCATAAATATAAACATAGGTGTCTACTCAAGAGTACATATTCTTCGGTGCATTGGCCACATGATCATTCTGTCTAATCCAATTCTCAACTACCTCGGCCAAGATCTGACTACCTCCACCACAAACAATCTTGACTGGAATTACAAATGGATATGTACCCTTCATTGCAGTCTCTATCCAAGATGGTAGTTGTTTGTCGAGTCTACATACCGCCTCTTCAGCTGTCAAGCCATGCAAATCAATTAAAGTATCATCTTGTCTTCTACCCCGAGGAGATGATGAGGGCTTGGTTGTTTTATATAAGTTGGATACCTCTCCCACTTGAATGATGAATTGTGTTTTGCCTGCCTTGCCTCCTACTTGACCATCATCGAGAGGACTGTCCACTACTTCCACAGGTTTAGCCTTAGAAGGTGAGGTTCTCTGCTTTGGCATGGTTCGTTCCAAGTTCATTGCATTGAGTCGTTGCCGAATCTCTTTGAATTGAGACTCTGCCTCTTCATATACCTTTCCAAGCAACTTGGAATGCTCGCCTCTTAACTCTGCCTCTGTCTTTTGAATAACTAGAGGCTGTGCCCTCTTCTTATTGCTCTTTTTATGCTTCTTCTTATTGTTCTTCTTCTTATTCTTGCCTTTGAGAGATGACTGTTTAGATTGTTCACTTATTGGTTCGGTTGGTGTAGATATAATTGTAATGTCTAAAATGTCATCATCTTTGATACCTAGTTCTAAAGGTGACTTCTTACCAATACTACTCAAGAACAGTGTTTTGTTCCTGTGTTTGATTCGAAGCGACTTCACTGATGTATTTTGATCTATAGCATAATCTATAAGCAGCTGTTTAAGGGGTTCGTGACAGAATAGTACATGTCTCTGTGTTTCATTCTCATTCTTCGTCTTGATGAACACGAAGTTATCATGTTCAGGTTTACATGTTTCAAGATATGCCTTCAATTCATCTGGTGTAGCGGACCATTCAAAACTCTGTCGCATTGAAGATGTGATATTGTAATTCTCATGAAAAGTTGGCACTCTAATCAAGAAATCATTGATATTGCCCTCCGCAATAATAAAGAAACGACAAATTTCATCGATGTTTGTACCCTGAAAACAATATACAGACCATTAGTGCACATTGAGGTTAAAAACATGTACATATAAACTAATAACACTCACTTCATTCAGCTGCAGTGCTAAAGCAAGTGGATATGTAGCATCAATCTTGTAGACATTGTCCAAATATAGCCCATGTGCTTCTTTCCATGTAAAGCCAATGCTGGTCTTCTGTTTATTTCGGGGGTTTAAGAAATGAATGATATGCCGACCAATTCTTCTCATGATCGGATTTGATATTCTATCGTTGACTACTATCAAGTGGTACATTAAATTCGCGGTTGAGGAATCAAGATGCACCTGATCCAAAGCCCCAAACCACTCCTTTGGAAAGTTTAGATCACTCTCTTGACCTCCGTTTTTTTGCGAGCGATAACCAGTAAATCATATGCCATAAGAGCATCAGATAACTGTGCAAATGATTCGTCAAATACCCCATAGCGTACAGCATACCATCCAACTTCCCTTGCCCATTGATCTGACGAGTTCTTATCAACTACCCTTTGAACTCCCTTCCAAACTGATTCATTGACATGCTTTGATATGAAATACTCTTTCTCTAGCACAACCTGATGACCCTCAATGTCGTCCACTTGTTGACCATTCTTGAGCTTCACATGATATATTCGACTAGAACCGTCTTCATCATCATATGAAATGATCTTTGCAGGCCTCCAATGATTTGGCATGTTGTGTTCAGCAACCATTACCGAGTCACCTATAGCAAAAACTGGTTTCTTTGTAATATATCTCTTATCCTTCCTCATATTAACTTCGTAATCCATCACAGTTGCTAACAAATTCCGCAATTTCTTGTCCCACTTTACAAATGCTTGTACCTTATCCTCTTTACAAATGCTTGTACCTTATCCTCATTGAAACGATTGATGATACTATCTAGGAAGATAGTGGTTTTAATTATGTCTCGTTCAAGTCGTATTGCATTCAGTGTCATCACACGAGAAATCTCCTTATATCTGTGCTCATTTCCAACCTGACACATCAAACAGGAGTCTTTGTATGAATTGAAGGCGACCAATTGTTTGTCCATAACACCCTTAAAATATACAGAAAGATCATTCTCAAGACCACCTGATCGAGTATAATATCTCGCTAGCGATATAGACAGCTCCTCCTTCGTATATTCCACTCGTTGAGATCTTCCAACATCATTTTTATATTCTATTATCCACAACTTCTTATTGGTTGAGTATTCCGCTACCGTCGCTATTAAATCATAAGTACTTATCATATTTAGTTTTTGACCTTTAAAACACTCTGGCGGTATATCATTGACAATCTTCTGACAGGAGTGGACCAGATGTTCCTCTCTCATATCATAAAGGTAGTCTAACCACCCAAGCTGTTCTTTCACGTAAATAGTGACAACTTGTATATCAGGGAACGCTTCCTTAACAGGCAGGCGAAGACGTGCAATCAGTTTACCAATATGACTAAATTGGAATATGAAACAACTTAGCGGTATTGGCATGCCCTTTTGTACTGCATAATCCGCCAAGAGTTGAGACATATGAGTATTAGGATTCTTAACTTGGATGGTAATAAGTTCACCATTCTCACCAATAAAGTTGAATATTTTGGGCGATGGTATACCTTTTACATATATCTTATCACCATCTTTCATACCAATCTTATCAGGAGTACTACTAAACGGTAAACTGCTAATATCTTTTCCATTGTAATAATAGTTCAGCTTGCTTGCATTGTATCCCATCAATTGATGGTACCGCTGATTTAGCCACAATCCGGTTAACGATTTCTTATCAACGATACATATACAATCTTCTTCTCCCGTCTCATCATTTATCAATGTTATACGAATTGCTCTTTCATTTAATGGATTGATAGTTTCTAAAATTGGAACATCACCAGACTGAGTATCGAAGTTTTCCCACTTCTCATCTAACACTCCAAGAGGTTCAATCCGGTTCCCTTGCACGTTAGCTTCTTTTTCTCCCGATTTATACTCTACATCAAACATAATAGGTGATTTCTTATTGTTATTATTATAATAGACTTTTGTAATTGTTGCTTGGCCTCCCCCTGCCGCTGCCTGCATCTGATTCTGAACGAATACTTCTTGACCAATTGCTAGATTTTCATACCACTCGATTTCACTAAGTTTATTCTCAAATACTGACGGCAATCTCGAAGGAGTATTGGCCAAGTGCTTCTTCATTATAGGGTGGTCAAAAAATTTGGCTAATGGATTTATATCCTCGTCTGGCATGATTTATTTCTCTTGATTATTCTACCTAGGCTATTGCAATACAATTTCATTGATAGATATTATGTGTAACATCATGAATCTATATAAGAGTTGACTTCCCCAATATCTTTGTGGATACCTAGTGCCCTAGAGCAACTCTCCATTTCACTATTTCACCCCCCAAACTGATTTTATTCTATCACAAGGATACCGTAGACCGTATAATATTTTACCGTATCTTTTCAAATATATCGTATCAAAGATTATGTATCAGTCAAGATTTCGGTGCGTTGAATGAGCTGCGTGCGTTGAGAGTTCTATTTTGCCGCCACATGGCTCTCTACTGATGAGCGGCGCATACTACACTACTACACTACACCTCACTCTTTATTAATGAATCATGGCATGCAATAATCTATTGGGCCTATTTCGTTTCTCAGCCAAGTGTTATGAATTTCATCTTCATTCCACATCGCTCAAATACCCATTCATTCCAAAAGAAGAGCATAAATCTGATCAACGCCACTCTTTATCGTCAATTAACAACCCCAACTAAACTATGAAAGTAATCATCTATGCACTCACTGCCGTATTGGCTGTTCCATCCACACTTGGACAACATCATACTCACACACGTCGTCTTGGAGTTGTTAATGAACAAGCGGCGATGTCAATGGAGATGATCACCGATGCAATGTCTATGCAGTCTACTGCTGCCGTTGAGCCCAATGACGATCCTGTATACCCTCTATTCGGTGGTAAGGGTGGCAAGTCGGGTGGTCACGGTGGCCCTACACATACAATATCTGGCAAGGTAAGTAGTTTGCGTGCTATTGTGATATGTATTGTAAGTTTTTGCAACAAATTACTAACCCCCATTCCTCCTCTCTTCCCTTGAACATGCTTGTTGTCATCATGATATGAAATTAAAACTTCTAATCTTCAAAGGGTGGCAAATCAGGTAGCGGCCCTACAACTACAACTAAGTCAGGCAAATCAAGCAAATCGGGCGGCCCTACAACTACAACTACTGGCAAATCAAGCAAGTCGGGAACTACTACCACTCAAGCGACCACCACCGGTACTGGCAGTACAACAGTAGGAACAACGTCTGGCACAACAGCAGGTACAACATCTGGTACAGATGCAACTACGTCAATGGTAAGTTTAAAAGAAGTATGATAAGCGATATAGTTCATTTGTCTCTCCAATACATGATACTGATCCACAATAACTCCTCGTCTTCCTGTTCACAAATCAATTATCTCTCTCTTGTTAGACAACATCTGGTACAACATCTGGTACTGATCCAACTACAGTAATGGTAAGTTCATTCTAAGTGTACATTTTGTTCATCTAAGAAAGGTACTTCATCAATGTCTATTCTATATGATACCTAATCCACAATTCCTCCTCTTCTCTTTTTCACAATTCAACAATCTCTCTCCTCAGACAACATCTGGTACAACATCTGGTACTGATCCAACCACACCTGATACTACAGTTATGGTAAGTTCAATAATAAAAGTGTGCATGTACTCATTCGTTTGTTCAAGAAAAGTGTGCATATGATATGTACTTTATCAATGTCTGTTCTAATCATATCTAACTAAAACTCCTCTTCTCTCTCTCGATCTACTTAGACAACCAGTGCACCTCCAGCAGGAGAATGTACCATCAACAGTGGTGGCCCTCCGTTCTCATCAGGTTGTGACGTGGGGGACTTTTGTTGTACTCCAACAAACCCAGACACCCCTCAAGGCCCAACCACATGTGTCAACATGATTAGCGGCCAGCCTTGCGGACCTGGCCCTGCTCAACTTGATATGTGTACCGAGCCACCCGGTGGCTCAGCATCTGCAGGAAGCACACCTTGTGATCCGTCTACCCAGCAATGTTGCAAAGATGCAAATACTGATCAAGAATTCTGTTGTGTCCCTGACCTTGAACCAGTCGGCCTTTCCTGCTTGTCCGTTCCTTCTGGGTATTGTGACCTTCCTGAGGTCTTCAGAGACAATGGAATTCTTGTCTTTCTTTTGGGACTGATTTTGCAAGCCTTAGGATTATTTGACGGTAACCGTCGTAACCTCCGTAGTGTCGTTGACGAACAGGGTATCCAAGACATTATTGCCAAGGTTACTTCTCTCCTTAATGAAGAAGAGGGAGGCATGGAAGGTATCATGGCCAAGGTCTCTGAGTTGGGTGTGGACGCAGACATGATGAATCAACTTATTAATGTTATTGGCAATTAGATGACTTGTGACTGGTTGCAGCCTCCAGTTGTAGTTTTGTGTTGCCTCTTAGAGTATTGGATGAATAGGAAGAAGATGAAAAAGTATGTGATATATGTTTAGAAGCAAGGCGCGGGCAATGTTTGAGTACAGTTTGTTTAGAAAAGTCCCTAGCCAGTAGATAGATATAATGAGTATAGATAAAAGAATTAGAACAATCTTACTGCTATGTACTCATATATCATTCCATAATTCATCAAGCATCACAAGCTATCACAAGAGACGTTAGTTTTCATGAAAGAAAACTCAATAAGAGGGAGTACCTCAGTACCATTAAAAATTCTACAATCAAACATTTCGACACAACAAAACATTCAGCCCCCTCCTATAGACATACATATCTACTTCTTCTTACATTCCTTGATATCATAGGTGGTACTCAATAAAGTGGTTTTAATTTGGTGGTACTCGTTGAACATCAACTTCTATTTGCAATAAGTTATCATTGCAACAAAACAGTTTAAACAAATAATAATGGACGCTCCTTCCAATCAGCGACCAGCTGGAGACTATACTCGTAATGATGTATTATTTGGTCGAGGCGGTGGTATTAATGTGCATCCTGGTAAGTGTTTTGTTATATGGATTAATGTCTATTCAATACTAAGTATCGTTAAGATTTCCGTAGTACTAATAAGTTACTATCACCTCTCTTCATCTTTATACATTATGAATGTTACACTCATCTTCCAGGTAATCGACGATTCCGAGATTTAATAAATGCAAATCGCAGGGCTTATCTTAAGGTTAGTATATTTATGTACTATTGTTGACATGTATTTAAATTTGTGCATATGATATGCTCATCAAATTTGCAATGCTTTTTTAATAGGCCCGAAAGAATGATAAGTCGACAATCTGTAGAGCAATTGTGCGAACAATACGTGAAATGGGTGGTGGGTTCCTTAAAAAGAATAAAGACGGTCAGTGGTACGATGTTGGTGATAATGGTGCTCGGGAGAAGACTAGTCAGGCATTAAGGCAGCGTGCACCAGAGATGCGTAAGATTCTATTTGAGAATGAACAACGTCAGGTACAGGCTGCCATGTTAATGCAGCAGCAGCAACAGATGGCGGCTATGCAGGCTGCTGCTGCTGCCAATGGAGGTGTTATGCCTGCTAATATGATGGCTGTGCCAGCTCCGGGAGGGATGCAAATGGTACAAGTGAATCCTGCAACAATGGTTAATGCTCAGACAAAACAACCTGCTGCTATAGAACAGAAGAAGAAGGAGGACGAGGAACAAACAATTGAGGATATGGCAAATGATACTGCATCAATAGCATCATATATGATGTCAAATGCAGAGGTAGACTTTGAACATGATGGTGACGAAGAAGAAGCAGTTGAGAAGGAAGCCGAGAAAGAAGAAGAAGAAGTCAAGGCACCAACAAAAGTAGAACAAGTTGCTGTGTAATTATCTGACTTGGGAGTGAGAACGCAATACGGGAAATGGACATTGATGATATTACTTTAGTTTAAAAAGCATAAAGAAACGTTATATTAAACTGAAATCTTCAAGCAGCTAGTGTTGACAGAGAAATGGAAAGTACTAAGTGTCAAGGAGGTAATCAAAGCCGAATCTATTCACAAGAGGGTCTTCTTATGTTTACAAAGCCTACCTATTTTAAGACATTGACCTCATAATTGCCTTGTTATATATACAATTCCTTCCACAAACATCAGTCCATTTACCTGTATCCCCATCCTTCTTCCTGAATAGATAACTCTTATCGAAGCCCAAGGCTACACGAGACTTGGCTATGAATCCCGAGAAGGTTGAGGCCGGATTGCCAATGAATACAGTCGATGTTATGGCAATCGTGATATCACCACCAACCCAACTTGTTTCTTCAGGAATCAAGTGTATTTGCGGTCCGATGTCTGGATCAGCTAGCAATCGTTCCAATATTTCAGGACGTTGTCCATCGGTAATAAAGATTATAGGATGATTTAACATATCAGTCTCGGTCAGTATACTCTTAATATACTCGGGGGTCATGTCTAAAGCAGCCTGATCATCACATCCACTAAACTCAGCAATCCTACCCAATAAAAACTTGCCCGGCTCACCTTCCAAACTTCTTGAATGTATAACTGAATACTTGATAGTATTCATATCTTGATTTACAAACATGGTATCCAACACGGAACACATATCCTTTACTGGTTGATTCCTAAGGTTGACACCATATCCTTTGTTATAATGACGAAATAAGGTACGGATTAAATAACCTTGATATTCGACATATTCATCAAAGTTTGATATAGAATTATCATGTTGAAACATGAATAGATCCTTGGTATCCATACGTATAACGTCCTTGTAGATACTCAAGTCATATTCGGGACTGATCATCTGAACACAGAATTGTTCTTCAAAGAATGTATACCATTCCTTCATCTTCTCTTGACGTTCAGACGAATGTCGTGATCGTACATCATCTTGTACTGACATCCACATATCAGTAATTAAACGTTGGATAGGCCACGAGCCGTGCTTAATGGCTACGGTATGTCCATAATCTTTAGCATATTGCATAGCATGGAGGAATTCAATGAGATTGTTACCGGTACGTCCGTAGGTTTTAACACCCTCGAGGAGTAGGAGGGATGTATCTTGTGGTGTCTTTGATTTGTTTGCAGTGCATTGTGATTTATACTTGGATAGGATTTGTAAATCTTTCTCATGTGAGATTGGTGCTAGACGTTCACATACACTTAGTGGTGGTATGTTTGAGACGGCTGCAGTATCTTCTGGATTGTATGCAGCTGGATTGAACCCAGCGGTGGCACTTGAGGACTCTTGATCTTGATATCTTGTGGCACCATTGACAGCCTTGGAGGCAGCCTTCTTGACAGCATTAGACTTGGGATGAACAATTGTATTCTCCTCATCACCATATTGATCAATATCAACATCCACTGGTATCAAATCCTTGGGTATCTCTTGAACTTTGGGCGCAGCTGCTGTAGATGTAGCATCCTTGTTGTTATCCCAAGCCTCAAATGATGAGGCAACAGATTGACCCAACTTTTCTTGTTCAACTTGTTCATTTGTCAAATCTTCTTTCACATTCGTACCATCATTCTTAGGAGCTACAGCCCGGGAGAAGAAATCTAAAGCACTAATAACAGGTCTTTCCACTACTTGTCCCTTCTTATTAACAACTGTACGAGTTGCTACTACATCGGCTCTCTTCTTCGCCTGTTTCTCTTTATCTAATACACGTAATCGTCTATTAATGTTATCCACCTCTTGTGTTTCACCATCATATGAATCTACTGATTCTTCATAGTCAACACCTTCTATATAATCGTAGAAGGATGTATCGATTGATAGTAGGTCATCGTAGAATAGTAGGGATGCTAGACCAAAGATTAGGAGGAGTGTTGTTGATCGAGCAGATTTTGATTGTCGTGATGTCGTTGATGATGATTGAGTGGATGGATCTTGAGATGGACGACGGCGACGCCGATTTGTAATCTCAAACATAGTTGTGGTAGGCTGCCTTTATAGCTATATTATACGCCTCTATTCGCTGTAGTAGTATTGCAATATCCTAGGAGAGGATCAGGGAGGTGACGATCAAAAATGCCTCGATGACACTTTGCAAAGACCAAGACAAATTTTTATGACTGCGACTTGGATACCGTGTCACAAGAGCATTAAAAAGAGGGAGAGCGATAGGGGAGCTGCAAGATCATGGATTGCGTCACAAGCGTTACGGTATGCGTCACGAGCGTCACGAAGCGTTACTTAGCGTCACGATGCGTCACGAGCGTCACGTTGCGTTACGTTGCGTCACGAAGCGTCACGAGATACCAACAAAAAAGCAAGTAAAGCGTCACGATGCGTTACGAAGCGTCACGAGCGTTACGAAAACGTCACGAAGCGTTACGATGCGTCACGGATCGTCACGATAATAAGCGTCACGAGCGTCACGAAGGTGGTATCCATGATCTTGCTGAGCCTCAAAATTCTATTATGGCAAATTCTATTGCTTGATAACCGGCCCTTGATACATTGCAAAGGCAAATAGAACGAGCTGCTATACTATCAACAATATCAGAAGTATCTTGGCTCAATATACGAGAGTTGCACACTCTTATTGCAATACACCTCTGATTTGCAACTCGAATACATAAAACAATCACTAAACACAACCTCAACACATCATGCTATCAGTCGAATCTGCAGCAAGTATATCAACAACCGCAACCCCGGCATCTACCAATCATACAAATCGTCGTCGTCAAAGACGTGCAACACCACACTCAGGACAAGCTCCAACAATTGATGAATTAAATGATGTAGCAACAGTTACCTCGTATACACCTTCCATCTCTACAAATAATACCAACAACCATTCTACCCATCACGACACCTCACACAACGAGCAGGCCACAACAGGAGAAACTCCCGAACAAACAAAACAAAAACAACAACTAATCAATGAAATACGACGATTAGAAAAATCAATGAATACAGCACTCTCAGCATCACGTGATGAAATATCTATATTAAAATTACAAGCTAAACAAAAGTCAGAAGAGGCTAAGATGCTGGAATTGGAGTTGGAGAGAGTTATGGAGGCTAATAAGGCCAATGAAACTAATACTAATAATGGAGAAAGACGTTTAAAGTCAGATAGTGATATATCAGAAGATAAGCCATTCATAAATAGACGATTGTCACTACAGGAATCATCACGTAACTTGATGAACTTTCGTCGTCCATCATTAAAATCTGATACCAAGTTTCGTAGACCAAGTCTTGGTGATAGCAAACCATCATTTAGAAGACCAAGTCTAGGTGATGCTAAGCCATCATTTCGACGACCAAGTTTGGGTGATAGAAGTATAAACTTTGCAAGTTTACGTAATTTAAATAGTAAGGAGAGAGATGATACTAGTAGTAATGGTAGTTTTAGTTTACGAGGGAATAAGGGTATTATTATTAGTCCGTTACGACAGTTGAGTGATCCGATAGGAGAAGGGAAAGGTAGTTCAGGTGAAGGGAGGATGGTAAAGTCATCGAGTAAATCTGATTTTCAAAAGTATTTAGATACAAGTGACGAAGGTTGTGATCCAACTAATGAATTGGGTTGTAGTGGTGATTCTTACATGGGATGGGGTGACAATACCAACAACCCCACAGAAGAAGAAGAGGAAGAAGAGCCATTGACCGAGGCAGAACAAGAAGAATTGCAACAACTACAGTCTATACTAAAGTCCAAAACAAATGAGGTAATACAATTACAGAATCGTCAATCATCCAACAGAGGACAATTATCATACTTACAATCCAAGTTAACATCGTTACATACCTCATCCAAGTCACGTGAGGAGAAACATACCTTTATAATGGAAGGTTATAATCGTGAAAAACTTGCATTACATAAAAAGATGGAAAGAAGGAATCGATTACTGAATGAAGTTACACGATCAATAAATGAATATAAATCATCCTGTTCATCATTAGAAGAACAAATCCAAGATAAGGAAGCTACCAATACCGCTGCGGCACAGACTGCATCCAAGGTACGAGTACAACAATTACAACATGAAATACGTACATATCAAATACGATTATCTGTACATGAAGAATATACTGCCAAGGCATTGTCAAGCTTTATTAACATACTTGAGAATGCAAAGAATAATGATACCGAGAATGTATTGGTTGATTACAACAAGCCGGCACCTGCGTCTACTCAACCTACTTCCTCTACTGCTAACCAGTTACCATCGAATGCAAGCTCGTCATCACTAAACAGCGGTTGTACCAATGGCAGCTCATCCTACATTGGTAACATAATAATGTTTGACGAAGTTAATCGTCAAGAACAACGACAACAATTAATTGATAAGATTGCATATGATGTTGATATACAATTGAACGATTTAGATATAATGATTGATACTATTGATACGAAGGTTGAGGAGTATAAGTTGTTGACTAGTTCGGTTGATGATAGTGGAGGAGAGACTTGTTCTACTGACGATACTAACGATGCGGTTACAACACCAAGTCAGTCACTACTGCAATTGGCCAAACAATGTACCGTAATGCTTGAGGACTTTATATCAAGTATATCATCAAGCATGGAATGCACTAGTGTCGTGCCTAGTGCTGAATTACTCAATATTGAATTTCAAGACTCGTCTACTCCTCCTCTTGAAGTATCGTCGGGAACAGAAGTATCAAAAGAAGAAGGAGCGGCAGACATGGAAGAATATGAAGCCACAGAAGAGGAAGTCAAGACACCAGTCATGTCAAATACAGCACCGGACACACCTCCTCAACAACAAGACGACGAAAGTAATGATATCTTTAGTTCAATACTACAGCATAACAAGTCAAAAGAAGAACTAGTCAAGACTATAAAAGAAGAGAAGCGTAGACATCTTGAGATGATGAATAACTTACAGAGTAAGTTGGAGTTATTGACTGAAAGATTGGAAGATGAGTGAGATGATAATAATGCCAATGGTGATGATGTTGTTGGTGGTTGGTAAACACCCCAATATAGTATATCATTGATAACATTGATTTATCATGCCGCAAAATCATGTCACAACTGATATAATATTCTAATCATTTAAGGTAACCTGAAGCCATATAACTTGATTCCTATAATGAAGATAAACTGTCCATTCTGTTATCACTTCATAAGAATAAGAGTATCGCAAGGAGATAATATTGTCTGTGATGTAATGTGCATATCTTATGTTCAGTCTTTTTGCCACATTTGGCATTTGTATCAGCAATGAAAGATAAGGTATCTTTCTATCTCAATAGAGTTTAGCAAGGCAATACATAAACACCCCCATAATAAAGGTGCGCTGTATTTATCCTCCGCCCTAACTACAATCCTCTGCCTACATAACTACAATCCTCTGCTCAACATCGCCTCAGCCACTAGCTAGCTAGCTAGAGATTCTCTTTTAGTACCATCAAACCATCGTGAAATGATGCACAGGATTAGAAATATGAAAATAATGGTGTATCTGCACCTAAATTTAGCCGGCCATCATGTGTGTTATCACCCTCTTTCTTATATTTCCACTGCCAACCTTCTTCTCTAATATGTGTGTTGTCGCCATCTTTCTTACATTTCCACTGCCAACCTCAGGCAATTGCCACACTTGAACTGGAATAGGCAATGGCAACGAGCTTTGGCTTTGATCTCATAATCATAATAGTTAATTAAGACAACCCCAAACTCAAACCATGAAACTCTTCCCTGCATTACTCATCGGCATGAGGCTCAATTGGTCGCTTGGTCGATTGGTAAGCATTGTCCTTTTGTGCATATTCTAGATAGATGAAATTGAGACACATGATGTGCACTCTCATATCTCTTGATACATCTTAACATTGCAATAACTATTCTTCTCTTTAACATAAACAATGGAATGCATAGAACCGCATTGACCGTCGTATGGCACGCGAGATCAAGGAGTATCAACCCGATTCCGATTCTACGATGACTACTCATGATGGTTCTGACATTGGTGTTCTATCCTCCGAGGAATATGAAGATGATGCCCTCTTCTTCGACGAGGAACGGTTCCTCAAGTCTAACTCTCAATCTCAAGTATGTAACCCTAAACAGATTGTCAAATGTGATAACGGGTACAATGTAGACAACCGTACCCAGACCTGCCAAGATGCATGTGATGGTGACTGCTGCAGTGGTGAGTTATTCTCGACCCTCGGAAGAAATCCATGTTATGGATTCACTGGTTCTGTTGTAAAGACGGAATTAGCTGTTCTGGTCTTGGGGCATGTATACGTGCCAATATCACCTCAGTAGTCCGGTCATGCTATGGACCCTTTGCATGCAACTCAGCTGGTAAAACTTTCAATGGAGGTACTGGATATGTTGGTGAAGTTATTGATTCGTGTCGGGGGGAAGATGCTTGCATTGAGATGGCTGAAAATGGTTTCATCAAGTCCATTGTGAACTCTTGTCAGGGAAAAAGGTCATGTATTGAAGCTGCTCAGTATGGTTACATTGGGTCTATTATCGACTCTTGTCAAGGTTATCTTTCGTGCCGTACTACTGCTAATGGTGGAACCATTTCGTCTATCGTAAAGTCTTGCAATGGAACAAGCTCGTGCCGCTCTGCTGCCTTTCAGGGTTCAATTGAGGGAGGAATTGTCAGGTCTTGCAATGCCGATCAAGCATGCCGTCAAGCTGCCTTCAGTGGCATAAATGCTGCCATTAGTGGATCCATTACTGCAATCGCCAAGTCTTGCAATGGAAAAGATGCGTGCCGTGATGCTGCTAATCAAGGTTCCATTGGAGGTGTTGGTATCCTCAAGGCTTGCAATGCAGAGGATGCATGCGTTGGTCTGGCCAAGATTAATACTACCAAAGCCTACAATTGTACGGAAGGTGCACAGCAAGTATATCCTTACTGTTCGGCCTTCGACTGTTCAGGTACACAGGAACCTCCATTCTGCCCCAGGGTACCATTATTTGTTATTCAAAAATATTGCTTAGAAGAATGCAGCTTTGATTCTGAGTGCTTAGGCGAATGCTATAATTCACCGGCTGCCTTCAATTGCACTGAAGGTGCACAACAAGTAGCACCTAACTGTCCTCTCGACTGTTCAGGTACACAGTATGCTCCTTACTGCCCTCTCTTGTCTGATAGGACCTACAACATTACTTCTGGTCTTAAGAAATGCTGTAACGAGGCGGAATCCTGCAAGAATATCGGGGATGACCTTCCTGATGATTGCATTGAAAAGAAGAACGTTGTACCATGGCAGAAGGGTAAGAAAGATAAGGGGCGTGAGTAGAAAGGGGTGAGTAGTAGATGAGGGGGGAAGTAGTTGTGCGAGGGTTTGGAGGAGAGGGAGAGGGTGGGAAACTTTTGTTGCAAGAGAATATAGGAAAAGGGCGAGGTTAAATCGAGCAGTTATGTTATGAAACGATAGAAAATAAAAGACTAGGGATAATTGTGTGTCTATTGCTTCCTTATACCCCTATCAGACTTCAATTCTTTACATATCTGTGTATTATTCTAATTCTAACCATCATACATTTCTTTACATTTATCTCTCTGTTATCAGATTAAATGTATGAATCCAGCGCCAACCATTAAAAATACAATAGATTACATTCTCAATACTTCTTCCTCCTCAATTCCCAATGAGGCATATTTCCTTCTTCTCAAGAGCAATAAGCTTTAAACTTTGCTCACTAATCTTGGAAGGCATATTATATATCACTACAAACTCTCTCTTGAATGGACGAACAGATGGAAGAAGCACAACTATTCTGTGTAGATGTTATTATTGCTCCTACTTTCCTTTAGCTTTCGTAAATGTCTAAGCAACTTCTTCTCTTTCCCCTCAAACATTATGAACATCTCGTCAACCTTTGCTTGTGGTACATCGGATTCGTTAACTAATAAATGAATCTCGGCCATTGTCGGATCTTCCTTAACCTCTTGCAATTCCTCTACAATACTACTACTCGATTCACCTTGTGGATTGATAAATTTGAGGAATTCATCATATCCCTCTGCAGGCTTATTAACCAACGCTTGTTCTACTTTGATATCATCATCATGATCATTATCGCTACCACTACTACTCTCATCATCGGTTGCAATAGGATCGGAACAGGGCGATGATTTGCCATGTTTACTGATCAGATTTGCAACCATACCTAGTCCCCATACATTGCATTGACAATTCTCATCTTCTTCTATTTCCTTTGTATTGTTCATGTTGAATGTTGTGTTCGTTAATATTGTCAATATGTAGAGGATCGTCGATGTTCTCTGCTTCTTAGACAGACACTTAGTCGAATAGTCTCCTGTTCTTTTGAAGATATTATTATAATATGCAGCTGTTCAATGCCAAGATCAGTTGCTTATGTGTTTTGTGGTGTTGATACTAAGCTAGCGTTGCATGCAGTCGAGAGTTGAGTTAAGATGCGTTGAGAAAAAGATACCTGAAATAAGCCCAATGACTTTTAGTCATTGGGGCAGTACTATCTCTACTCTACTGCCCACAAATCCAAAATCACCTCTCACCTGCATTGCCACTAAGGTTTAACCAACTGTTATAAGTCATAGTGCGGCTTAATATGACTGCATAAAGGTATGTGACAGACACTGAGGCAAGGTGGCGGATCTAATAACATTCGAAATAAGAACAAAAGGCAAATCAGAACCTATCCATGACTCTAACTCTAAGTGTCAAACTATTTTCATTACATATCACATTAGCAACATATATATCCCAAACACTAGTATGGATTACTCAGCTTCTTCCGACAACTCTCCTAGTACACCAAGGAGAAGCAATATAGACCGTCGACTTCTACCTGTTTGCCCTCATCGTCCTCGTTCGAATTCATCAATATCGGTTGTCACTACAGTTGATAACGATGATGATGAAGAGATGGCACAGTACCAGACGGAGAAGGGTATACCTTTCTTCCCAACGCTTGCCTCTGTATCGTCAACTAGCTCAACATGCATGATACTAATGTCGGGAAGTCAATCCTCCTCTGCCACCTCACCAAAAAGAAAGAGAAACCATACTGACACCAAGCATCAGTATCAGAATCAAACTACTGCCACTGCTACAGAAGTTCGTATTCATGACATATCCACCTGTCAACAGAAGGTTCCTAAGCTACAGCCAAGGTTTCAATCACGCCCAGTACATGCTAACGATAATGATAACAGGAGACCTTCTACTCGTCGAACACAACAATCGGATGTTCATAATGTATCAGCCACCTCGATAGACTTTTCATCATCCATTACTTCAGTAGACCTCCCGTTCTTAGACCTATCATTAAAAGAGGAGATGGCAGCTACTAACACTGCTACTGATGACTTAGACTTAGACTTTGTATGGGATAAAGCGGAGATTGATATATGGATGTCTCCCAAGAAGAAGTAGTACACTAAGAGAGAATAGAGACGTGAATGTCAGAGCCCAGTCCGCTAACAAGTATCATAGATAGAGAGTTTGGTGACGACTGTAGGTATAGAGATATAGCGTTTGATAGAGAGAATGTGTGTTAGTAGTTGTGAAGTGAACAAAGATATCAAGATGATGATAACTGAACTTGATAATAGAATAAATATGTAAACGTAGTAGGAAAGAAATACAGTTGCAATACAGGGACTATGTTTGCTATGATACTATCACGATACACCAATCATTCAAGGTCTTCTTGTGTAGTCTCCTTTTGACAGATAGATAACTAAATACGCTCAACACACTAGCTGGTAGAAGCATCGGATTTACTCTGTCTCACTGACAACAAAATCGATTCCAAGTTGACGACAGAAGGAAGTACGACGCTGGGAACTTGTTCTACAGAACTCATCTTCAAGACGATTGCATAGTTCTCTATCACTATCACGCATATTACTTCCGCACAGGCCATCAGAGCGGAAGCTACGTCTAAAATCACTAGAGGTAGAAGAGCTGCTGGATCGACTTGATCGACTCGACCTTGAGCTGGAAGAAGAACGGCGTCTAGATCGACGATTGGAGCGTTTATTAGACCGCTTGTTGGATCTCTTCTTGCCTCCACCACTTCTTCCACCCTTCTTCTTCTTCTTCTTTCCTCCTCCTCCCTTCTTCTTTCCACCACCTCCACCGCCTCCCTTTCCTTTGCCAATTAATTCCATATCAGCATCGGCATCGGCATAGCTGTCTTCCTCCTCATCCTCATAGAGATTATTGGAAGTAGGCACGGCATTAGAAGCATCGTTGACGTTCTCGATGGATTGAGTGACGCCACGAAGAGATGACTGTGTAAAGTATAAATAGAGAGTAGAGTGTGTGAGTTGATATGTGATATGAAAATGAAATAAGTACATATGATATGAACAAAATCATACGACACTGATATGCTCACCTCCGCCGAGAAGACGCCAGGCATAGATGAAGATAGTAGAACCAAAGTAGCTGAAGTAAAGAGTGATAGATTCATGATAATATTTGTATTGTTGTTCTGCTTAGATGTAGGTTGATACTCTTTGAGTAGTAGATGTGTTTTGTGTTATTGACTTTGAGTCGATTTTGATTTTATGAGCTCGAGGTTTTGATAGATGAAATGATACCAAAACAAGATCTGTGATTCATTCATCACTCAAGCAGCTACATATTATCTTGTGTTGCATTGGTTTATTGCTCGGGAGTGTATTAAAGTAGAGAGAGTGACACAAGAAGCGATATTGCTCAGGCTGGACAAAAATAGGATACGGTATCCTTTCTTCACTGCACTCCCGAGCGGTTTTTCATCACTGCCCAAGATATCACCTGCCCACTATAGAGCCCAAGCAGTGACCCCCGTTCTCAAGCAAACTATCTACCATGCACCATAGCGTGTACATAGGATCCTAATACAAATGCCCAAGCCTTGTACTAAGAGTATGATCTTGCTTTGCAACCACACCGACCAAATTATTCATCTCATAAATTACAAAACCGATCAATTGAAAACAACTTTACATTCCTCAATCAACGTCAACGATAACCAACAAATACAACATGAAATTACCACTTTTAGCTTCCGCAACCTTAGCAGTACTCGCTGTAGTACCTGGTGTTCTCTCTGATGTAAGTTTGTGCATATCATGTGTGTGCATATCTTAACAAAGTTCCTCGACAACTAACACTCTCTTGCCCATACTACTCTGTACACTACAGAAACCATCTCTTCGTGCCGTAGCTCAGCCAATTGAAAACTTCCAAGAGGCTGCATTTAATACCGTCTCAAAGCACGTTAACCATGAAGATGATGAAGAGACCTCTACCGATGAAACTTATATGGAAATGATTGCAACCGAAGTTGAAAACAACCGTAGTAGAAACAGGCGTAGTAGAAACAGCCGTAGCAGAAACAGACGTCGTCGTAGAAGAAGAAGCAGAAACAGAAGGAGCCGCCGTAATCGTTCTCGTCGTCGTCGTCGCCGAAGCCGAGGTATGTTATAATTTTGATTTGCAATAATGATATCATATCTATCTTTCCCATCTACCCTCTACATATCTCTAATCCTTGACCCTTCTACTTCTACTTCTACTTTTCAAATAGGCCGTCGTTCATTCAGACGTAGCTTCCGCCGTAATGATTTCTGCCGTTTTGGACGCGTCAGTGTTGACCGTAATGGTCGACTTCGTTGTTTTGATAGTGCTACTGGCATGACTCTCCTATCTGAAAAGCCCGTGACAACAACTTCTACTACTTCGGATGATGTTGATGAGTATCAGTATGTGATGATTGAAAAGAAACCTCCTGCAAATGATCGAGCAATTGATGATGAAGATGATTCTGGTGATGAAGATTATGACTCTTGGGATGAAGACGAAGATGAAGATGATTCTGACTCTCCTGATACCGAGGAGTGGTAGATTACAACTGATATCACTGACTGACGACCCCTGTTTGCTTAATACTGTTTGAATAATTGATAAAGATAATACCCAATGTACACTACTAATCGATTGTGTAGATTGTCATGCAAACTAGCAGACACTAACCATATCAAACCCATCTACATCACCCATCACAAATCACAAATCATCATCATTACATCATCCATCAACATTTTTCATTATTATTATATGCTTAAATTATTATAGGCTTACATTGCATGCCACCGACCATCATGAAGCACCATATACTTCTCTAATTGCTCTCCTTAGAGTGATAGATATAGGTACATCTGAATGATGCCGCACTGATTGAGGCCGTAGTCAGTAGGGGTATTGCATTTTCGTTCGATCGCCATTTCCGCTGAGAAAAAGCTGAAGTATTACACCACTACACCACAACTTTTAGGCATCAGCCTACCATATCACGCGCTTGTGCTCAAACAGCAGTGGATTACAAAGTTTTGGTAGCCCTGTACTACAGTGATCGGCGCCCGGATTATTAGCGCGGGAGTCTATCTCCAAAAAAATAAACTGAGATTAGGACATCATAATAATTTGACAACTTTATACCTTTATTACACATCTCTCATAATAAACAAAACAACATGCCGGTGGAAACAGCACAAATTGCAACATTATTATCAATTGCATATACAGTATTTGCTGATATATTATCATTTTTTGGTATTGGTAGTAGTAGTATTAGTGGTGATGATGCTATTAGATGTCCATATGAAGTATTGGGATTACAAAATGTAAAAGAGACGTGTACTATTGATGATGTTAATAAGGCACGTCGTAAGGTGAGTTTTTAAAATGTATATTAAATGTATGTGTGTACATACGGGGTCGCCCTAGATTTATATTGGTGCACTTGGTGCACATGATGTGCACCTTTATTTCTTTCTTTCGACGCTTGTATCTAACCAGCCCATAAACCTTATACCCAATCTTTTTATATTAGCTGGCATTAAAATGGCATCCAGATAGGAACATTAATAACAAAGAAGAGGCAACTAAAAAAATGCAAGAGATTAATGTTGCCTATACTGCTATCCAACTAATTATTTCAGAACGTGATCTATTGGCGGCAGAGGATCATCAGGATAATGGGAGTTTAAGTGATGATGAATCTAACAATAGTGATTGTGGAGCAGAGTTTGATACTACTACCAATAACAGCAAGCATAAGAAACAAAGTAAAAAGAAGTATAATAAACAAAAGAGAGAATATGAAGAGGAAGAGGAGTTTAAAAGAAAGGTGGAAGAAGAAATGAGTAGGTTTAAGCGAGCACATCAAGCTGCAAATAAGAAGAATGACAACAGAACTAATAACAATACCCCGCGGAGAGAGAAGGGTGTACCGGGAAAGGGTACATCCAAGGCAGCCAAGAAACGTGCCAAGATTCGTAATAAACGAAAGATGCAACAGAAACAACAGGAAGCAATGAGTTGCAAAGGCAATGGATCATCAAATAATAAGAAGATTAATGTATCAAATGGTAATGCCAACGATGAGGAAGAGGAAGTCATCTTTTCTACAACTGCAAAGGAAATTCCATTACATCACTTTACACCCGAGGAACGATGCGAAATGAAGTTTAATTCTAAAAAGTTACTAAAATCACCTGAATTTATTGCAATACGTGCCCGTACATGGACCGTACTACAGATATTGCAATACCAGGAATGTGACTTGTGTGATCCTATACCATTACTCGAAAAGGGTGTAATTGTTACTCCACTCATGGTGGCATGTTATTTAGGGGATGGTAAGGCTGTGGATACTATTATATCCTTATTGGAAAAACGTTGGTCAAAAGCGGTATTAACAGTTACAAATAATGGAGAAGATTGTTATGATTTGGCTAGGGAGGCACGTAGTATTACCCTGAGGCAGTATGAGGAATCAAAGGATAAGTTGGATACAATGAAAAAGTCAGATGAAGTGACAAAGAAGGAAGTTGATCAACAGGAGAGGATTATGAAACAATATGGAGAAGAGGTGATAATAACAAACAGGGTAGTGGAACGGATGGAGAACCTCAAAAGGTTTGCAATACAACGAAAGATGAAAAGTCGTATTCGTTGGGGATTAAGTTTGACATGTATTGGTATTGGAATATACTTCTTTCCAATATCAACTTGGATTCGAAATATTGGTTGGATTTTACTATCGTGTATTGCTGTGCCAGTTGTGGATTGTTTCTTGAGGTTACCGTACATCAAGAGTCGTCTTATTCGGTACCTCATCTTGTTGTTTGGAGTATACATGGCACCAAGGTCGCTATTGGTAATTGTTGGATGGATTGCTGCTGTTATCATTTCCTTCGTTATCATTAGTGTCGATGAGATACCTGATCTATTGTTCTGGCCTGGAGTTATCTTTTTCTTCTTCTCATGCTGGAAACTAGGATATGCGGGATATCTACTTCTAGTGGATAGTTTGGGATACATTTATGCCAAAGCTATGAATGGGATGATACTTCTATTGTGCCCAACAGGTAGCCAAGAGTGCATTTCTCGACGATTGGGAGAGGGGATTCATTTGGTAGGAGGTGAGGATACGACGGCTACCTTTACAGTAGAAGAAGAATTCTAAACCACTACCTCCAGCAGCATTGAATTCACCTACATACTTAGAGGTTTAAGGTAAGCAAAGTTATCCATATCGTATTCTATCCAGAGGAAACTCTCATAATTGTGTGGGTATCCTAGATCTGGTGTTCATCTCTGTCTTGGGCTTAGCATAAAGGCGGTGAGAGCTTACTTGCCCTTTAGATTATCAACCAATGTCGCTCACATAACCTCTTGACTTTTAGCAGTGCTTGTTATCAGGGGTGTGTATGGTTGGAGTATATCAATGATCACATTTACCATATAGGTTGGTATGATTAGTGGTACGAGTAAGAAGCATGGACAGTCAAATCAATCGAAGTCGGGTACAATCATCGTCTCATAAAATTTAATCAACAACAACTGAAACAACAATCTAATCAATCAAACGATATCAATCAATCAATCAACTTACAAACTATCAATATCATACAACAACACACCATGAATCTATCAAAGTATACAATCGCTGCTGCCCTACTCCTTGCCACCGCATCTTCCTCCTCCGCATCGCATGTTCAATGTAACACAAACGGTAGTGGTTCATGCCCTCGTAACACAATGAGCTATGTCTGTGAAGAAGGACAAAACATGTGTTGCACATGGTCTAATCTACCACAACGCCGTGTGGACGAGATGACAAGTGAAATCGATCTTCCAAAGTATGGACATTGTCAACGTTACAAACATTCTACTAATGGGAATAAGGATCACAAGAAGCAAGACAAGATTAACATCCCCCCTCCTACACCTACTGAACTTCGTCAAAAGAGACGTGCTTGTAATCGAGGAGGTGGAGATGGACTTGATGCGGTGATGAAAGTCTTTAAGAACGAATGTACCAATGCATTGGCACGTAACTTTGAACGTAAAGTGAACAAAAACTGGACAAGGCGTACTGGTAATACATGGCTGGCTAATGCATACAACGAATGTGCCGAAGCAACAGTGGAGGATGAATTAGCTCGTATAGCCGATCAGTGTGACAACCAAGATGATCTCCTTGGAACTAGCTGGACTGCCACATCAATTGTGAAAGAGGGAGTAGTCTGGCCTGTGTTAAAGACATACCCTGCTACATTGACATTTAACGAGGATGGTACCTATACCGCTAGTGGGGGATGCCTTGAACGCTCTGGAAAGGTTGAAATGTCAACTTCTGAATTCGAATTTGACAACTATGAAATGAGTATTACGATGAATTGTGATGATATTAGCGTGGATGAACAAGAACGAGCCTTTGAAGAAGCTGTTTTGGATCAAGAAAGCCTCCAGTATTCGATTGATCAGCAGGTACTAACATTGTACGATGAAGATGGAGAGATGATGGCAACATTCGTTCCACTTACCAAGACAAAGATGATCAAGAAGAACCACGGACCCGCTGAACAGGCTACTGGTAACTTACGTGCCACGTTGTCTACTCATTAGATAGTACTATAATGTAATAGCAAAGAACGACATATTGTATCTTTCTGCTCTATCTATCAACTATCAAATACGAATGGTGTTTGATTGATCTTATAGATGAGAGGATACCATACCCATTGAAAGCCAATCTGCTAATACATCGAGAGAAGATAGAAGAATACGAAGAAATGTAGAGTCTCTGTTTGTAATTGATGTGTAGATTGTTTACTTTAATCATGCCTCTCATCAATGCCTCTCTTCATTAACTCAAGGATACCCCAACCAATCAAACATATTTCATTTTTGTTACCATCATATATCTTCGAACACATCTAAGACACATATTATAGATATTCACACTGATAAGCAGTATCAGTTGTAGTCTTAACATCAAAACCTGAATTAGCTGCAACCTCGAAGTTGGTACCTGCTGGGTAGTTGATGAATTCATCAGTACCATCTAACTTGACTGTCAGCATACCACTAATAACTGTCATCCTCTCGGCAACTCCTGTGCCGAAGTGAAATGAGCCAGCAGAGATTATTCCTACACTAAACTTTCTACCATGCCGTTCACTTGCAAGTGATTGGACTTTATCGTCGAAGTATTTAGAATGATCGATGGGCATACTGATGGTTAATGCTTAGTATTGCTGTACTAACTGCTATTTGCAAAGGTGATGGTGGGGATGATGTTGTTGGGATGATACCTACGTTAGAAATAGGCGGCAGTGATGGAACTGTAGTTCAAGGTGATGGGTGTTTCTGTGTGATAGTGATAGTGATGGAGGTGAAGTCCAATGAGGATGGTGAGATAGTGGCGTGATGCGTGCTGTGATGGATTTGGCTATGGGAATAAGGTGGTAAACGGTTTGTGGGATGAAATAAGTGGACAGCAACAGCGGCAGCTCCTCAACATGAGAGAATGATATGTATTAATAATTCATGAAGGTCTCATAGTGGCAGGGTTTGAGGTATACTATTACGTCTGGTACGTCTTATGTCGGTTGGAGCGAGAAGTACATAGCATATACAACACATCACAAATCTACTGCAATGACGAAACAAACATCTCTATTACCACCAGTCGTCCTCTATCCTTACTGACATTCGGATTATGGACGAGCACAGTCTTTGTGTTTGGTATATGAGGGACGTCTTAGACTTATGTTTTAATTTCTGAGCAGTATATATAAGATATGATATGCAACTAAAGAAAGTACACATCATGTGTTCATTATTGGTTGCGTATTGATCTAGGAAAAGATGAAGTACAATCACCCAATTTAACAGTCGGATTCCATCGGATGCAGAGTTATATTATCGTATTTCTTTGCAAAGACTGATAGTGATTATTTCTGATCCATTGATACATTTAGCTGTTGTTCAATTGGCGTATGTATTGTTTGTTTTGGCATTATCGATTCTAACATCTTTCTGGCTCTCTTTCTTTGTTTCAGATTAATACATTCATTTGAAATGTGAGTTACAATTGTTATTAATTGGTTATACTGGTATTTAAATATGCAAGGATGTGTTTGTGCTCGTATGAATATGTACAACCTTGAGCACATTTGTTTACCCTGCTAGAAAGAAGAAGACCTTTATTCGCCCTTACATGTCAGCATAATATTATATATAATATGTATGTGACGTGAAAGGTATAGAAAAAGGCCACATGAAATTGGTAGTCTATACATTGGAGATGGCACTAACCATATTATTTTACAATATGTAAACAGGAAGAGATATTGTTGGAGACTACTGAGGCATTGAACCGGAGATAATATCGCCACCAGCAGGTAAGAAGAAATGGAGTAGATATGTTGTATACCCCGTCGGATCTAATAACCTGTTGAGCAAAAAAAAAATGCCACCTCAACATGTCGCTATCCGACACAAAGAGATTTGCAGACGCTGAGCGTTTGCAATTCCTCTGTCCCCTCTTTGTTAGATGCCATTTGTGCTACTGATATAACAGGGTACAGAGGGCACATTCATTAATCATTTGTTCTATGATAAGTGTGTCTAACTTTTGTTCAATATAATTCTATCATGATTAGGGATGAGGATTGCAGGCTGTGACTGTCTCTTTCGGTGGTAACAGACTCAGCAGCGATAGGAGAGTACTAGATGCAAGGTCCTGTGGTTACTAATCAGAGCTATGATATATAGTTGTATAGACTAAAATGAATATAAACTATCAATCTTTTGACTTGAGTCCACCACATCTATACTCATAATTTAAGAAATCATCTAATACTACTAGCTATTCTGGTTATGATTTTAACGAATGTTGGTGAATACTTATTAGTATTAGCAGCCTCTAGAATTGTAATATCTTCTATACTCTACCTTCTTCTAATGCTCGAAAGAATATCTTCTTCATTGCCAACATCTTTAATTTCCATTGTAAAACATCTAAAAACTACCTTTTCGATTTCTTCGTCTCTTATATCTTTTGTTAAGACGCAACGTTCGTCGTCGTCAGGTAATGCAGGACTATACGATATATCAACAACGAACCCCTTCCAGTGCGTACCATGCCCAGTATAAAAAACAAAATATTCGTCTTGATGCACTTCATTGTCGGTACTTCTTTTATCACCCATATCAGCGTCATCACATTCACCAATAGTGGAAACTTTTACACCATTAACACGTATCTCGGCATCGAAAACTTTGCTAATTGGACAAATCACTTGTGTATTGGGTGTTAGATCAAGGGTATAATCAGATTCTCCTTCATTTGGTATGCCTAAATAGTTAGCCTTATGAAGCAAGCAATATGCATATACCGGTGACCCGCCTTGGCCAGTAAACTCAATACGCCCTCCACCCTTCGAAGATTCTAATGCTAAAGCACGTCCTCTGTCAATCTCTGCACGTAGACGATCATTCTCCTCCTTTAAATCCTCTACTACTTTACTCTCGATAGTTGCAGCTACAAATGCGGCTAAATCTGACATCTTCCTAATATATCGTCAATCACTATTACCTATATTTATTATACGTCGGTACTGAAACTTGACGGTCAAGCTCCAGGGATGTTATGTGTTGAGTCTTAGACTTTGAGGTGATGTACAGGCTGACATAAACACCTCTTCTTCTAAAAATAACCAATAGCTTAGGCTCAATCTTCACCAACTATATACTATCTCAATAGCACAATATTAGAAACGTTAGACACTTAATTCTACAAATCGAAAATAAATGCTCCTAGAGCCGGTATTGACTCTTTTCCGGATCCATTTATTGGGTTATGAGTTCAAAGTTACGGCGCAACTTTGAAAAAGTTCATTTTCACCAAGAAGGATCGAGATGAACCATGTACTAGCAGGCCGACTGACCAATTTAGAACAATTTTCGTAGTTCCAAATAGAATACGACAGCACGCGCTAAATCCAATGGTATCTTCTCGCTTTACGCGCCACACCCGCCCAACATACTCGACTTCTCCCATCATACTTGCTGAGATTCTATTGCAATGAAGTAGTTGAGGGGTAATATATCGGGCTGTTGTTCCGGCAATGACAAAATATGATGCCATCTATCTTATCCAGGATAAGGAATAAATGGGAAGGCAAGGCTAACAGTACCAACCCTCCTATCAACAACAGCAATACGCCATCTACAACTGCATCTATCCACAATGGCAATAGCAGTATCGATATCAGTAATAATAATAATAATAACAATTCAGAACGTAGTGCCATAGATGGTGCTAGTGCTAATAGTATATCGGCGCCACCAAATCATATCAATGATGCATTAACACATGATACTTCTGCTGATAACGGACAAGAGGGTATACTAA
>Ga0214480_100214_pt1 | contig 28607 bp, 20 predicted proteins | sample M1_20Mar14CPVII9_3_FD_165042 | JGI IMG/M metagenome (GOLD analysis project Ga0214480, IMG submission 165042) | Marine eukaryotic communities from Monterey Bay, California, United States - M1_20Mar14CPVII9sort6BwellE17 | ecosystem: Environmental > Aquatic > Marine > Unclassified | place: USA... | reverse complement strand
GATGGATTATGATACTGTTTTGGATATGAATGGCATGAAATCATTCAAGGATAAGCTTCTTGCAGGAGGAGAGCCATCGAAGAATGTCACTTTGTTCACTTATGATGACTATTTCACTGCCGTGGCCACTACTGATATCTTGTGCAATGTTGCTGATGTTCTCGCATGCAAGCCTAGCGAGTTGGCATTCTACCCCATTCCAAAACTAATGATCCGTCGGGTGGGTGATCATGAGGCGTATTCAGCATATCGTGCATCTGAGCTAGGTGACGGAACATTGGAAGTACGTGAGGTTCCAGAGGCTGTGCGATATGTCGAAGTTCTACTCACTACAAACTTGATTGAAGTGATGAGCAAATGTATTGCTGACAACAACAAGATTGGATTGTATGATGGTTGCAAGAATGCAATGAAGCTTGCTTTAGAAAGAGCTGAGAAGATGTAATAAGATTGTCTTAATATTATCGTAAAACTATTTATCATCAACAATATCTTCCTTTGGAACGATAGAGACAGTACTAATACTATCGCCTGCTCTTACATCCACCTTTTGCACCAGAACGCCGGTAGCTGAACGACCTTGACAAGAGATGTCTTTTACTTGTTGTCTCACAATTACCCCTTGAGAAGTTATTAACAGTATTTCATCTTCTTCTTTGACAACTCGCATTGTGCTTACTCGATCATCAATTCTACCTGCCTTGAATTTGATGGCAATAACACCCGAGCCACCTCTTGCGGTTGTTCGGAACTCTTCAGTCTTTACACGTTTACCGTATCCTTCTTTTGTAACGATCAATACACTCTCATCGTCATTATCACTCAGAACATTGACATCTGCGATTGTGTCACCCTTCTTTAGTTTCATTGACTTTACGCCACGACTAGTTCTGGCTGTTGGTCGTAAATCCTTGGCAGAGAATCTCGTCGCCTGCCCTCGAGTAGAGCCTACCAAGATATCATCCGAATCAGTACACTTTTCACACCAGTTTAATCGATCACCGTCAACAAGAGATGCAATGATAAGACCTCGGGATGTAAGCTTCTCAAATGCAGCAAGATTGGTCTTCTTGATCCAACCAAACTCTGTTGCTAGGACAATATACTCGTCTTTAGAAAACTGACTTATTGGGAGAACAGATGTTATTACATCATCAGCCTTGAGAGGCAAAACTGATGGCAGTGGAGCACCTTTGGCTGTCCGACCACCTTCAGGAACTTGATATGCCCTAAGGCCAAAAGCTATACCACCCTGGGTTGTCATTAACACGGTATCATGGTCGTTGCAAGTAAAGCAGTGTGCAATTTCATTATCATCAGATGCTTCCGAGGCGTTGGAGGTACCCTTTTTACCTCGAGTACCTCGATTCTGTGATTCAAATACTTTCAGTGGCATTCGTTTAATATATCCTCCTCTGGTAACAACGATGACTGATCTTTCATTCTGTACCAAGTCAATTTCTGCCTTCTCGTCTTCGTCGGGTAGAATCTTTGTCTTTCGCGGTGTTGCAAACTTATTTTTCATTGTTTGAAACTCTTCAACCATACCTTCCCTTACTGCAGCATCATTAGTAAGCAGGTTTCGAAGATTTGCTTGACTTTCAGATAGTGTATTCTTTTCATCGGTAAGCTTATCACCATTCAATCGAGTTAGTTGACCCAATTGTAGTTTCAGCACTGCATCGGCCTGTGCACTTGATAGACAAAACTTGGTGTTATCTTCATCCATAAGAGACGCGCGAGCAGATGCCTGATCAGGAGCACTCCGAACTATATCAATAACCTCATCTGTGTACTCGAGCGCGGCCAGGAGACCGTCGACAATGTGTATTCGATTCTCAACCTTGTCCAATTGAAAATTACACTTGTTTCGTATGGTTTGGAATCGAAAGTCAAGGAAACAATCTAATGCACCTCTCAATGTAAATCGTTGAGGTACTGTCCCGCTACCAAATAGTGCCAAAAAGTTGCCCGAGAAGGTAGTTTGCAAGTTAGTCTTCTTCAACAAGTTGTTTTGAACCACGGCGGCCACTGCATCTCTCTTTAATTCAATCACCATCCGTATCCCTTCACGATCACTCTCATCCCGAAGATCAGCAATCCCATCTAACTTCTTCTCATTTACTAATGTAGCAATACGTTCCAATAGTGAAGCCTTGTTCACCTGATATGGTAGTTCGGTGACAATTATTGCATTTCGCTTGGACTTTTTACCCGATGCCACTTGCTCGAGATGCATGACTGCCCTCATAACTACACCACCATTACCAGTGGTAAATAACTTTCGTGATCCCGATTTACCAATAATTGTACCCTCTGTTGGAAAGTCTGGTCCTGGAATGATACGGATCAATGCATCATCTGTAACCTCCTCTCCATCATCACCTCGACTGTTTGTGATTGCTATACATGCATCCATCAACTCACCCAAGTTATGTGGTGGTATATTCGTTGCCATACCCACAGCAATTCCTGCACCACCATTCAACAACAACAATGGAACTTTAGCCGGCAGAACACTTGGTTCATACTCACTTCCATCAAAGTTTGGTAAAAACTCTACAGTATCCAAATTAATATCATCCAATAATGCCTCACTTGCAATCTTAGTCAATCGACATTCAGTGTATCGCATAGCAGCAGCTGGATCGGCATCAATACTGCCAAAGTTACCATGTCCATCAATCAATGGTATATTCGTCGAGAATGGCTGTGCCAATCGAACTAATGCATCATATACTGCATTATCACCGTGTGGATGATACTTTCCCAATACTTCTCCAACAACACGTGCTGTGATAGAGATATAATAGAGAGAGTATTTGAGAGATGATCTTCTTGACATATAATTGTGACCTTTGATATAGAGCAAATATGACATAACTTACCACATTTCCTGTAAGAACTATTTGGATTTAATCCCAATCCATTCATTGCATACAATATACGACGATGAACAGGTTTCATACCATCACGTGCATCAGGCAAAGCACGTCCTAATATTATACTTAGAGCATATTGCATGAATGAGTTGGATACCTCATCGGGAAGGTCAATTACAAGTTGTTTACTATTTAGTAGTAAATCATTTGCTGCAGTTGCAACGTCTGATTCGGCCACGTATGATGCAGTTGGATCATATGATCCTGCCTCATCTGTTACTGGCAATTCATATAATGTAGTAGTTGTTGTTGTTGTACTTTGCTTGATATTGTTATAATTTGTGATGGGTGGTAGATTAGTGTGTATCTTTTGTTGTATAAAACTAGAAACGCCAAAATTATGAAAGGATATTATACAATATATAATGGTCAATATAGTATAGTTGCTTAGTGATAGGCTCGACCTCCGCCGTATGTATTGCGGTATTGCCATGCTGTTGATAGTGATAGTTATTGAAAAATTATATGAGACGACTTACCGCACAGGTCGATACGTGGATCTGCATAAACTATCTTAAGGACCTACCTATGTAAATGCCAATGCAATCTGTTATTGCAATCACTATTGTGTTCAGTTCACCTACCATAATAACATAATAATACGCGCCAACGTCATATTTCAATAGTAATCTGTTCAAGTAGTTCCCGTCTATTATCGTGAGGATCTGGCGCCGCAAGAAGAGATAGACACATCTTGTGCATCTTTTTTACACTCTCATAATATAATATCTTACCAAACTCAATTGAGAGCCAATAACTAATCAATATAATACAAGATATATAACAATGACTAGTCATACAGGTGCAATGGCAGTGGGGGCTACAGTAGCAGGAGGTATTGCGTTACGCCAGGCTTTTAACCGCAGTAACTCCAAAGATACCAAGACAACTGCATCAACTACAACACCTCGAGGAAATGGCAAGAATGTGGGGATATTAGCATTAGAAGTATACACACCTCGAACATACATTTCACAAACAGCATTGGAAGAACATTCAGGTGTATCTGCTGGAAGGTACACATTAGGATTAGGACAAGAAGGATTGGCAGTTACCGGTGATGCCGAGGATGTGAACTCAATGGCATTGACAGTAACTCACTCACTTCTTGAAAAGTATAACATTGATCCAAACTCTATAGGACGATTAGAAGTTGGTACTGAAACATTAGTTGATAAATCCAAATCAACCAAGACTGTACTAATGGATTTATTCCCAAATAATACTGATATTGAGGGAGCAACGGTCATTAATGCTTGTTATGGTGGCACCTCTGCTCTTCTCAATGCCTTCAATTGGGTAGAAAGTGACGCATGGGATGGACGGTATGCAATTGTAGTTGCAGTGGATATTGCCACATATGCTAGAGGACCGGCGCGGCCAACATGTGGGGCTGGTGCCGTGGCTGTATTGGTGGGTAGGAATGCACCATTGGCATTAGTTGATCCTCGTGAACGGGCTACACATGCATCGAATGTATATGATTTCTTTAAACCTGATCATAGTGTTGAATATCCTGTCGTGAACGGTGCATTAAGTCAAGAATGTTATTATAGAGCATTGGAAGATTGTTATTCCAAGTTTTGTGATCGTGTTGATCGATTGAATGGAGTAGTTGAAGAGAGTGCTGACAAAGAGCATTTCAATGCCGAGTCAGCTGATTATTTCGTCTTTCATGCACCATACAATAAATTGGTTCAAAAGTCGTATGGAAGGATGCATTTCATGGATGCAAGACGAAAACATGCAAGGGGATTAGTTCGTAAGGATTCAGAAGAGAAGAAGGATGAAGAAGATCAACAACAGGGAGAGAATACCAAACCACCTCAAAGTCCAGGATTGATTGCCAAGGAATGTCTAACCAAGCCTATCGAAGAAACATACTCTGACAAGGCATTGGAGGGTACTCTTAAATCCATTTCCAAAGCATCCTATAGTCAGCGTTTGTCAGATGCCAATGCCGCGTCCAAGATTGTCGGTAATACCTACACGGCAAGTGTCTTCCTTGGATTAGCATCTTTAGTTGACAAGGCTGGAAGTCGTGGTGATTTGACTGCAGGTAAGACTGCAGTTGTGTTTAGTTATGGATCTGGAGCATTAGCCACAATGTATCGTCTTCATTTACGTGATCCTACCTCAAATGGTAGTGATAGGGTGTTTACTATTGATGATATGGCCAAGAAACTTGATCTCTCAGCCCGTCTTGCAACTAGAGAGGAAGTTCATCCACAGGAATTAGATTTGGCACTTGAGACTCGTGCTCGAATGCACCGTGGTGGCGCACCATATTCTCCAGTATATCCTACTATAGGAAGAATGTTTCCTGGTAAGTCATGAGGTGTTGTACCTTTGTTGTATATTTTATTTCATATCCTCAATCACTAACTTATCAATCTCTGTCTGTAGGAACTTACTTTTTAAATGGTATTGATTCAAAGTGGGTAAGATCTTACTCTCGTGTTCCCCTGGATTCGGAACCGGAAGTAGTTGGCAAGTCAGGGATGCTTGCTCCGCCTATTGTTCTGCGCTTGGCCAAGCGTGATTCGGTATCGACTCCGGCTACTGGAATGCTAGCAGCAAGTGGAGATGGGAAGGCTCCAACTCGAGTTGCTTGTGTTATCACAGGAACGTCTGCAGGCCTGCCTCATGGAGATGATAAGGGTGATGTGTTTAATCCATCCAATCTACAAGCACTCGTTGAGGGTAAAATGCAATGTATCCGCCCAATTAGTGGCACATTGAGAGCTGCTATGTTGGATAAGAATGTTGTACAGTTGAAAAAATATCCAGGAGGTAAAACTGAGAGATTTCCCGTAAGCTCGGATAAAGATGTGATTAAAGTTGCCGCTCAGCTTGGTACACTGGATTTGAATGACAGTTATGGCGTACCTGAGGGGCTTGCTCAAACTATGGATATCGCAGCGCAAGTTGCTGTGGCCGCTGGGCTCGAGGCACTCAAGTCAGCTGGTCTAGTATCTGGAAAGAGTAACGACCCAAAAGAGTGGAAACTGCCAGAGCAATATCGTGATACAACAGGTGTGGTATATGCTTCTAGCTTCCCAGCAATGGATGCTGCCGTTGGTGAGGTCATGAAGTTCTTGCAATCGAAGACTGTTGGTGCACAATCTGCTGAGCGTCTTGTATTCACACTAAGGAATAGACTGTTGCGGGTCTCTCCAGATCGTCAATTGGCGGACGATGACGAGGCTGCGTTCGCACGACTATTATCTCGTGTCCGTGAAGTTGAAGGTGGAGGTCGTAGTAGTCCCGTTAGTGATGATGTCAGTGTATCATCCACTGCATCTACCGGTCCATATGAATTTGATCGCAAGTTTCTATTCCGTGTATTGGTTCTTGGTAATGCACAATTGGCACAATTGGCTGGATGTCGTGGGCCCAATACTCAGACGAACGCAGCATGTGCTGGGACAACTCAAGCTATTGGTATGGCACAGGACATGCTCATCAGTGGAAGAGCTCAACGTGTGGTGGTAGTAGCTGGAGATAATGGAAGTGGAGGAACTCTTCTCCCTTGGCTAGGTGAGTTATAGAAGCTGGACAAATGTGACCTTTATTGTTTTCTTTCTGCTCTAACATTTGATTTCACTCGTTGAACCGACAACTCTAGGATCTGGTTTCAGGGCACTTGGCGCTGCTACAACACAGGAGGCAGTTGAGAACGCTGCATGTCCATTTGACAAGCGTCGTTCAGGCATGATTTTGGGCGCTGGAGGGATTGGAATGGTAATAGAAACTGAAGACAGCTGCCAAGAGCGAATGAAGCTTCCTGCCGTACCAGGTTGTTCGCCCTGTCAAATTAGGGCTCGTCTGTTGGCAACTCAATACTCCAACTCTGCCTTCCATGGAGCTGCTTTGGATAGAAAACACATTGCATCTGAACTAAAACGATTCTTAAATGACGTTGAACTGGTACATGGTATTAGTAAGGCTGAGATTGCAACACATGGTGTGTACTTCTCTCATGAGACAAGTACACATGCATCACCCGCAGCGAGTTGTGCTGGGAATGAAGTGGCTGCACTTCGTTCTGCTTTTGGAGATGAGCTCCTCTCAAAACTATTGATCCTGAATACCAAAGGATTCACGGGACATCCAATGGGTGTGTCATTTGAGGATGTAGCTGCCGTCGAGGTATTAATGAGGCAGATAGTGCCTCCCATGCCAAATTACAAAGAAAAGGATGACTACCTTGGTGATATCAAGATATCCAAGGGTGGTGCTTATGCCTGCAGATACGCTTTAAGATTTGCTGCAGGTTTTGGATCTCAGGTTGCTTTTGCTTTGTATGCTTCATCTCAACATGAAGAGTGAAGAAATAGAGAGTTTTGCGTGTATGATGTGTGAGATAGGAATGCTAGTGCATGAATGGACGATATGTGATGACTTAGAATGTTGATGTTTAACTTAGAGTAAACTGGAACTGTTTATAATGTGCTATTATTTACATTTATTTGTACAACTATTGGTTCTCAGACAGTTATTCCTCATCAATCATGTCGGCCATCGAGGATAGCCAAGCGTCTGCACCATCGTCTTGCGACAAGTATTCATCCATTGCTGTCTCGGCCGCTAAAATACGGTCTTCTTTTGATAGAACAGGTGTATTATCTGTCGCTACATTGAGGCTCGTTATACTATCATCATCATTCGTATATGATGATATGGACAATGGTGTAACTGACAAAGGCACATTCAAAGATACATTTGGGAGAGATGCAGGCATAACATCTCTCTCAGCAGCGTCAATGTTGGCGCCATTAGAACTCACATACGCTAGAGCTGACTTTGATTTGATTTCGGGATCCACTGGTTGTTCACTCTCGTCCACATCATCAACATCACCTCTCCACATTGCCATCCCACTCATCATTACAAATGCTCCTAAACTCATAGCATTATCTCCACTCCAAGGCTGTACATCTTCGTCTCTGTTGAAAGCACTTCTGAAGGATTTTTGACTGTTTCCAAGTTTCTTCATTTGCACGAAGTTATTAGCAGTAGTTGTACTGTCAACCAAAGGTTCTTTACCTTGCATCCACACACCATGCTCAGCTTCATTTTGCTCATACTCTTTTCGTAAAGCTACAAGCTCAGTTTTGCCTTTAGCAAGAATCTCTTTATACTGAGGTGATGATATCTTTTCTTTTAGCAGACTCTCTGTTGAAGGCATATCAACACCAATTCGTACCTCCCCAGGTTCATAGTTTAATGCATGTACATCCTTCAATGGAATACCTGCAATCAGGCAGGAAAGGAGAGCAGGACTTGTACCATCGGGGAACACCAGAAGGATGTCGTCACCCGAGTATTGAGTTTCCAATATACTAATGAGTTGTCTCAACCTGATGACTTGATCATGTAATGATTCGTTACCAGTGCCATCATCGGTTGGTGGTGGAGCACCATCTCTTCCTTCATTCCCTCCTTCCTGATTATCCATTGCCCATAATGCAGGCTCGGCTCTCTCCAATGGCTTACCGTCGAAGAATCCAGCTCCTCGGCCATCCTGATAATAAATATAGTGTTGAGAGTGAGTGCATAGATGTAAGCGTAAGCTCTGAATGCCCTGATACAAGAGACTATGCTACTTACCATGAATGTAAACTCAGGAACTATCCTATTTCTACCAATCATCATTGTATTTGCTATGATATTGGCTGTATCTAAACACTTTGATGCAAGGCTGTACTTAACCACCGATGGATTTATATCAAGGGATAACATCTTATTACATGCCTCTTCGACTTGTGCCATACCGATCGGTGTCAATGCATCATCTCGGTTCGTCATAAACAATGGATTGGTGCTATTAAGGTATGAGACCATTATGATCAAGAAATAATGAATTATGAGCTGATATGAGCACCAAATTGCTTACCTGAGTATACCCTCTGCTTCTAGACCACTCTCTCCTGCTCTCATCATATGGTAAGTATTGGCAAGTGAACCTGGTTTACATGGGAATTGGACTAGCCCAATTGCATTGGCATTGGCTGCATTAACATTTTGATGTGCATCTGTAGAGACAGCATAACGGAGTAATGCGGAAGCTGGCCCAGATGAGACTGTTCCAGCAATGGACAATCCAACAGAATGAAGTAATGAACGTCTGGATATATTGTTGTCATCTCCATCAACATTATATTGTATCCTGCCATCGCCATCGCCATCATATCTTTTTTCTTTGCAAAGAACGGTTTGTGTTTGACGACAACTTCTGACATGGATATCATGCCGACTAGTGGCTGCAAATCCAGCAAAGGCTGGAAGGAATGTCTTCATGATATAGAGAGTTAATATATGTTAAACTATATAACTGATAATCGGCTGATAGTACAACTCTGAGTTAGTTGATGGCCGACAGCTGTTTCTCGTAAAAGTATGTCTTTGTTTGTGTCACAGCTAACAGATAGGTAGTATCTAGCTACTACATACATTATACAAACATACCATAAAGTATAATGCAACTATATTATACTCCTTTCCTCTATACTGTCATTGCTTTTGTCTACTTTGTTGTAGCTCCGTGCATTGATGGCTTTATATTTACAAAGATACATATCACATCAACATCACTATCATCAACATCCTCTTCGAAGATGATGATAAGTGATGAAGTATTGTTTAGTTCATTAACAAACAGTCGGATTGGTACTATCGAGGATACTTCAGACTCGTCAATAAAACCTGAAGATGTAATACCTTTGGTAATGCATTCTCTAAACAATAATGATATACCGAATAAAGACTCAGGTCTTAAATTAGTGTGGGGATTCTCCTCAGAAATAACAAAACACATCTTCAAATACAACATTACAGAGTTTATAGAATCATGTCATGAAACTGCAAATGAATTCCCAACATCATTTTATGGAATTGCAATTAATGGAAAATCATGGGAGGTAGAAACAGACATCAATCGAGTAGGGGGGGGAAATGGATGGATAGCTACACAAGTAATGAAAAGCATATCATCTGATGGTAGAATGAGGAGATGGCAATGGGAACTGAGAAAGAACAGAAGACCTCCAGATCTAGATTGTTGGAGGATTGAAAACATTGCATCTTCAGATAGGAATGGCGACTTTGAATGTAGTCGAGGTGATGGTTGGTCTGATTAAGTTATGCTAGCTTGACATAAGATATGCCTCTCATCAATGATTACTAGAGAAGATATTAGAAACCAAACTTTGGACCTCCGCTAGGTCCTCTACATCCTGTTGGTCTATATCTTCCAACATCTTTATTATTCCGCTTCCACTTCCGTTTTCTTTCTGCTGCCATCTCTTCCTGTAACTTCTCTTGTTCAAATCTCATGTGCCGTTTCTTCTTTGCTCTACTAGTAGCTTGGGTACGATAACTCTTACTTTGACTCCTCCTTGCCAATGTTTGTTTGGTACGTATTTGTGCTGATTGAGAAATCGATGAAGTGAGTGATGATACCATCGATTCCGCTAGTCGAGTAGACGGGGATCTGCCGCCCTTGGGTATGGCAAGTGTAACACTGATTACATCTCCTTCTGTTGTTTCCTGTACTAAGAATTGCAGTTCGCCATCAAAATGACCACCAGTAAGTGTGTGAAAGGCAACACAATGAGTCATTGGTGATGATGGGCTCTCATCTTCTTCCTCAGAGTCGTCATCGTTATCAATCTCATATGAAATACACAATGGTTGTAATCCATATCTACCAAAATCTCCCAAGAGTTTCATTGAAAAGATTGCACCTTCTGACATGTCGTCCTCAATCAGAAACGATTTAAACTTTAATGATCGTGCATCTTTACCTGGTATAAACTCTGTGAACTTCCTTTCCTCGATTATTGCTTTGATAGATTCATGCATACAATCAATCTCTTCTAGTTGCAACTCTTCATCTTCTTCATCTGTCTCTGCAATGGTGAGTAATGTTGATGCGGTGGTGATGAGTGTATAACCATCCACTCGTCGATTTGTATTGACTGTAATTTCACCCTCTTCGACATTGGATGTATCAATGTCCAATGAGCTAGTCATGCCTACTCCCCCTACTTGCTTATTACTCTTTGACTTCTTCTTCTTCTTCTGTTTGTTTGTAGCTTCTGGCAAACTACTAATCCATCCACCATTCCTTTCATAACTCTGTACACTATATCTTTCTAAATAATCAATTGGTGGTTCTAATAATGTGGTATGACCACTACAGAAGGGTGGAAATACACCTGAAGAGATCACAATACCATTCTTTGGGGCATTATATATCGACAGTAATGTAGCTGTTAGTAATATTAATAGCAGTGTAGATTGCTTTGGATTTTTAGATATTTGTACTGATGCCGTCCTGATAAGCGCCATAATGATGGATGTAACTAAGCTAATAATACGACGGGGTAAAGATCCAGACATTGATCTACTACCTTGTTGCTGTGCTGCCAAAGAGGCATTAACCTCGCCCATCATACCTTCTAATTGACCTGACTCTTGGAGATCTTTATGATTACGCTCAAGCATACCTGCCAACTCTTCCTGTGACATGTTGTTTTGTTGTGCTACATGATTTAGTGTGGCTGCTGGATCTTGTGAGTTTATAATTGCTGCTTCTAATTCCAACAACTGCTTACGTTGCTGCATTGACACGGGTAGAGGGCCGCCATCTCCACCATTTTCTATTGAATCTTCTGGATTGGGTGTGAATGTAGCCTCGAGAGCATGAGTTGTTTGAATAACATTATTATTGCAGCATAATAAAGTGATGTATAAGATGATTATTGCAATTGTTGATGTGTTGATGTGCTTCATATCGCAGCCCGCTCTAATTTATCAATAAAGGCCACTACTATTATTACTACGCCACCCTATTCCAACGATTGTCAACAACACTATTGCGTATGTTATATATACTCCAACAATAATATCAACCACGGAAATATCAATAGTCAATACTACATGAACATCTATGAACATGCACTCTCATAAAATACTTGTGGGCATTTATTAGTCGGTATTGTATCAGGTATCCTTCAAGTATTGAGATCACTTGTACGATCCGTGTTGAGTATGGTAGTTAGTAGTTAAGCAAACAATATAGTGATAATGGTATCAATATAGTATTTCGTATACCGAGGGTATCGTAAGATCAGTTTCTAACGCTATTTCGGTTATTAGGTACTCTGGCGGCCTGTCTCCAGCACATCATCTCTCAAAAAGAAACGATACTCAATACTTACATGGTGATGGTGAAGCACTGTCATTCCTTGGCTTTATTTAGTTTGGTAGTTTACATCATCTTATTGGTATATAAAGGTGGTTCATCTTTAGTTTCTTTCGTCGATGGATTCTCCAATAGAGCTACGTTTTCACCTACTTCTTTGAGGAGATACCAAACATCATACACTTCATTGCCATCAACAACAAAATTAGTAAAAGCAAACCATGATCGGTGGTATTTAACCAGACCAGTTCCACTTTATATGTCTGTGGAAGATAATAACAATAGTGAAGATACGGATACAACTACTGCAACAACTGAAGAGCAATTGCAAATAAGATTTGAAGAAGCAATGAGGCGTAGGAAACAACGAGGTGTGATCAAAGATGATGAAGTAGAAAACAAGTCAATAGGCATTAACGATGAGGAAGGGAAAACTAATATAAGAGATCTTGACACAAATGTATCGCAGGATGAATCTATATTGGAGTCCTCAACTATAGAAGATGAGTATGAAGTTGTTCAACCAACAAGTAAAAGAAGACCGATACAATCGAGGTATGATGATGAAAGATTTAAAGATAACAAAAGGAGACCATCAGCGTCATCAAAATCAAGAAGAAGAGATGATGACAGGCAAAGTTTTGAAAGATACTCAACTGACAATTATAAAGGTGGAGAGTACTCATATGTAAGTGATCCTGATGAAAACCAGTATGATGATGAAAGAAGATATAGGTCATCTAGATCGACACCAAAATGTGAATGGGAAACATATCGATCGACATCAATAGTATTTCCTCCACAACTTCTTCTCGATGAATCAAATGGCAAAGATATTCCTTCGAAACCAAATGCCATTATACATTTCATAGGCGGAACATTCTTTGGGTCATATCCTCGCAAGTTTTATGGTTCACTATTAGAAGATATTGCAATAAAGTGCAATGCCGTAGTAGTTGCCACTCCAATACCACTTATCCTTCCTGGTAAGGGATTGGTGAATAAAGTAGAGAAATGGATGTTTGATGAAGGTGGTGTAGATGATGATGAAGATTATGGTAGAAGAAAAAGAGGAGATACCAAGGCAACAAACAATCCACTTGATCATTTATCATTAGCTGAAAGTATACAACGGAATTTCAATAATGTATATCGCGATGTAGTATTAGATGAATACTGTGAATATATGAATGCTACAGAAGTGGAAGATTTCATGAAAGATGTTCCAATTGTAGGGATTGGGCACAGCTTGGGAGCACGAATTCAAGCCATATCATGTTCTCATCCAAGTATATCACAACGGTGTCTATCAATGGGAAAGGGTAATCGTTTAATAAGAAGTGGTAGAGATGGAATGGTTTACCTTGGTTTTGCAAACTGGGGTGCATCCTCATCGATACCGGGTGTAGAAACGCTAGATAGAACTGTAAAGAAGAGGAAACGGGGACAGCAGCGTGAGGAGCAGCAAAGAAGAAGAGGAGCTGGTCGACGAGATGATGTTTGGGATGATCGTCGTCGACCTCAAAGTAGTAGTAGAAGTAGACAAAGAAGACGCTCTAAAGAAGATATTGATGACAGAAGAAGACGGTATCGTTATGATCGATACGAGGCTGAAGATTTAGACCTTGTAGATGTTTTTGGAGACGTGGTACAAGATGTAGTCAAAGGTGCAAAGCAGATTAGTGAAGCCCTTACACCCGAGACCGAAGACCTGGAGTTTACACCCACACCCGATGAGTTGTGGGATAATATTTCTGATCCTGATGGCTGCTATAGACAAAGCTCAAGAAGTAATTTGATCGTACAGTTTGATGACGATCCTATAGATCAAGGTAGTCGCTTGGCAAGAACGTTACTGACTACATACGATGAGGTAGAAGAAGAATCCAATTCAACGAAAGTGAAAGAAGACGATGATGATTCATCTTTGCCACATGATGTCAAGTTTGCAAGATTATCGGGAGGTCATCTAACACCAGTAACAGTACGAGAAGGTATTGCAAAAGTGTTACCACGAGGAGCTGTTTCTCTGCTATCATCATCTTATAACTTCATATTGAAGCAACTAGATGATGAAAGGATGGGCAAGTCTAATAAAAAACAACAAAGAGAAGTGAAAGATGTTGCCAATACTATTGCAAGCTACATTAAATCCTTGAATGGTGATAAGTAAACATTACTTCATGGTAACAACATAATCAACCTTAATACTTTTACTTTACACAATAAAAGTACACGAAAAGCAACTCGGCAACCAACATATATCAGTACATGAAGTCAGAAAGATCATAGTCAAAGGAGGTTACCATATCATATGCTATATCGTCCTTGTCAGTAAAAGCGCTCTCCTTGTATCATCGCCTGCGGTTACCCCATCTCCATTATAGTAACACCACGAAGAGTACTCGCATTTCTCTCGAAGTAAGTCATCCTGATCCTCCATCACCTTTGTCTTCTTCTCATAGGTAGATGAAGACTTGAAGAATTCATCATTATCACTACTAAACTTCTTCCCTTGATCAATAGAGAGATTGTCTTCGTCTTCTTTCTCACATAACTTCCGCTTTGCTAGATTGCTAGGAGCCAACTTCTTATCTTCTTTGGATGATTTCACATCATCACAGTTGTCAAAAGAATCAATAGCCTTCTGCTTATCATTAGCATCAGCTTCCGCCGCCTTGATTGCCTCAACTGTGTCAACCATTCTCAGTCTCTCGGTCTTGATGATAGGAGCTCTTGCTTAAAAATTATGAGCACATCAAATCACACAATCAGGCACTACTCCGTCGTTGACCTCCATCATCTTCATCGCCGCTTGCAACTGGGAGGTAACTCTCCCCGAGTTGTCAGTTGATACATTACCTAGCTCCCCGCCCACACCGGAGATGTATGTGGCTCGGCAGCGGCGATCTGTGTGAGACATGGATCGCGTTAGGTAAGGTAGACAATTCGCATACAATCCTTCGCTGGTTCCCATGAGAGTGGTATGTTCCATGTACCTCGCTCTTGCAACGCGTTAACTGCGTTGGTCGTCCTCAATACTTTGTGTATAGATACAATGATGATACAGTCGTTCTTCAGTATTGTTGCTGTAGTAATAACCGGCGTTTGTTTGAGTGACATATCATATGCTCTAATTGTCAATATTACCCCTGCTCGTTATTACAATTGCAATACAAGGTATCAAACGATACTTTATACAATACCAAACGATAATGATGCTGAGGAGGAGATTACTAGTGATGACAATTCTATAGACATTGATCAACAAAAGATTGCTTTAGAGGGTGTGTTAAAGAATAGTTTTGGAGAATCTAATACTGATACAACAATAAAGAACACATCAAACATACTGACATCAAGTAGAAAGATGAGGTTAGAAAGAGAGATAGAACTTATCAAACAATTGGACCCTGAACATCTAGATAACAATAGGGAATACTCGGACAGTCAAAATCAAGAGCTTGTAATACAAGAGCTTTGGTCATTGTGGTATGGCGAAAGGGGTCGAGCAAATGAGATTGAGCTCAGAAAGATTGAAGATACAACTGTTGACCAAAATCAGTGGCCTGAAGCTGAAAGAAGATATCTGGAGTTGATAAGAAAACATTGTAGTGTTGATGGAACTATGGATAATCTCGAATTAACGAATTGGGTGGAACCTGCAAATAGATTAGCAACACTACTCTTTATGATGGGCAGACTGAAAGAGAGTCGAAAATGGTGTAAGCGTATTCTGAACGTCAAGCCTTGGCATATCGGTGCGCTTTCTGGTATAGCAATTGTATGTATGCAAATGGGCGATGGAGAAGGGGTAATAAAATATTCGTTGATGGGATTACCCAATCTTAGTCCAGAAATGTGGCTTACCACTAGCACTACTAGATGATGATGTAGAATATGCAGCCTTGGTAGCCTGTTTCATAGTTTCCAACCCCTCCTTTTTGTACTTCTGCGAGGCATCACTACTACTATTACTTTGCTGCAAAATGTAGTTATAGTTATAGTAAAGATTGATGATGTGATGATTGATATGAGGTGATGGGTAAGATATTTTCTACACTCCAGCAAACAGTAACTTTTACCCTCATCATCCGTCGAGACCTTTTGGCCATATCTAACCTCCTAGATTGCTTATTAACACCATTCGAAGCACACCAACCTTCTCTATAGCATCTCAGTGACGCGTATACATACTTTCGACAGCTGGTTATTGATATAATAGAAGCAGTTGCCATAGTAAAGTGGCGCATTTTTTTTCTATCAAAATGAATATCTCGGCAACCGGTATCCATCGGTATCCTGCCTCTCCCACTCTCAAATACAAAAGCAAAGTTGTTTGACTTGCACCATTGGGTTTGGCTTTTAAAAGATCATTCAATCCTTCTTTAACCATCGTCTACTATCACCAGAAGTAGACCATAAATATACACAAGACATTGGTACCATTTTCAGCTTACGCGTTTTATTACCAGCCGCCAACCTTTGAAGTCAAAGTAATTATCTTTCGTATCGAGCAATTTACCATCTTCGTCTTTGGTATACAAACACAACTACCACTGTCAAGAAATCGAGTAAATATAATCCATTCTGCATTATATTATCAGATAAAACAACATAGTATACGGAAGATATATTAATCAAGTGGTAAGAGTGTGTGTGTGTGGATAATAATATCTCATTCGTGTCGTTGTACTTTTGCACTGCCTTGTCATGTTTCTAATTCATATCAACTGTATGTTGTAATAACTCACACAGATTATTTATTTTTTCTAATTGTTTATTGTTTTTATCAGATGCCAGCCCACGACAGGAATAGTCCAGATTTCAAAGTCAATGAACGTGCTGTAGAATTTCAGAAAGCACGATATGAAGAAAGTCTTGCCGCGGTACAGGAGGAGGAACCTAATCTTCCAATCGTAGAACAACGGAAATTGGCAGCAAAGAAGGTTAGATGGAATAAACAAAGTTTTCAACGTGGAAACCCTAATGTCAAAGGTGATCGGTTCTATCTCAAAGCTCTACATGCTTTGTGTGTAGAGGAGGATGTAGGGGAGGTTTGTTCAGATATGACATATGAAGACTGGAAGGAGAGATTCAAAGTAAATGATAAAAAGTTAGACAACTGGTCACGTATTGCAAGACAAGACCTGCTATGGGGTGTTGTACAAGCTACAAATTCCCAGAATAAGAAGTTGGGGGAGTTGACGATCAGACAAATCGATCAGACTGCTCTAGGAAAGGCCATTACTACATTTGAGAAGAGAGAAGGTCTATGTAAAAGTTTTGAAAGAATTGAGTTTAGTGTGGAGGCTCTTACATTCTTAAAAACGATCAGGGATAGAACATCCCCAACCATCCCTTCTATGCCAGGTAGTATCAGTCATCTATATGCTAACAATAAAAGGGAGGCAACACATTGTGGACTCATCGACTTTGAATCTAACCAAGTTCTTTTGAAACTCACACGTGGTGTTAATCTCAACATTGATGGTAAGACTCTTCTCAATATGAAGAAGAAGGATATAGAAGAAGCTGTCACCGATTATATGAGTAGTACATTCCCGAAACTGAGTAAGAAGTCGAGAGAGTTCAAACTACAGTGGGGATTGAGATGTATCACTATCAAATGGTGTAAACATACACTTCGTTGGATGATCAGTCGTTTTGAGAAGAAGGCTTGTTGTTTATTAGGCAGGATTGTTGATACTACCAATCTTGATACTTCCATCCTTGATACGATTGAGACTATTCAGAAGATTCCAACCCAAAGTACAACTACTTCCACCGCACGTCGTCGTAGTAGTACTCGTAGGAAAAGTGCCACGAGTCTATCTTCATTGGAATTGAAAGCTGCATTCTTCCCGGTAAGACCACTCATCTTTCCCTTGATCTTTTCATACCCGTTTCTAATATTCTTTTCATTCTATACAGGGTCCGGGAAAGCACGAATATGTGCCAAGGAGACTTTGTATCGGTATGGAGAACAAAAACTATTACGGTGCCTGTACTAATGAAATGCCAATGTCCGTTATTACTGATCTTGCCGTATGCTTGAGTATTCCAATGTTGTTGAATACTGATGCCGGCGTTGCAATTGCTGCTAAAATGAAAGGTACTAAACAAGAGATTGAAGACGCCACAGGTATCTGTGTGGATAGGAAGCATATCGTTCGACAGTTGAAGGCATCATTCGTACCAGCCAAACCGAAACAGCTTGCTACACATTATCTCCATTTGCCCAAAGCCCCATCATCTGATACCAAGGAGTTATCCAATACCGATATCTCACTAAATGACACCCTTGTCCACAATGAGACTGTAAGGGCAAAGAGACGTGGTGAACATATTACCGAGAGCGGAAAGTTGGCACTTGCCAGTGGTGAGCCGGCTAAGAAGAAGGCACGCCGTACGTATGTTGATTCTCTATCTGTCAGTGAGGAAGATTCCCCATCTTCTCAAACATTATCAACATTGGATAGTGATTCTCTATCGGGTAGCGAGCCAGCTAAAAAGAAGGCACTCCGTACGTCTGTTGAATCTTCATCTCCCACTCAATCTAATCCTGTCGAAGATCCCTCTTCCGAACGTCGTCGTGTGTTTATGCATGGCGGTCACAACAATGGCAAGACAGCTAAACCCTGGGATAAGGAAGCAAAACGGCATAGAGTAAGTACTTTGTACTTTGAATCTTGTTGTTGATACTCACACCAAAATGAAGAAACTCACCTGGATATCCATATCTTTTTCCTATCTTTCAAAACAGGCCGCAACATATCATCATGGTGAGCCCTCATCCAACCCTTCTGATGTGGACACTTCGTTGTCATCTAATGATGATACGATGGAAGATGAACGCTCTCGTGCCGCTAAGAAGTCCGCATCGTCTTCATTGTCAACTGTGTCCAATAACTCATCCCCAAGTGATGTATCCGATGACTCTGCTGACTCCGATCAAGAGCAGCCACCCCGTGTTACCCGTTCGGGTAAACAACTTGGCTCTCGGGCAACAAAGTCTACATCTATACCCAAAGCTAGTAAGAAGAAGGAAAAGCAGAGTGAGAAGAAGCTCAAATGGCAAGTGGCAGAACAGACCAAGTCTTCCACCAGGAAGCCGGACTGCAACTGTTCCTACTGTTCATCGGATCGTAATAAAGCAGAATACACCCAATCACAACATCGAAATGTGCAAACCATGGCTGCATATCATGAAGTCATGCAACAAATTGATGATGAAATCAACCCATCCGAAATTGAGAAAGAACATGTATACTTTACGAAGGAGGAGTATGATTCATTCAAGGATGAAGCATCATTCTTGCGTAGAGAGGCATCAATCTTCATTGAAGAGATGGAAGCTCGAGGTACATGTGATACCGATCATCTCATTGGCCGTTTGGAGGAGATTTTCAACAGTATCTACACAACATTCCCTTGCTCTCATACATCCAATAGTTGCTACTCTGTCATTAGGTGGCTTGCCGGAGATTGGTGTTACGGCTTGTCCGAGCTAAAGTACACCGGAGGAAACTAAGTGTATACCAGCAGCATTGTAATTGTGTATTGAATACACTAATACTATGCTCAACTTGTCTTGATATTGATATTTGAAGTATTTGTTTAGTTATGAGGTGATGTGTCCTTTCTGACCGAACAAATATAACTGGCTTGATATTTGAAGTAATTGTATATAGCAAATTTGTTTCAATGTTTCACCTACAGAAGATATCATATAATCTTCTATACTCTATCTCGTAAACGAGTAGCAATTCCTCTACTTTCAGCATCATTCAACACATTCCTCGCCGGCAGTATACCTATGTCGGTATGTGAAAGTACACATGATGTGTTAGCTATTCCTCGACTTTCAGCATCATTCAACACATTCCTCGCTGGCAATATACCATTGTCACCTATAAGTCCTTTATTCTGGAATTTAGCAACACTAAATGCCGCCGTGTATACTATTGCAAGAAGTCGCAAGAAGAGTATTCGTGATAGCTGATAGGTAGATGCTGTAGTTGTTTGTGATGTGATGATATCACTTGCAGTTGCACGCTAGGTTTTATGCAAGCAGAAGTGATATGTATGCTATTGACTTTGTATTTCTTTTCATCTTTGATTTCTCTATCGTATTAGAACGTTGTTGAGTATAACTGTTTTATGTAGCAGTATGCAGCTAACAAGCTAATACACTATTCAATCATATATATTTAGGAATTATGGTAGGAGTATGCTACTAATCGCCTATGATCATCTCCGTTGATAACACCGTCTACTCACGCGCACGGGAATCTGTGGAGAACAAACCGTTCACTGCCACTTAAAACACTCACAACCCCCTAAAAGAAAGGAATGGATAGAGAACAATGTTTACATAGCTGAAAAGCAGCTGCTCAGGTTGGAAGAGTTAAGTAGAGAATCGTATGGAGAACCAGATGATACTAGCAGCTATGCAGAGGAGAAGCCGAGTGATGGCGGCATGGAAGAGCTAGACTCTGAAAGTGATTCTGATGCATGGCAGTGAAACTATAGATTCATTACTGATTAAAAGAATCCTCCTACTATATCCTAAATCTATCTTGATCTTGATCATTACTCTCATCGTTGCTATCTCCGCTTTCCTCTCCATCATTTGCTATATAATGGTCATCATCATCAAATTCTATATCCTGCCCTCCACCTGACGACGAGGATGAGTTTTTCAACATTATCCCAAGCTTAACTACAACAAATAGCAATAAACATACTAAGATAACAAATATTATACCTTCAAGTAGCTTTCGTATCCGCTTCGGTATGAAACCAAATGCTGGCACTGCTGCTCCATAAGATGAATCTTGTGGCGTCCATTGTATTTGTCCCTCGGACGTTGATCGAGTCTTCCTGCTTATGTTAGATAACATACTTTTCATATCCCAATCAGACGTTCGTGAATGTGTAGGTAATATCATTGGCATTTTCGGAGGAATATATTGATATTGGCCCATTGTAGATAATGATTCTTCATCATCATTTTTATTATTATCAAATTTGACCGTGCCTCCCAATGCACCATTCATTTTTGCAATCCATTTGTTTCGTTTCTTTGTTCTTTTTCTATGTATTCTCTTCCACTCTTTGGTGTACTTGATTTCATTGGAGTAGACGTATGTGTATGTATATGAGATCTGGTTGGAGATTGTGATGTCGTATCTGCTGATGACTTATTCCATGATGGTAGCTCATACATTCTACCAGCAGTATCATTATCATTACAACCATGCATAGGACTATCTGAATCCCCAGACTTTGATACTTTTACTTCTATACCATCTTTATGAGGTGACACTGAGAAACTTTCCCCAGAACCTTGTTTTTGATACTTACTACTAGATCTTTTCTTTGTTGGTGTTGTATTGATTTGATCATTATTATTACGTTGTGGACTAGGCAAAGCAGCGGTATCAAACGATTCTGATATAGATGCCAAAAACCACCATTTACTATATTCTCCATCATCAACATCATCCTTGTCCGTTTCTTTTGCAATGTTACTATTGTTGCTACTCGGCAGGCGAGGTCTATTATTTTGTTGTTGTGTAGGTAGCGGTGTTCTAGTTGGAGATTGGGTATTTGCAACATCTGACTTTTCACCCATTAGTACCGCATCATTAGATGAGCTTGATTCTCTAATATCTATTGTTTTATCGTCATCGGAATCTATAGCAGTAGTTGGTGGTAGCTGTTGTGGGGATGAATGGTGAGTATAAGATGTGTCTATAATTTGAGAAGCTTTATCATTTGTTGGCATATGTGAATCTAATACATCTTTAGCCTGTCTATTTGTATGCAATGGACCATGATATGATTTATTGGGTGGTATATATCCACTGGTATTGGTATTGGTGGTAGCATGACCGCCTCTATCAGTTTCATCGTCTTTGCAATTCTTATCAACTGATGAATTGCTCTTCCGTCTGAACTTTTTCTTAGGTATAATTCTAGCCATAACTAATATAGTTCTTGCTACCTTTGGCCGTCTATTAATGTTGGAGGGAGACCCTACTACAACTAGGAATCGATATCATCACACATTATCGATCGTTTGCATCTCATTTCTATTTCCCTCGCTCTCTTCGAAAAGGATACCTCTAAAGAGAAAATTCTTGTGCACCAACTAGCTAGCTAGGTACATGACTTTATAATATTGTATGAACAGTATTTTATAACAATTAGCTTCTATATGCTGCTTAGAAAGGAACCCCTTCATCCCACCATTGTCTGCTGAGATTCTCCACTACACTTGAACCGTATCTTTTGGTACCATGCATCCACTCTTCTCCTCTTGGATACCATTTCCATACCCAGCTATTTGGTGGTGGTGCCTTGCTATACAGTTTATACCACCGAAAGAGATTCCCTGCAAGATAGTGATATTCACGATATGCAATAGCATCCTTCTCCATTGCTCTATTCTCTCTCCATCGCTTTAGACGTCTCTCATCGGGAGCACTACTTCGTCGTGGAGCTAAAGCCCATTGAAAATCATATGCTTGACTACCTCTGTAATCATTTGGAGCGTATGATCCACCCGAAAATATTGGGAATATACTATGTCTAACTGGGGCTACATCACATGGTTCAAAATCTGGACTAGATCCTATCCAATGTTCAACCGAGTATTGATTCAAGCCTAATGTTTGTGGTGTAAATTGAAATAGCTCGGTAGTGATTGCACCTCGAAGTTTTGACACGAGAGTATTGCCAGCAGCATCATTCATGGCAGCTTCAAATTTCTCTGGTGGTAGAAGGTCCTTTACATAATCGCATGTTGCTGTGAACATATTGCCAATGAAGTGATTGAAAGGTAGTGGGTATAACTCAGTGCCACAAACATTACATGTTTCTCTTGATTTGAGACACATTTTGCTTGTTACTGCAGTTGTGTAAGCTCTAATCTTTTTCAAAGCATATCTATCCGTCGCATTCACTCCGTGTATTTGAGGTAGTTGATTCGATATGTATGTTACACTCAGTTCCGGCTTGACAAGGCAAAAGTCGTGTAGATGATGCAATGTTTCACCATTAACATTTGCACTATTGAAATCGCCCAGCTTTCGGCAAGTAAGATTTGGTTTGTTCTTACACATTGAGTCTATATATGCGGCGTGCATTTTGGAATTAATATTTGGGTCCAACACATCCCCTGCCAACGTGTAGTAGAGGATTACTGGCCGTTGTCGACGATATGATCGACTTATAATATCATATTGACCCAATGTCAACACCTCTATTTGTGATTTCATAGCTTGTAAAGCTCCCAACTTTCTATTCTCTGGAACAGAAATGTGATAGAATACAACCAGTGGTGGAGGAGTTGATTTGTCAGAGAAAGCTTTCTCATCTTCCTCATGAATCTGAAACTTTGTTTGATTATAATCATTGGATGCAAATGCTGAATGGAACTTGGGAGATGATTGTATTACCATCTTTTCAACGGCATTCACCTTGTACTTGTCAACTAGCTCCTTCCATCTGTCTCCACCTGGGAAGAATTCCCATTGCCAAGACTCGTCAGTGGGTATACCGTCTGCTCCATAAAGAGTCAACCACTTTAATAAATTTCCTGGTAGGTAGAAATACTCACGAAACTGAGCATCCTTATTCGTCTTCAATAATCTCTTTGCCTTGCGATTCTCATCAACCACATCATAGCGACGCGGTCCCATTCCCCATTTATAATCAGTCTCTGGTTTTATCTTCCCAGTTATCATTGTTTCGAGTGTTGAATCTTCTCTATGCAGATCACATGGTTGTATGTCAGGGTGGCTACCTATCCAATGTTCTAATCTATATCTGCCTAAACCAAAGTAATCTACACGATCTTCTAATAGCGTTGTATTCAATTGTCCCCACAGTCGATACTTTAGAAACTTGACAACAGATTCATGTTTCAGTCGATCATACTCTCCACCCTCTAACGGTGGTAGCAGTTTCTTTACATATGAACACTGAGCGGTGAACATATTGCCTGGAAACATTGTTGCAAATCGAGTGTAGAATTGGGCACCACAAACATTGCATTTGTCATCAGGTGGGAACAAACAATCCTCATGTATAACAGCATCTGTTAATGTTCGTCTCCAATTTGTATTTACCAATGTTTGATGATAACTTCCCTTGGCATGTAGGTATGTCACACGTGCATTGGCAACCTCATCTCTTTGACAATAGTCATACATATCCTGTAATGTAACAGATTCACTCGCTGTTGTATAGTATCCAATTTGCTTACATGTTAATTTCGAACTCAATTCATTGCATAATGCTTGCATTTTCTCTTCGGGAAAGGCAACTTCATTCCCAATCAAATTGTAATATAACACAGCTCCTCTTTTATCTTCTTTCAACTTTTGTATTGATTTAGTAACCTGGCCAAGCTGTTCATTTACTACTTCAATAACGTGATGAACTGCTTCCTTGTCGTGTGGTATGTATAAATTATAGAATAATATAACAGTTGTATCAGGCGGTGGTATGAGATGCTTTGTTTGAAAGTCGTTACGGTCAAATTTTTCTATCACTGTCTCTACTATTGATTTGGGAACATGTGTAGGCATAGTCCCCGAATATCGCAATTGTCTGTCTGCATCGTTATTTGATCTTGACAGAGCAATTGCTGATATAACGAATATGCATATTGCAATAAGCATCCAAAGCCAGCTACCATTATTATTTCCGTGAGCTTGCAATACACTCCGTCTAGTTCTAGAAACAACAGAAGATATACTATCCAACAAGCTGCCCTTCCGCCTACCCACAGATTGACGTGATATTCTCATACTCTTAAATTAGTAGTAGTGTAAGTATTACTGACCAATGATTTTTTTCTGACCCGAAAGTTGCAAATTATTGTTGTGTATTGTAACTAACTATTCATACTGTTATTTGAAGCTGCATATGAATATAGGCATTTGAATAAACTAATTGATAGTAATCCGCCGCAACCGAAGCTGTGCTAATACAAGAGAGAGAGGAATAAGTGGCGTATCGATCTCTAGCAACTTCTTTTTGCCTTTTGCCAAATTTTCTTACTGTCACAGATTACCACCAGTTGAAAAAGCAGAATAAAGTATTGACGATTTACCCAAGGACATCACATTTACCGCCTTCCAAATGGACTGCTAAGCCCTCTTTTGCTTGGGTTGTGTGGTTTCTATATCATGTAGCTGGTCTAGATGTTTGTACTCTTCTCACTGCTGCAAGAGGTTAATTAAGGCTACGATATGCATATCTATCCGTCATGATTGATATAATAGGATATAACATTAGTACTTTGGAAAGTTAAGAATAAGAATAAGCTTATCTATTAATAGTCACTTGCTTCAGCGTCTGCACTTTCAAACAGCATCATTGCACCTTTTGTCTCGTGCTCGTCTGTATCATTACTCTCTGGTTCTACTTTATCAGCGCTTTCAGTTTCAACATTCTGTTTCAACTGTTTATTTTGATTATAAACTCTACACAGCCGTCTTCTTAGATTATTTATTTTGGTTTCCTTTACAAACTTTTGATTCGCTGCAAATGTTCTTTCTTCATATTCAGCAAAGGCAGTATAGTGATGTAATACTATAGATATAATTGTCGCCGTGTCCATTAGATTTGATTTTGATATAGTTTCTTCAAGAGACAAGTGAGGTACATGAAGAAAACCATTGCATATTCGTGCTTGAGATGCAGGGAACTCATTCTTATATCTTGATAGTATAAAGCATGTATCTCGATCTGGTGTAAATGGCCGCTTGTCTATCGGAAATGAACGATGTTGTATACAAGTATCTTGCTTCTTCTTAGGTGATGAAGGTGGTACTATTGAAGCATATGAATCATCATCTTCATAAACTTGTACACCATTAGGTGAGAATATACTACTCTCATCTCCGCCTCCATATGCACCAAGTATTCCCAGTATTGTAACGGGGTTGTTATCATTTTTTTGATGTGAGGTTGTTGTTTTGCTTTGCTCATTAGTTATTGATTGTATATCATCGTCGGTACTCTCCACTGCTTCGGCATTCTCATGCTCACCACCACTATTCCTCAAGTCGGCATTCTCATTCTCACCACCACCATTACTCAAGTATTCATAGACACTATCCCATGTGGGGAATACGACAATATCTAAATATAAATGTGATCCAAAGCTACCTTGACAATTAAATTTATCATATCCTACTAATAATACTTGATGACAATTGAATGCTGCTGCGCATCGTAGTAGTGTTCCTAGATGTGTAGTCTTTGATGGATTTTCCATTAAGAGGTACCATCTTCTCTTTCTATTGCAGTTGTCGTTTGTTGTATTGGAAGAAACTTGCATATTGATGGCTGGATGATGTGTGCATGTGTTCTTTAAAATTGATTGAGGTTAGATATACGGTCACCGTTATCGAAACCACAACGAATGAGAAAGCAATACTGCTGATGTGCGCTATTTAATATGATACGAGAAACGTTGCAACTGGATTAATACATAAGCAAAACGACCTCCCTTACAAACATAATCGACCTCCTGCCTTGAGCTCGATCGCTGGAGCTGATATTGTGAAGTGTCACGGGACATCACAACGTGACTTGCAATCATAAAGTAGAAGACCTGCGCAGTTTAGTGAACAGAGAGATGACTAACTAAATGTTGTAGATTACAGCTATTGAGGGCGATTGTATTGGCATTGGTATATGCAGATGCCTCACATCGTAATTAATGTGAGGTACGCACGATAACGTATCCAAAAAAATTATCGTACGTAAGAAGGATATAAAAACTAGACACTACCATCAATTGTAAGACAATATAAACATGGACGACAAGACAACACATATCGCACTCAAGAAATTGAGGGAGGAGATATCAACAAATAAAGCAGCTCTCAAATTGTCACTCGACAATCCATTAAGAGCTTCTATTTTGCTTGATGGCCTATTCAACTTGGTCGATCCACATGAAAGGATTATTCGTATTGGAAATAAATTGAAGGAATTAGGGAAGAAAGAAATGGAGTATGAGCTGTTGATTGAAAAGGAACGGGTTAAGAAAGTTGTCAATGAGTATGAGGAGTTACACCCCCCAACGTTTGAATCATGTCCACTGTGTCTAGAGGACATTAATTATAATTTATCGGCTGATGCATGTTCCTACTTCTCGTGTTGTGGCAACTGGATATGCAAGCCGTGTGCAGATACTCATGTCTACACTAGAAAAGTTACGCTTTGCCTATTATGCCGAGAACCTGTACCCGAAGAAGGCGATACTGAGCTTTATAACAAACGATTGATAAAGTGTGTTGAGAGGTAAGTTTGGTTTGATCATCAGTATCACTTGCTTTTTCCCCTATTTACCTCATTCTCTTCTCGCATTCCTTTAAGAGGAATCAAATGGAGTCAATTTCAAATTGGAGATAAGTATGAATCTGGGGAGTTGACGGGGCGAGTTGATATGAAAAAGGCATTTGAACATTACAAGCTATCTGCCGAGCAAGGTCATCCCCCAGCACTATGTTATCTCGCTAGGTTATACAAGGAGGGAGTGCCCGGTGTAGTAAAAAGGTCTTCTGCAAAAGCAAATACGCATCTGAAGCAAGCTGCAGATTTAGGTGACTCTGGTGCCATGATCAATTTAGCTGCAACGGGAAGGGATGATACCAAAACAGCTGTTAAGTATGCCACGCTTGCTCATCATTATGCGACAGGCAAAACTGCGAATAATGCCAATCTATTGCTTGGGGATATATTTCAGAAGGCTAAGCCTCAAGATGAAAATGGATTCGGCAAATCAAACAATCTCGCCATGCACTATATTGGATTTGTTGTTAAAAGCGATCCGACTGCATTCAACGGGGTCGCAGCTTCGCAATATAGCAGGGCTTTGATGGAGCAGGCTGAGGATCTATATCCCATGCACATGTCTGGCTTGAATGTGATTCCCCGTTCTATCTACTGGATGAGGAAATCACTAGCAGCTGGCAATCTGGATGCCAAAGGGGTTATCAGCAGAATGGAATCCATGGAGACTGGGAAATGTTCTGCTTGTGGAATGACCGAGGAGGAATCTGACAAGAAGTTTTTACGCTGTGGACGTTGTAAAATCTATTGGTATTGCAGTAAAAAATGCCAATTGGCATCATGGGAAGCGGGACATAAGGTGGACTGCAAGAGTACCTTTTGCTAAGGTTGGAGGGGGTAGGGGGGGAGTACAGAAGTTAGGATAGCAAATCTGGCAGAGAGGATACTAAAATAAACAGAGAGGGGGAGAGAGAGTACTATATACTACTATTCGTTCTAGAAAACGGTTGTTTGGTGACGAATGTATTGGCACCACTGTATGAATAACATTATTGTGCAAAAGCCTCAACGATATCATCACTCGCTCGTCTCAGAGCGAGCGGTATCCTTTTGAGTTTAGGGCATATCCG
>Ga0214480_100213_pt1 | contig 28621 bp, 29 predicted proteins | sample M1_20Mar14CPVII9_3_FD_165042 | JGI IMG/M metagenome (GOLD analysis project Ga0214480, IMG submission 165042) | Marine eukaryotic communities from Monterey Bay, California, United States - M1_20Mar14CPVII9sort6BwellE17 | ecosystem: Environmental > Aquatic > Marine > Unclassified | place: USA... | reverse complement strand
TTGGCAGAGATAACATGCATATCGGACACTCTTCACGCTCTACCTCTTTGAATAGTTGTTCATCATGTAATTCTGCCACTCGTCTATCACACTTTTTCTTGTGTTTTGTTCTATGTTTCTTTTTACATGCGGCATTGCAATATTTGACCATCTTGCATCTATTGCATGTATTCATATCACTATCTTTACCCTCCTTACCACAAGCAGCACATATAGACGTATTATCCGGTATAGCTACGGCATTGATACCCTCGGTGATGTCATTAACATCAACATCATTTTGCTCACATGATGTGCACTCTTCTTTGCTCAGTATCATTTCCCCACTATCTGCACCGCACTGATCACCATTATCACCGGTTGTACTCATATTTTATATATACCAATCCAAAGTATATTATACGACGTCTTTTTGGATGCTCTACTATATATACTGGTGCGCTCTCTAGAGTTTACTGCATGATTTGTTCTTTTTTTAGACGACTTTTTTTGTGGTGTATTTCTCCGCCGAAGAAGGAGATAATATAAAACCACCGCTGCCACTACTCAAGAACACTGCAATGATATGCAATACTTCCGTGCTGCTATCAAGAAGAGACGCCGCCCTCTATTCGCTCCTTAACTAAAACTAGATAACGCTAGCGTCACTCAACTTCTAAATCTCTTTATGTCTTTAGATTTGCTCTCGGTATCCTAGCATTGCAGACTACTCGGAGTACAAACTCATGAGATAAATGGTGTCTAAGCTGAGAGAATAGACTAATAAATGATGAGTAAACCACCTGGACTATTGACTATTATCCTATTAATCTACTCTCTTTGTTTGATTGATTTTATCTCGGCCTTTGGCGGCGGTATCCAATCATCAACTAAAAATGCAAAATCATCATCGTCCAATATTAGCAGAGGTAGAGAATGGATTGGAATGAAGCTAGCATCATCGATATCATCTAATAAAAACCAAGAAGATGAAGAGAATTTAGAGACCAAGGCACAAAATTCAATACAATACTGTTCCAAGATTTGCATCATATCCTTCCTTGTTGATATATCAATTCAATTATCAAAACTACACAAACTTCATTCATTAACAAGTACTGACTATGTCAATCTATTTGACAAGTTCAGTTTGTTAATCTTTGGTAGTGGATTATATCGTATATCAAAGTTATACAATACCAACATTGATAAGAGGTTTACACATGAATTGCTAATCAAAGCATTTAGAACGAAGTCATTTATATACGGAATAATAACAGCTGATATTACATTGGTATCATTATCATTGGCGGCTACTTTGCCTTCCTATAGCAGTGATATGTTTCATGACTTGTTCTTCAAGTATATAACAAGTCAGCATATATCATTTGCAATTATTGGATGTATAATAAGCGGAGGTATATTGATACAACACAATTGTAGAAAGTCAGCCGATAGAGAGATTGATGCATATAGTTATAGAAGAGAACATATCAACAACAGGCATTCACAATCCGATAGAGAGATACGATTATCAAGACAAAGAGTAAGACAAGTTGGTTTTCGTGCATATAGAAACATGGCATTATGCAGTGGATCATTCTTCCTATCGTCAATTGTTAAGTTTATCAAATGGTTGATATCATTCGATTATCACAACAACGACAAGAGTATGATTGCTAATCAAGTCTTCGGTGTATCATCCTTCTTAACACCTTTCATAATGTCAATATTAATGTATAAACTTATGGTAAGTTGGGTTAAAGCTGCTATATCAGAAGTGTTTCATGATTCAAATTTAGATACGGTAGTGGATAGAAGAAGTGGAGTATATAATGATTTGTTTCTAGCACAGTATGATTTATATCATGAAGCGGGGCATAACTTGACCAAAGCGTAAGTATGTTGCGTGTGTTTCTCGTCTTTACAGTCTCTGCTTAATGCTATGTGATGATATACTGACTTCTAACATCATCCAACATGCGTACTTATCAAATGTCAGTACATTTTGGAGTATACTACCATATCTCATGTCACTATGCCCAACAATTATAGCCAACAAAGTGCCAAAGATATTAGTCAAGTTTAAGCGATTGAAGAAGGTAGTAAAAGTTGTTAAGGAGCCTGCTCAGGTTGTACAGATTATGGCATAATAGAGACAGGACTAGGACTAGGAAGAAAGAAGGCAGCACCTCCGACGTCAGATAGATCATTTAAATAATTTGGTATAAACATTAGTCTAGTAATGAGTATTCCAATCGAGTCTAGACCAGACTAAACTAGATTACAGATTCAGATTCAATATCTCTACTGCCTCAACTTCCATACCCTCGAAACATAAACTGTAGAATAGTCTCTTTCACTTTCCTAGGCACTTCAGTACGAGAAGCAGCACGGTCGACTGAGTGATCAATCTTGGCTTTCCACAAGGCTAATTCAAACAATACTGTACCCTCCTTCATTTCATAAAAGGCAAGTAGATTGACAATCTTGTTGAGACTTTCCTTGACAGACCTCCAATTGACACTACCTACTGTTGAACTAATCATTGTCGTTTCTGCAGCAGATACAACCAACTCATTACTTTTCCATTCCACTACGCCGCCGCAGATTTCATTGATCTTTGTCTCAATATCTGTGTGACCAACCTGAATGATACGCTCTAAGCGAGCTGAGATATATGGGAACTTGAAGTATTCCAATGACCTGCAACCAGCAAATGCAACGTCATCCATATACCAAGAAATTTGTGAATCAATTTGTTCCAATGATGAACGACCATAACCATATCCATCTTTGATCTTCTTCAGGCCTTCTCTCAGTATCACCTCTCTCAAACTTGTGCAATATCGAAAAGAACAACTCTCGATCGAAGAGAAGGAGGTGGAAGCGGAAGTAAGTGTGATACTTTCCAGTGACAGGCATCTAAAAAATGCCTGGCAGTCAATTCTCCAAAGCCCTTGGTTGACCACGACCTCCCTCAACCTAAAGCATTCATAAAATGCACTCTCTTCAATTGTTCGGATTGTAGAAGATAATTTGATCCTTTCAAGGGATTTGCAATCACTAAACATACCCTTTTCGATACTTCTCAGTCCTCCCGTATGAAACACTACCTCCTTCAAATTGCTGTCACTACTACGTCCGTTATCATAGGCTGGATTCTGCAGTTGATACTGTTCATCAATAGATAAAGGCACTTCTAATCTGCCAATCATCCTGCGCTCTTCATTTTCATTAAACACAACATCCGTCAAGCTTGTGCAACCAGAAAACACATAATAACCCAATTCAATGAGATTTGGAGGAAGAATGATACTTTTCAATGAGGTGCATTTACCAAATACCTTGTCCCCAAGCTTTTGTAAACCATCATTTAGCACAACCTTCTTCAAATTACTACATTTAAAGACCGAATCAGCAATCTCAATCAAAGTAGATGGAAACTTGATGCTTGCCAATGATGTACAATTACGAAATGCATCCTTCCTTATGCTAACTAGGCCTTCGTTCAACACAACGTGTCTCAGCTTACTGCAATCTTTAAATGCTTCCTTGCTAATCTCAATTACATTTGGATGCAATCCTACAAAAGTTACATCCTTTGGTACAGGCTCCTTCCCTGTGTAATTCGTAATACGTACCTCACTCAATTTATCACTAATCTTCTTAGCCTGCTTATTGAGTGTACTACAGACTAATTCACATCTACCCAAATCATCTACGTCCAAGTAGTTCATAATATAGGATAGAATGTAATTATCTTCTTTGTCACATAAACATAATAACGAGTCAGGTTCTACATCTCCACTGTTATGAATCTGTTGTCGTATACTCTCCATATTATTCTGTGCATTTATTAATTCGATTTGTGCTGCTTTCAATCGTTCCATACCGCTTGCAAAGAGTGTATTGGTACATACAGAATCATTATTTGTTGATTTTGTATCCATCATTTTGTGGCTTCGTTTTGTCGGTAATGATGCGGCCGCCGCCGTCGTCGTCGATGTATGATCACGTCCACTACCTATACTACTACTATTTGACATTGCGGTTGTGTAGATGTCTTATCAGGCAATGGCGCCGCCTATTGCCCGCTGATACTGCGATACTGCACTGCACAACTCTCATAAAGGGAGACCAAGGATACCGTCTGAATTTTTATGAGAGTGTACAATAAATTATTATCGTACCTATCGTACTAAAACATTATTACAGTTCAGCGGTGGTAGAGATCAATAGATCGGTAACATCAATAGGAGTATCATACATTGTCGTGCTGAATAGCGGTGGCGGTGGTTTTATGTATATCATCTTTCGGCCGAGAAATTCACAATCACAAATAATCTCAATAAAGAAGAACACATCATATGCACAAAATTTATGAGGTTGCAATAGATAGTTACTTATAGCAGAAGATACAAAATAGACGCTGTATTATACTTGGGATTGGTATATATAAAACATGAGTACAACGGATGACAATAATGATCAGCGTGGTGGCGATAGTGAGGAAATAACATCGAGTAAAAAAGAGTGCATATCATTTGAGCAAAATAATGTTGATGCAGTAACTGAGGATATCAATAGTATGGCCGTGGTGGATACGTCTACATGTGCAAATTGTGGTAAAGAGAGTAGTAGTAATAATATGAATACATGTAACAAATGCAAGGAGGTGAAGTATTGCAACGCGGCATGCAAAAAGAAACATCGAAAGAAGCATAAGAAAAAGTGTGAAAGAAGAGCGGCGGAGCTACATGATGAACAGTTGTTTAAAGAAGTAGAGCCCGAAGAGTGTCCAATTTGTATGCTACCAATGCCATTCGAAGCCGATCAAACATCGTTTAAATCATGCTGTGGAAGGCGTATATGTAATGGTTGTATTTATGCAATGTTGATTAGTAGCGGAAAAGATATTTGTGCATTCTGTCGGACGCCACCGCCAAGTTCTAACGAGGAGGAGATCAAAAGAACAAAGACCTTGATAGATAAGAGAAATGCCGAAGCATTTTTGTCACTTGCAGGGTATTATGACCAAGGAAGAAGAGGGTTACCTCGAGATCATCAAAAAGCTAACGAGTTGAATCTCAAGGCAGGGGAGCTTGGTTGTGCTGATGGATATTACAACCTTGGTTTTATCTATGATCAAGGAAGGGGTGTGGAAGTAGATGAGAAGAAAGCTAAGCATTTCTATGAGCTTGCAGCTATGAATGGACTTTTGAAGGTGAGGTATAGTCTTGGAGCACTAGAATGGAGGGGCGGAAACATTGATAGGGCATACAGACACCTCATAATTGCAGCGAGGGCTGGACACAAGTTGTCTTTGGACACTGTCAAGGTAGGATTTAGGAATGGAGATGTCACAAAAGATGAATATGCTAATACCCTTCGAGCATACCAAAAGCAGCAAGATGAAATGAAGAGTGATGAGAGGGATAAAGCGGAACATCTAAAAAGAACGGGTGAGTCGGATAACAATATGTTACAATATGTAGTAAGATGATAAACGTCTCGTATCTATTTCCAACTAACTGCATTAGAACTGGCTTAGTGTTTGTGGTATGTATGTACGATATCGTATTGGAGAGAGATGTTTTTTCCCATTTTTCCACGTGTAATTAAAAATTATGTATTCTTACGACAAGAGGTATAAATATCATCTTTCTCCTCTTCACTGCACTATATCGAATATGTGGATAATACTCGTGTTTATAGCATCATTAATATGTTGTACAGATGCCTGGTCGATACCAAAGCCGACGTCGACGTCAAAAAAGATATCCACAAGAAATGATTTCATACATCAATTTACATCATCGGCAACATTACTCCTTACGTCATCCACAATATCACAACCACAACGAGCCAACGCCGCACCACCATTTGCAATAATGCAAGAGGAATTAGGATACTTTCCAATAAAAGATGATAACGGTGATACATACATGGTACCATCTAAAATCAAACGCACTTCCACGGATCAAGCTATATCATTGGCAAAATATCTCTCATCTTCTAAAAGGGGGAAAGGAGCAACAATGTACGGAGCATACTGGTGTCCACACTGTCAACGTCAAAAGGAATTATTCGGTTATGAAGCATTTCAATATATAAATTATATAGAATGTAGTCCAAAAGGCTATAAGAATGAGTTTAGTTTGTGTATTAATGATGGTATAGAAGGGTATCCATATTGGAAGTTTGGTAATGGGGAGGATCAGAGTGGTGAAATGGAATTAGTAGATATTGCTAAGATTAGTGGATATAAGGGTAAGTTTGATGATGCTTTGGAAAAGGTGAATGGTGTACCGCCAATTGGTGGTGGTGCTTGTGCCGAGTAGGATGTGAGTAGTTTAGATAGTTGTTAGTATGGTATGGGTTATAGGTGTTTGGAGATAATGACATACGGACAAGTACATGATACTAGTTATAGTGTGCTAAAGATTCTTATTAAATGGAATAGATTGTATGGATTGTGATATACATCGATGGGGATACATACAGAGATTGAGGAAGGGATACGAGATTGAGTCAATACAAAAAGTTATCATGGCAACAGGTAACGACTGTCGGTATTCATCACATTAAACAACATCGGTATAGTTATTAATAGATCTCGTCCAAGGGTAGTCCTTAATCATAACATCATCATCTCCATACGAACAATACACATCTCATACATCCTTCCCTAACTGGTTATAACTGCAAGTTACTCTTCTTCTTACAATGTCGGTACGATCACAAATCACAAGTTGGTGACCTCTATTCAACGGCGGTAGTATCATTATCAAAGTCGATACAGGCCTGATCAAGCTGAGTTGAGATATCCTTTACCTTACTATCCAACACTCGAACAAAGGAAGTAGCCCAGGAATTGAAAACATTGGCAGTAGACTTTACCAACTCGTCATTTGTACAAGCCACAGCGGTTGATAGTGTCCCTGGCATCTCTTCTGATCCTATTGATATTAGTCGTAACTGATTAGCATTCTCCATAAGCTCTTTCTCCTCGTCCAAGAGAGGCTTGATGTGTCGGATGAATGGATAGTCACTTGGTCTTGGTGCCATACCCACTTCATGGTTAGATGATCCGCACCACGTCATGTTATAAGACTCGGGGTATTCTCTCAACAAGCAAAGAGCTACTTCCCTAACTGATTGATGTTGAATAGACGAATGAGATTTTAGAAGATGATGGATTGGAAGCCAGGGGCGATCAATTGGGATCCATTCTTCATTATTCAAAGTCCGAACAGCCTCAGGGCAGTTAGTGATTAGATACTTGCAGATTATCTTTGTAGAGTCTTCTTTCCGAGAGCTCAAACGGAGGCACGCAATGTGAAGCGGCATCATCCCATCCCTATCCCTTTTCAACATATTATTGAGGCATCGTTGAGCCATCCACTTGACGAGATCTATATCACAACATTGTCCTCCTCTGAGTATTTTATGAAGAGGAGTGTTCTCGTTATTATCTTCTTGTGTAGTAAGGGCATGCGGATACGCCTCAAAGAATTGCTTAATGAGTGCAGAAGTGCATTCAGGAGTATCTTCCCTGCTGGTAAACCGTTTAATCAGATCAAACACAGATTGTATTCCTGGTCCGTGATGTAGTACCCAGGGGTACGTGGCTGCTATCCAAGGCATGAGTACACATAGTGATGATGAGGATATTATATTGATAGGGATATCCCTACCTCCATCTTGCAATAGAAGTGCAGAAGGATCCAAGTCAACCAGAAACTTAATGAAATCATTACCAAAAGGATTATTATAGTCACAAATAAAGGAGAGAAGGGTCGATCCTGCTGCATAAATATAGGTGGAAGTACATCTCAAAAGAACTGGATTGGTAGTGACTTCGAATCGAATCTGTTCTTTTAATACTCGAATATCTTCTTCTTCTGTTTCATCATTGACCAGTGCAATACCTTGTAATATTTTATTTAAGCGAGATGTTAACTCTTCTTTTTCCAGAGGCATAGGACTATCCATTGTTGTTACGAGTATTGGGTTCACCAATCCTTAGCTAGTTATTGGTGTGTTGTTAGAAGAAAGTTTCAGTTGTGAGATGAGGGAATCATGCATGACCGGTAGTCATGATCTCAATAATCTAGGCATTCAAATGTACTCTATTCATTGAAGACCGAAGCACATACAATACTAATCTAGTCTAACTTAGATAAGATGATACCAATCCTACTTTCCAAGCCGAGACTCTTCTGTTGATGTAAATGCCACGCCACTTCTACTATCTCCCTGACCACCCGATCTATATTGTATGTACTCTTCAATACTCATCTTACTACCTTCTCCACTCTTGTTCTCGTCGCTACTACTCTCAAGTACAGTAGACACATTCTTGTTTGGGTCGGAAAAGTAAGCTAATGAAATCCTTGGGACAGTCACAGCTTTCAACAGCATATCTTGTGGTGTGGTACTACCAATAGACGCCGGTCCAGCTACTCTATGTAATGTTGCCTTTAACTCTTGTCGTGTCCATTCACTTAAGATTGATCCAATATTAACCACTATACCACCCTCAACATAAGGTACAGCTTTCCATTGTTCATCAACATATGCTTCCAATCCACCAATCCCATCGTTCAATAGTAATGTCAATGTGCCATAATCAGAGTGCTCTTTACATCTATTACCAGTTGTTGTATCTCCTGGCTGATACCTGATCACTCGTAATGCATCATTGTCCTCGTCATGTAACTTGACAAAGTAGTCGATATCCTTCATACCTAATCCAACCGCAATGCACTGTAATAGTGTAGACTTTGTCTTTTGCAATGCAGTATACCAATATTGTAAATCCTGTCTACTCGATGAGCTAATCGAATTGTCGTTTGGTAAAGAGTCCACCCCCTCAAGCATTGCATACTTCTTCGGATCAACTGGGTGTGTAACAACTTGTTTAGATGATGAATCAAGGAATGATGATGCAGCTGACAGTGCTCGCTGTTGCAACTCCAAAGGCAGAAGATTTGTTTTGATGATCAGAAATCCACTATCTCGTAATGCAGATGTAACTGCATGAGATGTTGCCAATGTTGGATTGTTATTCTTGCCTAATTCTAACTCAACTAATGGGAAATCTTTACCGCTGATCGAGGACAATGTAGACGGCATAGTAGACGACAAAACTATGCATATAGAGTAGAGATAACAACATTCGTTAGGTTATGTTGCAAACACATCATATGCACACATCAAACTAACTCATCACACACCTTCAGACTCTCCAACTTCCATACCTAACGCTAAACTATACAAGGCAGCAAATACTTTCACACCCTCCTTTTCTTGTAAATCATGCAATGCTTTCAACAACCCCGCTCTAGGCAATAATACCTTTTCCAATCCACGATCCTTCTCACAACCTTCCAATCCATCATTCGTAACTTGATTTGTATGTATCTTTCTATTCTGTTCTAAACTCATATCAACTTCAATCCTTACTAATGATGCCGATTCATTTGTTAATCCTGGACTTAAATAACTAGCAGGTAATACCTTGGTAACTTTACCATTGATATATCCAGTCTCTTCTGTAAATTCACGTAAGGCGGCTGTGGAAATGTCTTCATTGGCATCTATTAATCCTGCTGGTAATTCAATTGTGTAGGCGTTTACTGGCGGACGGAACTGCTTTACGCAGACTATTTCATCTTGTTGGGGATTTGTTGGATCGTTTTTGAGTATTGCTAATATTACTACTGCATCTATTGAATCCTCTGTATATCAAATCGAAAGAAGAGAGAGTAGCAGATAGATGAGATAGTAGCAAGATAGATGAGAGCATATCTAAGTGCATTGCAAACAGCACCACGGATGAAACTATGGCCATATATACAATCCATACATAAAACATTGATGGATAGATATGTGCATATCTTATGCACAAACTTTCAACAATCATGCGTTGCAAATAGAATCGGCAATGAAGTATACCACATCTATACAATACAAAAACATAAGCAATTTGCAATTCACACATGTATAAATACATACCAGACTGCTTAGTAGTTCGTACAGCACGATCCCATTTCCTCAAACCATCATTATTTTTATCAGGTTCGACTTGATATGATAATGTTTCCAATCTCATCCAACGAGTTGTACCGACTGTTTCAGTTTTAGTAAAGTCTACTCGGGGTAGATTAGAGTTGTTGCTACTAGAGTTGTCAGAGTTGTTGTTAGTAGAAGAGGACATGGCTAACTTAGAGAGGCTGATTTGTTGTTGATGTATTGAATGTAAAAATGATGGATGATTCGGATACCCAAATGCTAATGACACCACTGGACGAAGAAGGTATGATTGCAGTGGAAGAGCAATGCAACAACAGTGATATAGAAGAGATGATCGACGGCTTAGCACTCTGTTTAGACTGGATATATGCATGTGAGAGATTACAACTAGCATGAACCTGAGAAGAGGAGAGTGAATGTTTCTTTATGTCCAAAGCGGTATCCTTTTTGCTCAAGAGCCTGGAGAAGGCAAGAGGCGGTGTAGAGAGTTGGGAGTCTATATCCCTATCATCCTTTTCCATCATCTCGGTGGTGGTAGCTCTGTGTTGATAAAGAAGATGAAAGAGATAGTAACAGGATAAGAAATGGTACATCATCAATTATACAACTAATATATTGTGGCGGTTAAGTTAAGTATATAGCGTCTCATTGCCGGAAGACTTTAGCTGCTGCTTCTCTCTCATCACTCTTCATTTCATTTCTCCTCGCTTGGTAAGCACGTAGGATATCTGCATATTCGTCTTTAGTAATCAACCCATTTTTGTATCCTGCCTTAACACAATCCAAAGAATAATCTTGCCCAGCCCTTGCTGCGATCAGCCAGTGCTTCATTGCTCTGTCCATATTTCCAGCCTTAAACTCAATGTTACCAAGGCTGTGCCGTGCATGCACATATCCAGTTAATGCTGCAAGCGTCCAGTAATGTTGAGCTTTCTTCGTATCCACTTCCACACCATACCCAAAGTGATAGGCATATCCCAAGTGATAATATCCCACAGCACATCCAAGTTTACCTGCCTTTAGAAATAATTCACTAGCCTTTTGATAGTCTTGGGGAATGCCCCTAAGTCCACGAACATAGTACCCTGCAAAATGGTTGATTGCCCCAGCATTATCTTTGTCCATAAGTTTCTTAACTCTTTCTATTTCATGCTCGTTTGAAGTTGGCGGTGGAGTCCTACAGAATGCGCATAAATCTTTTCCTTCACTCATCTCCATTGCATAAACACAACCATTACAGACACGTTTTCCGCAGCATGATTTGAAGGTCGATGTGTTCGTCTCAAGAGGCAAAGGTAACATGCATATTGGACACTCTTCAGGTTCAACCTCATTGAATAACTGTTCATCATGTAGCTCCGCCACTCTTCTCTCGCATGCCTTTTTATGTTTTGTTCTATGTTTCTTCTTGCATGCCGCATTGCAATACTTAACCATTTTACATTTATTGCATGTATTCATATCATCGCTATTACCCTGCTTGCCACAATTAGCACATGTAGTCATATCTTTCAATGTAGATATACTGCCGATACCCTCGGTGATGTTATCAACATTATTTTGCTCACATGATGTGCACTCTTTTTCGTTCTCTGTTATTTCCTCGCCGCCACTAGGTTGATGGTCATTATTATCCCCGATAGTACTCATATTTCGTTTATCAATCCGAAATATAATACAGCGTCTATTTTATATTTTATGCTATAGTAATACTATCTATATTGTAACCTCATAAATTTTGTGCGTATGATGTGTTCTTTTTTTAGATGACTTTTGTTGGTTTTTTATTGCTCAGCCAAAAGATATACAATGAAACCACTACCACTTATCAAAACGACAAAGATTTATAATATTCCTATTGATGTTGCCGATCTATTGATCTCTACCGCAACAGAAAAGAATAACTATCTGAAGGAATTGAGAGGAATTGGCAGCTAAAGCAGCATCTTGGTATCCTTTTATGAGAGTGTAGGGTAGTTAAGAGGTTCAAAAAAAATAGCGAGCATAGACAGTATGCAGGCATAGACGCTGCATCAATCAGCGTGGCAATAGACGGCCATGCATTCCTAATAAGAGAAACACATATACACGCCCACAATGTTATTTAGTAGTAGTAAGAAAGATAGTCTCGACCGCGCGGCGACAAAGCAAGTGGTATCCTTGCTTGGCATCTTTTATGAGAGAGAGAGAATCGTTCACCATGCTGACAAGAAAGATGAACGGCCTACACAGATTCCATCTTAAACTAAACTACTTTATTATTTATCTCAATCTCTCTCCGCCCTTCACCAGCTCATCATCTCAGGGTATGCCAAAAGTAGACACCAGATAGTTTCAGTAACGTCAATGTCAAAGTCAAGACTATCGGGATCAAACGGTTGGTAAGTATCTGAATGAGGAACATGATTATCCACCGGATCACGAACAAACTCCAAGAACAACTCAATTGGAAGTTTCCCGTCACTATTGCGTAATGCTATCGTTTCAACTGGCTTCTTCAGAAGCCACTTGATCAGATCACAATTTCCCATCTCGCATGCTGTATGCAAGGGGTATTCGCCATACTTTGGGTCGGGAGCATTCAAGCAGCCTTCATGTTTATCTGCTAGGAACTTGACAATCTCAACAGATCCACCACAGCAAGCTATTTGCAAAGGATAGGTGCCATCTCTAGTACTAGGCAAATTAAATGCCTCTGGGTATCCATTGTAGATGAGCTTGACAGTGCCAAGCCGAGCTTCATTATACAATGAATGATGCAACGGAAGACGCCCACTAAAGTCGTCTGTACTCATTAGACTGTGTTGCTGGGCAAATCGAGCACAGTTGACTTGGTTCTCCAAGAAAGTAATAAGCTTCGTGTTTCTTTGTATGATATCCGGATTGTTAGGATCAGGAGCAAGATGAGCAGTCTCATCTCTGATTAAATCAATAGGGAGAAAACCAGCTGCATTTGGTTTCAAGATTCCCTCTGGGTAAAGATCAAACAGATATTGTGCCAATCCTTCTTTGTAGCGGGTAGTACATGCCATGTGCAATGGCAAAGCTCCGTCATTACTTCGTAACCCTGGCAATTCGATTTGAGGACCGGAGACAATCTTTGTTATACAATCGGGATCCACATCAAGAAGCACTTGGATGAGTTCCTTCCAGTTATCTTCGGGAACATATACGGCAGAGTGAATTGGTAAGAACCCTTGCTGGTCCCTCATATGAATTCCCTCGGGATATAAACTCAACAGATATTTCAATGTCTCAGGTTCCCTTGCTATATGAATTGGCAACTGATCACAGCCATCTTTTACTTGAATAGCTTCTGGATAGGCACGAACCAGTACTTCACAAAACTTGGGTCCTTTCAGAGCACCAGCGGCTGAATGAAGAGGAAGACTACCCTCTGCATCATCTATTTGATAAACAGAGTTTGGATAGGCATCAAGTAATAATCTCAACACCTTCAAGGATTCTTCTGTATCCATCTCTTCTATTGTTGCCACACATAGATGATGTATGGGAAGGCACTCCATTGTATCTTTTTGATTAATAGATTCGGGCCATGCTTGGAGAAGAATACTGATAATCTCTGATGTGACTGTACCATTTGAACAAGCGAGATGTATTGGGTTTTGATGATAACAATCTTTACTACGGACCGATTCAGGGTGTGCCTCAACAATGTACTGTAGAATATCCTTCATCTTGCCAATACTCCTATTCCACATCATGGTCATTAGTGGCGTGCACTTAGTTTCATTATCACTTTCGAATAATGCACCTGGGGCTCGAGTTAATAATTGTTTCACAATGTTCATTTCCACATTCACCTCTCTCCCAATATAATAACGAAGAGGAGTGCCCCCTATTGCAGTGCCATATCTAAATCTATCACATTCTTCCTCGTGGCATAAATGATAGAGACAAACATCATTGGGACTGTGCCTTTCTAATATTAGACTGATTACGTCCCCTGGGCAGTTTTCATTAAAGCACGCCATGTGGATTGGAAATGCCGAAGACATGCACAGATCTTCGTTCACCTTATCCATCTCCAAACAAATGTTATATAGCTTATACTCAGCATCTTTAAATATATCCAGAACATATTCAATGATATCCACCGTAATATTTTCATTCAAAACCAATAGGAAAAAGAATACAGGTTCTTTAAAATCATCCAACGAGTTGGCTTCGAAGATATCCTCGGTCATTCGTTTCATCTCCTCCAATGAGAGTACATCAGAGGCACAAAATGTCTCAAAGTGTTTAATCCACCAACTCTTTTGATATTGTGCTTTATACTGACGAGAAGATAGATATTCGCCTTTCTGTTCTGCTCTTTCTAATGCCGTGAAGTATATATCCGCTGCTCGTGCTTTACATGCTAGCTTGTGTTGGCGACGGTGGGATATCTGACAATCTCTATTGCAATATTTGACTGATCTGCATGCCGTGCATGCCTTTAAATTATCTCCTGCCTTGCCGCATGCAGCACATGTATCCATGATGTTTGTGATTCTTTATTTGGTGTATGTGTATGTGTATATGTGTATGTGTATGTGTACGTGTTTTTATTTTTATTCTGTTTGTGCAGATGTGTCCAAAATGTTTTGTATCGTTATTTGGTAATACCAATGAAAAGCAAGTTATAAACTAATGATGATCTAATATCGATATTCTCTGCGTACGAAATGTAATATATTGTTACCAATCGTTAATGGTGAATGTGTGCATATATGATGTGATCAAATTTTGAGAGGATATTGCAATAATACTACTAATCGAAGAACAATACCCTGATGACACGCACTGTTTCTCCTACTTCTCTGTAGTTGCTTACCGCTGATAACCTCCTCCTACACAATAATTTAAATGGTAAATGGAGATAGTAATACAGTAGAGTCGAGGCAGAAATGTTTTACACGTGGAATACTATGAATTTTTAATAGGGGAAAATGCTAGCCACTGGTTGTGCACGAATAGAGGTTATGTATGCTACAGCAATCGTCTCTTTATGAAATAGCAGAGCATATATAAGACATAACAGCAAAGATTGTGATGAAATACAGTATTACTTTTTCATCACCTTCGTAAAAGTGATACAGCTTTGTCCCTCTCTTCACTTCTCATCTCTTTTTGACGCTTGTGATATGCATGTAGGATATCTGCATATCCATCTTTTGTAATACCACCTTGCGTAAAAACTTGCTTAACTATATCTAAAGAGTTATCATCTCCAGCCCTTGCTGCAATTATCATGTGATTCAGTGCTCGATAATGATTGCCAGCCTGTCCTTCTATGCAGCCAAGTTTGTATCTTGCTACTACATGCCCACCCATCGTTGCAAGTTCATAGTAGTGTTGAGCTTTTTTAACATCCCTTTCTACACCTCTTCCATGGTAATACGAAATACCCAAGTTGTAATACGCCTCGGTACATCCTAGCTCGCCTCCCTTTTGATATAAATCATTAGCCTTTTGATAATCTTGTGGTAAACCCAACTCTCTGCTGATATAACATCCACCAAGTATAGTGAATGCCATAGCATTACCCTTATCCATCAGCTTTTTTATTCTTTCGATTTCTTCTTTCTTTGTTGTATCCTGCGGTGTTCTACAAAACGGACACATATCTTTGTCTCCTTCACTCATCTTCATTGCAACAATGCAACCAATACAAATACGCTTCCCGCAGCAAGATTCAGTAATTGTTAGAGCCTCATGTACTGGTAAAGGTAATAAACAGATTGGGCATTCTTCAGGCTCTACCTCTTTAAATAGCTTTTCATCATATAACTCTGCCACTCGTCTCTCACTTGCCTTCTTGTGTTTTGATCGGTGCTTCTTTTTACAGGCCGCATTGCAATACTTGACCATCTTGCACTTGTTGCATGTGTTCATATCACTACTATTACCCTCCTTGCCGCAATTGGCACAAGATGACATATCCTTCAGTACTACTATACTATCGACACCCTCGGTAATGTTATCGACATTATTTTGCTCACATGATGTGCACTCTTTTTTTATCGACGTTATTTCCCCACTATCTCCACCGCACTGATCATCATTATCATCGGTTGTACTCATATTTTATATACACTAATCCCAAATATATATTGTATTAACTGTGTTTACCATTACCAAGCGATTTGATTGCAATAGATATTTTGTGCATATGATGTGTACAAAATTTTTGTTCTATTTTGCTGAGAGGATAATTAATGATTGCTAATCGAACGATATCCGGACAACACTGCCAATGTATACCTTTCCTCCTTCTACTTCCTCTGTAGCTGTGCCGCTGAGCACTACTATACCACCTTCTACTAAATATCAAGATTATGTTTCTTTATGTGTATCCTTTTTGTTGATGATCGATGGTCGATGATGGAATGGTGATTGTTGGGTGCTATATATTAAGATCCTAAACAATGGTAAGAGGTTTACGACAACGTACAACATCCAAACTATCCACTAACAACAATAACAATGGAGTAGATATAGGCAACGGGACAATCCTATATTAGGATTATATTTACACTCGTTCGGCCCAATCAGCCGGCATGGGGTTTCCTCCCTCATATGAACCGAAGATGAGAGGGTGGAGCCAATCCCCAGCTCTGCTACGGACCCAGCCACGAACAACGTTCTCACGATGTGGTACTTGTTGCACCATGCTTCTCCCCATACTTCTTCACTAATGAATACTTCCTGCCATTCTTAATAGTACAATCGAATCGTTTGTTCCACGTCTGCCCCTTCTTGAGCACACCCTCGAGGAGCCTACCAGACTTGTAATGACATTCATGATACACGGATGCACCAAAGGCGGCTGTTACACAAAGATGAAGTTGATGGAGCTGGATATTGTAACAATCCTTTTTTCCGCATTGCCATGTGGTTATGTCACCGTCTCCTGGATTGATGATTAGCTCACGAAAGATCGGCTTTGATTCATGACCTGTGTAGGTGTATCCATCGACTCCACGAGTAGCCTTGGCATCAATTACAACAGCAGAGGCAAGACCGATTATGAGATGACCACTGGTCTCAATAGTACGTTCAAAGTCCAAGGGATTGCCCCTGTTTTGCAACGTTGTGCCTTGGCAGTCTTGTTTTGGTACACTCTCAGGGACCTAGAACAAAAGAAACATTAGATGAGAAGACATGCTCAATACTAAGATGATCGTTTAAGATAAAGCAAATGCTCACTTACCGGTAGATATAGATCATCTAGCTCTTCTTCTCCCCCTCATCATTGTCATATAGTCTGGTCGATTGAAATGCTAGACCCTTTTGTACCCATGCAACGGCCATGGTAACTTTGACTTTACCATCCAACGCCACGGATTCTAGAACACGGTACATGTTGTCCTCGTCTTCATCATCAGGGTCATAGTTGAAAAGGGAGATATCCAGTTCCATTTCTGAAACTTTCCTCAGAATCTCATGAGCATTGTCATCATTGATTTGGGTATAATCAATGAGAAGCTGCTCGTAGAAAGTATGCAAAACAATCTTTGTTGCTTTGTTCTTGGACATGACGTTGTCCATGTCACAAAAGGCTTCCACAGGATCTAGACCAGTGCCAAGCAATCTCAAATACTCGTCCATTACTTCTTTTGACTTGAAGTACTTGGCACAGAACTGTTTGGCTCCTTCCTTACCGTTTGGAAAAGTTGCAGCAAAGCCCTTGTCGTTCCTTCCTTTAGCTTCTGCTTGACAAGATGCAGTATATGCTGTTGAGAGTCCATTCTCATCACCTCCCCAGAGTGCCTTCCCGTCACGAGCAATTGAAATAGCACATCTCCAAGTGTGTTCACCAGGTACTTTCAACTTTGTCTTCTTTTCAAAGGCGGCAATGATCTTGGCAGGGGTACCACGGGGAAGACTCTTCTTCAAATCAAGGTTGTACTTTTTACAGTACTTCTTGGCATACGATGCTAATTTATCCTTGATTGAGCATGCCTTGCCGTGACGACGGACGGCAGCGTCTACAACAGAGAGAAGACATGTGCTTGTTAGACTCGCTATCACAAACCCTAACCAGACACACATAGTTCATACTACTTACCATCATCTTCAATATCAATGTCATCATCATACCCTAACTTATTAACCTTAGCCCTAACTTCAGGATTCTTTACAACACGTGCTTTATATTTGAAGATTCTTTGTGTATATGAGATACGTTCCTTCTCATTCAATACCTCATATGAATCATCCCTGCGGTACTTCTCTAAGATACGCACGTTGCCAAGTGACTCGATACATTCCTAAAGTAGAAGAAGAAAGGTTGGTTATAAGGAAAAGGATATACATAAGAGATCACGAGCTGCCGATTGTAATATCCTTACCGTTACAACTGCTTCCTTGGCAGCATCTCCTTCTGCAGTTGAATAGGCTTCAACTCTTGAAGCGATTGCATTGGATAAAGACTTTGATATAGCTTTAGGGTACCCTAACCCATCTCCAACAATGATATCATCTTCTTGTGGCGTGGCTGTTCCACCCGCTTTCTTAATGTGACGACCACCACCCTTCTTCTTCTTCTCCTTCCCCGAGCTAACTTGTTTGTTTGTACACACTTGATTTCCTGATGAGATACAATATGAGATAAAGATTAGTTTACAAACAAACAATAAGTATCACCAAGAATCATCTACTCACCGATATGATAATCTAAACGCTGTTTACTACTAAATCCCCTTGTACAATGCGGACAAGTAAATGCAGAAGCTCCTGATTCTACTGGAAATAAACAGAGAGAAGATGTGTATTAGAATCATCTCCACAAACCCTGAACATATACACATACTTCAGACTACTTACCATAATTCGGCTCTTCTTCTGTATCAGTATCATCTTCGGGAGGCTTCCACTCTTCCCAACCCTCGGGAACCGTCCTCTTGGTATTCCCATGCTCATCCGTTACGTATTTCAAATCCTTATCGGTGAATGGAACACCTCTTTCAACGTGGTTAACATCACTTTCACTATTAACAAAAGCTAAAGATAGCTTGTCTTGCGTCACTTCACATACCACACCAACAGCATCCCCCGTGTCCTTGTATGTTAAGGACATAACATCCCCAACTTCCGGACGACGTATATCCTCCTCTTCTCCTTCCGTGCCCGGTTGATTACCCCTCTCTGCAGCCGGTAAAACATTATTATCTACCGCCGCTGCTGTTAATGTACCTTCCCCGGCGTTTGACCCACGTTCCCCCAATGCCGTATCATTATTGAAATGAGATAATTGTAATTCCCCTTCTAATATTAAATCATTCGCTACCGATTTAGTACCTCCCGTATTCGATACTGCGGAGGTAATGGTTGAGGGACTACTCTCCTCATCAGCACTAATATCCATTGGGTCCTTAATACTATCCTCCTCATCATTTAATTCACCACCACTAGTGCCATCCTCACCCTCCTCATTATTAAAACCACCATTTTCTGTGAAGAATTCTAATTCCTCCTCTTCTACTGCTGTTGTTGTATCCGTGGCATTATTGGTAGGTGTATTTGACGTAGAATTGGATGGTGAAGTGTTTGTTTTCCGCAAACGTTTAACTAATTTAGGGTTGAGAGGACGATCCCTAAATCCACTACCATTCTTAACATTCCACATTGATTGGGATAATGCATTACTTAAACGGGACACTACCCCTTCCTCTTGTTGTTCATTATTATCATCCCCCAACTCAATAAATACCCTCTTCCTATTACGTTGTTTGGATGGGGCAGGAGGAGGATCACGACGATACCAACCAATATCGTTCTCAATGTTCGACTCATCATTATCATCGGCATTGCTTTCTTCATCATTATTATTGGTAATTTCTGCTTTCACCGCGGATATAAAACCACTACTACAAACTGCACGTGTAATTGTAGATACATTTTGTTTTATTGATGATTTAGTTCTCTTGAATAAACTATCGAGAGGGAGAGGAGGTCCAACAGAAGAAAAATCTAACTTTGATATTGTGGGTGGTATTGGCAAATTATTATTGTCGGCATTGGCTACCTCCGCCGCAAATATAGCACCCTCCATAATATATTGTTGAGATTGTTTATAGAATATTTATTATTATTTGTATGCTGGGTGAATAACCAAGGCGGCGCCACCTTACTAATCAGGAGGAGGATGATATTTGAGTTTGAGTAATGAAGTGAAGGGGAGATTTTCTAAGTCCCGTGACTTCACTCTGTCAGTCACGGGCGATAGCCTATGATAGTAGGTATTAGTAGTATCAATCATCGTCGTCATATTTAGCAATATAATGAAATGGAATGGTTATTAATCTCTTATTAATTGGCTATCCAAATTATTGCAAAGCCTTTGATGAGACCCTAATGTTGTTAGGTAAGGATAACGTTCACAGTGCGTAGAAACTAAGTGCATAACATAGTAGTGCGTGGGCCACGGATAGGTTTGTAGATAATAATGGTGGGAGGTTTACGACAACGTACAATATCCACACTTTCTACATCACCATTGACCAAGCCTAACATTAAAAATACTAAACAACAATTGTTACATAATAGACGACGAATGAAAAGACGTAGAAGAGGATGGGAAGCGCGTATAAAGTTTAGAGTAGTATGTATTAATCTATGTACTTGTTGTTTATTAGTGGGTATTCTTGGTGTATTGTATCAGTTACCATTTAGTAAGTTAGTTAAACGAACATCATTTCAAAAGCAGCCCTCTCTTTCAACTACCCAACACAAACAACAATCAAAGATAGTATACAACTTTCAATGCACATCCAATCCAAAACAATATGGTATATTAAATGATAACTATTGTGATTGTTTAGAAGATGGTAGTGATGAACCTAATACATCGGCTTGTTCACATTTGTTAGTTGGAAAGAAAATGTTTAATTGTGATAATGCTAAGATTAGTATACAAAATGGACAACAGATAAGACAGAAGAATAGTAATAGAAGGAGACGTTTGTTAGATAGACTTAGAGGAAGAATAGTTGATAATACGAATCATGATAGTAGTAGTGGTAATAGAGGAGTAATGATATATACATCAAGAGTTCACGATGGTGTAATAGATTGTCCAAACCAAGTTGATGAGTTATGAATACATGACTCATAGGTAGTATTTGGTACAAAAGGAGTGGTGTCTCATGGTTGACATAGCTCTGTTTATCACTCTCCACTTCCACTTCCCATACCCCATGACATGTTATATGATATGAAATAAGAAACATAAGATGGTATACATCTGTCTCATATATCTACAAGAGAGCCCTAAACCCAGTACTTCTTACATATCAGCTTATATACATAACTGTATGGAACTTCGAGATATGCAACGGTGGAGATGTCAAGGAATGATGTATAGATAGATTATAGGGACAAGGCACGGGTGGTGGTTTGCAGTATTGGCATGATAGTAGCACAAGTGTATATCATAAATCAGGTTATAGATTATCAACCGGGGAAAGAGTTACAGCTGCATACAAGAATGGGGGTGGGCTTGTGACAAAAGAAGAGTATGCGGATACCCTGCGGTCATATCATGAGCGTAGAAAGGAGGTGAAGAGCGATGATAGGGATTGAGAGACACATACTCATGAACACATGATAGAAGACGGAATGTGTGCAAACCATCGACACGAGTGCACATCATGTTAGCTAAGATTAGATAAAACCATAGACGGTAGAAAGTGAGAATCTGGAGAGATATAACAATGGGTAGACGTATGTAGACTTAAAAGATGAGATGACACGGAAGGTAATGATACAAGGAGCGTTAGGATTAAGGGGTATGGGAGTATTAGAAGTAGAGACCAATACCTTAATGTCTCTGTCTACTTGCATACTAAATCTAGAATGTTAGAGATATGTGAACTCCGAAGCCTAAACTAACTAGTAACTAGAGCAGAATAAGTTGGGATAGAATGATGAAGATGACATATCATACAACCCATCCAAGAAAGACGATATTCAGCACACTCTACAGTCAACTCTTCTTGACCTAGCTCGTGTATGTAGAAAGTATTGTGTTGTTGTCATTGAGGAGGAGGGGGATGCCTAGAAAGTAACAGCGAACAGGATACCGAATTTCTACTAAGGATACCACACAGGAAATCTCGTAAATCCTGAGATTTCCCCAATCGACAACCACAACATTACTAACGGTCAACAGCTCATATATAGTTGTTAGTAGCATTGGTATTGGTTCATTGTATTGTATATCATCACTAGAAGTAGATAAAATGGCAGAGCGGCCGTCGGCGGCCACAGCGGCATCGTCGTCTATTGCAACAAGTAATGAAAAAAGTGATGCAAAAATTAGCACAAATAAGGTGCACCACTTCCCTCAAGCAAGTAATCCATACTCGTCTTGGGATAGTATGTGGTCTCAAATGACACGTGAAGGAGGATGGATTGAGGCGAAATTCGATCATGGTGCTAAATCGTATTATATCCATCCTCATATCAAAGACAATGTACTAGGAATTTACTATAATTTTAATAATTATTGGTCGTTTATGGAAGGAGAGGAATTAGATATGGTTAATAGTTATACTGAGGGTGTACACTATTTCAATTCATTGCAATCTCTTCAAAAGTATGCAAAAGAGCACCTTGGATGGGTCGGTGATGGAAGTAGTACTGATATGGAAGTAGAGGATAGTAAGAACAACGAAACTGTCGAGAAAATTAGGGCATTAAATCAAGCAGCAAGGAGGTTTCTATTTCAAGCTATGTACTTTCGTAGGGTACACCCATCAGCTGAAATTACAATATCATCATTACAGAGTCACTACGGCGAGGATACAGATATACATACGCTCATTAATCCAATTAGTTGTATCGAAAAGTCTGGATTGATTTCTATTAGTAATGAGGATGGAAAAGAGGTATCGAGGTATTCTAAGTTTACAGTTAATAAAGTACAGCTACGTGATATGCAGGCTGCTATTGGAAAGAACTTTTACAAAGAAGGACAGTATAAAAAGATTCTTGATCGTATCGACAGTGCAGTGGCGGTGGCGGCAGTGTTTGATACTACTAATGATCAGAGTCAGAACAAAACCCAACCACTTCAACAACAAAGGAACTTAGCTAATGGTATGAATAATAGGAAACAACCTACGAATAGGAATAGAAACGATCCTATTAATCAGGAGAAAGATAATACATCTTCATTACAGTTACAGCAGGCTACTGCAACTACCTCCAACGAGAATGGTACTACAATTGAGAGACGTCCAACCAACTCTATGACAAATACCTCTGCCGTGGCAACAGATTCTTCCCCAGTTAGTAATGCCGCTACTTCTGCTGCTGCTGCCAAACGTGTTAGTTTATCCCCTGACACTACCAAGAAAGATCCCCCAACAAAGAGAATTACCCGTGTATCTAGAGGGAACGATAACCAATTCGATGAGAAGAAGAAGAACGAACTCGAAATTGAAAAGAAGAAGATCAGACTTGTATCTACGATCCGTAAAGACTACCTCACACCAGTAAGAGGATGGGGGTATATGGATGGTAAAGATGGAGAGACATTTGCATTCATCCCTGGAAGACTACTTGAAACGTACAAGAAAGGAGAGGTCAAGAATAAAGGCATACGAGGAATTCATTGGGCAAATGGAGAGCTAGAATTGGGTGAGATGCTTTCGACGTATGGATATAAATATGCACCCTCGTCTCTAGATGCACCCTCGTCTCTAGATGATGACGACCCTCTAAAACTCCCTAAGAAGCTCTCTGTACAAGACATTTATGATGATCTGTTTGTTGATGAGAAGGTGGGAGGTAAGAAGAAGAGTGGTGGTTCTACATCAAGTGCTGCATCAACAACTACAGTCGCACTTGTAGCTACTGCCAAGTCTAAAGCAGCCACCCGTGGTGAGTATAAGTCATTTCATGTTGTATGTAAGCTCAGCTATGATTAATCATCTACACATTCACACTCTTCTCTTAAACTCCAGAACGTGATGGAACTGCTCCTTCTGGAGGAGCTACTTCGTCAGAGGCAACCTCTTCCCAAGCAAAAGCGAGCACAAGTGGGGCTAAATCAACCAAGCGGAAGACAGTAGAGACAGATGATAAGAGGAAGGAGAAGAAGAAGCAGAAGACAGGAAACAACTCCTCGAGTGGCAGTTCTTCCTTGACTGTGATATCTACAACCGCCGTAGCTGCTGCCAAGTCTAACAATCAAGGTAAGTGATATGAACTGGTTTAAACCGAGATTCAAAACAATCTAATCATCTCTATATGACTCTTCTAATCAACAGATCGTGCTGCCGAGACACAATCTGGGGTATCCGCTAGTACCAAGAAGAAAGACAAGAAGAAGTCTAACTCCACCAAGGTTACTCCGAATATGGAACGTTTCATGAAAGGCATATCATTTGAAGAATATGATGGTATGTCAAAGGAGATAGAGAAGAATAAGCAAGAGATAGAGAAGTACAAGGCGAGGGAGTTGGATATGTCCAAGGCTGTTGACGATTCTAAGAAAGAGATCAAGGAGCTCAAGGCATGCTTGGGTAGTAAGGACGCATCCATTAACACATTGAGGAAAGAGAATGAGAAGCTCGAGAGAAATGCAACCAGTAGGAATGGATTCATCAGCCGCCTTCAAGGCAAGATTGACACCCAGAAGGAAGAGATTATCACTTTGAAGAATGAGGGTATTGAAAAGAGTACCGAGATGAAAACTCTGAGAAATGAGAAGAACAAGCTTGAGAAGACGGTGACTGATATGGATAGACAAATCAGAGGTTTGACGCACGCCTTTGGATCAGATCAGCGTAAACGTGACGCTAATCAAGCTCAACAGCAACGCCATGATGCACTTGCTCAAAGTGTCAGCTCTGAAGATGGTATGAGTGAGGATGACAAGGAACTGCAAGCGGCATTGGCAAAAACAATTGTTGACGAGAATGATCTCAAAGTAGATTGGGATGACGTAGCAGGGTTACTGGAGGTTAAAGAGCAATTGAAAATGGTAAGACACATACATATGTATTGAAATGGACGAATCCACTCTACACATCTCTCAAACTATTCATCATCTCTTAGGCTACTCTTGCACCCATTAGATTCCCGAGCTCATTTGTAGGTAACCGAAAGGCATGGAAAGGAATCTTACTCTACGGTCCACCTGGTACAGGTTAGTTTATGATACACAGACTCAAAGTGCATTAGAAACCTATTACTCATACTCATGCTATTATTTAAATCAACAGGAAAAACTCATATTGCCATGGCTGCGGCGTCAGCTTTGTCCAAAGAAGTGGACTGTACAGTCTTTTTTATCAAAGCTTCCGATATTGATAGTAAGTGGAAAGGAGACTCGGCCCGTCTAGTCAAGAATCTCTTTGATATGGCACGAAAGGGGAAGCGTGCTATCATTTTCATTGATGAGGTGGACTCTCTGTGTGTCAGTCGAGATGGGGCTATCGACACTACAGACCAGAGGATTGTTACAGAGTTCTTGAATCAGATGGATGGAGGTGTGAAAAATGACAACGTTTTAGTCATTGGAGCCACGAATTTGCCTTGGGACTTGGATACTGCTATGCGTCGTCGATTTGAGTCAAGGGTTCATATTCCTCTGCCTGACAAAGATGCCCGGCTGCAGCTGTTTAAGATTCATTTGGGTGATACCCCCAGTACCTTGACAGAGAATGATATCGAGACCCTTGCTCAATCAACAGATGGTGCATCTGGAGCAGACATACAAGCTCTGGTGAAGAAGAAAGCCTTGATGGAAGCTGTTAACGAGGGGCAACGATCAAAACACTTCCGATTAGAACAAGATTTGTACGTACCTACTCTTCCGTGTGATGATTGTCCCCGACAGATATCAATGGATCAATCCAACACTTGCGGTTGTTGCGGAGCCATGAGGATGGGTTTCTTTGATATACCAAATGATAGATTCAAAGCACGAGATGTTTCTATGGAAGATTTTAAGAAGTATTTGAAGTCTTCTTACTCCACGGTATCAGAAGAGGAATTACAGCAGTATGCTGCTTGGACTAAAGACTTTGGGGAAGGTGGAGGAAGACGAAGTGAAGAGTAGATGTTGTGAATGAAGGTGAAGACGAAGTGAGAAAAGAGTAGATGTTGTAAATTATGGATCGTTTGGGTAATTGAATAGAAGATAGATCAATGTGAAGGTTGATGATATATGTGCTATGATGTCAAACAAGACGTAGTACTAGAAAGTAGAATGAGAGAATCGACTAAGTTAGTACTATTACCCTAGACTCTATAAGCGCTGACGAGTTATGATATGATCCACTTCTCTTCTCATTCGTATTTCATGGCATGTTTAGAACGTGAGTTATATATTGAACTTTGAGAGATATGCAACGATGAAGATGATAAGAGAAGAATGGATTAAAGAAAGTGGTTGGCATAATAATAACTATTGACAAATGGTACAGAATGATAGTAGCAGCACAAGTATGTATCATAAATCAGGTTAGAGATATTATACAAACTGTTTATACTAACCATTTGTTTCCCCGTAATATGCAACTGCTTCGTCTCGTGCATTACTTTTTTAGTATAATCTTGGCGGTATGGAGAGTGGCAGGCCGGCAATCGTCAACGTTCAATGAAGCATAAGATAATTGTAGCAAAGACCGGGCACGAGGAAGGTTGTTTACATGCTGTTACGGATGTGTATGAGAATGAAGTTGGGCTTGTTAGGGATAAGGCACGGAAAGAGTTTGGCTCGATGGTATATTGATTGAAGAGTGGGCTTAGCGGTATTGGTAGATAGATACACATTATTGACTAATAATGATATAAAGTCTGATTAGTACAAGCGTATACCTATCAGGTTCTAGATTGTACCTTATCAGTATCAGTGACTCAGCCAATCATTCTTTACATTCTGGCATTTCTGATCATTGCCGCGATTTTATCCCTCGATTCACTCTTCATACCATCAATACTCTTCTGATGTGCCCTCAGGATAACTTCATACTCATCTTTTGTCACAATCCCGCACTTATACCCTGCCTGAACATTATCCATAGCTTGATTGCTTCCTGCCTTTGCTGCAATTATAAAGTGTTTCAAGGATCGTTGCCAATTGCCAGCCTTTGCCTCTGCTACACCAAGATTACTTCGTGCCTCTACATGCCCCTTCATAGCCGCAAGTTCCCAGTAGTGTTTAGCTTTCTTCATATTTACCTCAACACCTTCTCCATCCATGTATGAATTGCCCAAGTTGTAATACGCCACTGCACACCCAAGTTCTCCCGCCTTGAGTAATAACTGGTTTGACCGTTCGAAGTCTACTGGCATGCCACATCTTCCACGTGCATAATTCCCTGCTTGCATATAATATGAATAGGCGATACCTCTGTCCATCAAGTTATTAGTTCTTTTGAGTTTCTCTTCATCCGAACTCGCTGGTGGCGTCCTACAATATGGGCAAAGTCGAGCTCCTCCTTCACTCATCTTCATTGCATAAATACAACCATTGCAAATGAGTTTACCACAACATGATTGAAAACCCAATTCGCTTGCATCCGATGGTAGAAGTAATAGACAGATTGGGCACTCCTGAGGCTCAACTTCTTTGAATAATGCCTCATCATAAATCTCGGCAGCTCTTTTCTTACACTCCTTCTTATGTTGTGGTCGGTGAGCAATTTGACAGTCTCTACTACAATATTTAACCATAAAACATGCTGCACATGCTTTTAAACCATCGCTACCTTCTTTACCGCATGCAGCACACGTATCAATAGTTTCAGATCCCAACATAGTTATACTATTGATACCTACTGTAATGCTATCCACATTATTACTTTGCTCACATGATGTGCACTCTTTTGTATTCGATATCATTTCCTCGCCACTGCCGTACTGATCATTATTGGGGGTACTCATATTTATATATACCAATTTAAAGAATCCCAAATATATTCAATTTACGACGTATATGGTATTATCTATCGAGTTCTCTCTTACTTGCAATTTGTTGGTGCTTGAGTGCTCAAAATTTTCAAGGCTCTTATTTTGTTGAGTATATTAGCGTTGTAATACCGCCGCCGATACCCCCAATTACAAAACACTAAATAATGATATGGACTATCGTGATATGACCGTCAATATATCTTTAATAATCTGTCAAATAGGACGCCGATCATTCCAAATATGTGATTGCAATTTTCATCTTATTGAAAACTCTGTTTTGGATACTCCCCTTTCTGAAAATGATTACAACTTTATCATCTATCGTGCGTCATTTTAGTAGGTAGTTCTATTTGATGAAATGATATCAATCGCTACCATAATAATAGCACTGTCACTATTGCATGATAGAGTGTTATGTTTTCAAATTGCAAATCTACCACGGCGGATAGCGAGTAGTAATGATGTGAGAAATCAACCATCAACACAAGTTTTATCGAGATCATCATCAAGAAGTTCTTTGCAATCATCAATTGTTGAGGGTGATGTCGAAACTACATCTGTTACTCTCTCTGGACCGTAAGTTTGTCATAGGATAGATATATGCTTAGTTTTGTATTCTGGGTTGTGTTTTCTTTCTTTATTCTTTGCTATACCATCTTTTTGCTCA
>Ga0214480_100212_pt1 | contig 28687 bp, 21 predicted proteins | sample M1_20Mar14CPVII9_3_FD_165042 | JGI IMG/M metagenome (GOLD analysis project Ga0214480, IMG submission 165042) | Marine eukaryotic communities from Monterey Bay, California, United States - M1_20Mar14CPVII9sort6BwellE17 | ecosystem: Environmental > Aquatic > Marine > Unclassified | place: USA... | reverse complement strand
AAAATGTCACGCCGTTATGTTCAGTACAATGTCGACAGGCTTCTTCTTTGCACTGCCAACAAGTCTCCCATGACATATCATGGTCGCAACTTCCACAGTACCTCCTACAGCAATGAGGACACTCTTTATTATTACAGTTGGGACATAACTTTGCATCACACATCCATGTAGCACATGTTAATAGGGTGCAATCATTACAGAAATTATGTTTGCAACTGGGGCATTTGAAATCATCATCTACGCATGGTACTTTACCACACCCGTGGCACAAAGCACTATCAATATCCGCTCCCTTTTTGCTCATAGTCCTTCTCAAACAGTTATCCAGGGTGACTATCTAGAATGTGTTACTCAAGAGCATTGTGTGATGGGGGTACTAAGCCTATTGAATCGGTTGCTAATCTACAGGCCGATGGGTCTTTGAACCGGGAAGAATATGTTGAGACTATTCTATGTATACTACTAAGTAAGTAGCATAGTCTAAACATGGGAATTAGAACCTAATTCTAATTGACTAGAGAAAGCTAGTGTAGGTGTAACCCCTCTCCCTCGGCCAAGAGTCAGATGAGTATCCGTATTCGTATTCATAGGAGTGTGCACTTGGGGTGTTTAGTTTATTTGTCTTCTACGTTGTTGTGGATTTGCAATCGTCACAATCGCATCGATTACCCCTACCGAAGAAATGATCAGTGGTGTCGGGTTTTGAAACATTTCCATAACATGTGTTTAAATACTCTCCCTTTTTTATAAATCTATTGGTTGTTACCCAGAGAGTCTCGACTCCATCGACCACTCTGCTCTCGTATTTGCAGTTGGGAGACTTACATCGGTGGTTGATGAATCTTGTTAAGTTGCCGTAATATCTGGAATCAATATACGTCTCTTTTGTCCCAATGGTCGATAGAAGATCAGCGCCATATTTGGAATCCTTTGCTGGTCTGCAATTAACTATGCCACAATACCGACCGATGACCTCGTCCTTTGGTATGTCAACTTTTGTCCTGATACCATCTCCCCTATCTTCCTCCACGACCTTCTCGCACGAATGTATGAAATGATGGCGTTTCTCGAATTTGCCTTTGCACAAAATATCCCCAGAGTTGCAATTTGATCCGTCGCATTCGATCGGAAGGGAGTAGTTACTTAATGTTAGGTTAGTTTGGTTTAAACAGTCGTCTTTGTTACATATCGTCCCGTATTGGTATCTCAACACCTGTGACAGTTCCGACGTATCAATTGGATGTGGTATACATTTACAGCGTGTACCGCGTCTAGTTTCTTTCATTGTCGGCAATGTAAGCTTTCCTTCAGCTGGATATTTTTTCTGAATATCAACATAACCAACAAAGAATTTATCAATTTCGTTGTATACAATACCGTTCTGTTTAAAATATACTTTTACTAGGTGACTGTTTATCTTACCCCTGATTTTACCTTTTTCGAGATTTAATTCAACTTCGTCTATGTTATTACCACTACCTTCTATTTGATTTATGATATCCAACATTATGTCGGTTTTGTCAATTTTACTTTGTCCTCTTGTATTTGTGGTTCTTGTTCGCGATGTTGTTTGGTGTTGTTCAGTTGATGTATTGTTGTTTGTTGTATAGAGACTTTGTATATGGGATATTCTTTCAGTTTTCGTGTCGTAAAGGTCTTCTGTGTTGGATATAAACACCCGCCTACCACTCCAGGAATGAATTGTTTTCTCCCAGTATCTCTTATCTTTTTTGTGTTGGAAAAATTTGTCAGTGAAATGGTGTATCCTTATTGGCACACGTGAGTTTGGTGTTGAATCATAATGACTTATCAAAGCTGCAAATTCTACATCGCACGCCCTGTTGTTATTAGTGTTAATGTTTATTAACCTCTGGATTACATTGGGCTTAACTTTGATTTCGTTGCGAGAGTACCGTGTGATATCTTCACGAAATTTTTTATTTGAACCTCTGGTAGTATTGCTGTTTAAGAATCCACTGGTTTGTTTGCATAAATCATGAAATATTTTACATTCAGGTTTATTACATAGGCAGCCATACCTTGCAGTGATCTCCCCCTTGGCTCTCGTTGTTTTCATCTGTTGTGATGTTTGTTATGTATTCTATTGTTGCTGTTGTCCTCTGGCGTATTGGACCATGCTACCGGCGTATCGATATATACGCCTATCTATGGGTGCCTACTAAACATCCATACGGCAGGCACTCGCATCGGTGTACTCCGGCGGCTGCTATTCCAGGGGCAAGTACGGGGCCCTAGGCGCGTTAGTACCCTCATAACTTACACCAATCTTAAGTCGGTATTTGACCAGAGATTGAGCTAGTTTAGGTAACCCCTCTTCCTCGTCCGCGGGAGCTATCGCCAACGGGACACATCGCCGTTCCCTCTCCAAGTGTATGTGAATGGTCATCTATCTACTCGACCTAGCGATTGATTTAGCGATATCTCCCGCGGCGGAGGAAGAGGGGTACCCTACATGGCTTTAGCAATAAAATTACGTTCTAATTTCTACTTGGGTCAGAACTTGGGTCTATTACGGCCATCCAGGGAAAGATATACGATACCCAGGCGGAAAAGAGCCACGAAAAGAGACGTGAAAGGTTGTAGAAAGCTGTCAAATATAGGGCTCATTAGAGTTCACTGATTAGCAAAATCTAGTTAGTAGAAGAGGAGGTAGACTATAGAAAGTACCCTGTCCTGCCTTGTGTCTCTTTTAGTTAGTTAGTTAGTTTAGATTATAGGCTACGACTTGGTTATCCCCTCTGGAAGCGTGTTCCTTGTCTCTTGATCACTTTTAATCTCATTCAAGTATATTTGATAGAGTCGAATTTATCACCCAACAACAACAACAACCACAACAACCACAACAACCACAGCATCAACAGCAACACAGCAATATAACGTCAGCCTTGTTCACAATCACCAACACTTTTGCAGAAATGCTTGTGTGTTTTATTCCAATGTTCACGTTGACATTTCTTTGAACAGTACATTTTCACCTTACACCGCGCACACCTCTTTAACCTACCATGAATGCTTACGTTTTGGACGACATTGCAATTATCACAAACCTCCGACTCCGAATCCGCCATTTCGGGAACCGTCGCTGTTATTTCCATTCGATAAGCGTGTGCTCTCCTTGTGGCAGCATGAACACAAGTGGTAGAATCACAAACTGCAAATGGCGTGTAATCGATAATAACAGGCCCATCGGGTGATTGTGGATGAAAAGCAATCGTATTGACCATCTGTGTTGCCGTTTGTGTTTGGCATGATATACACTTAGAGACGGAAGTAAAACGGTCAAGGAAGGCGGGACGGATCTTATTTAAGATACTGTCTAGAGTATCTCCACAATAATCTTGCAAACCTGCAAACTCTTCATCTGAAACTGTAATACGAATAGAAGTTAGCCTTTCGCCACATCGATCATCCTGCAAGGACTGCCATGCAAGTGGGATGTAATCAACGTACGGCATAATAACATATATATCCTACTTTATTTCAGCTTGGTTTATTTACTTCCTACTATACCAGGAAATTAAAATATGATCTTGTAGTATGTTCCGTATTCATACTCCGTATCCTCATGTTTCACCTAATATACGGAGGGGGTCGCAAAATGCATTACAAGGGTTACATTATCTCTCCATAATCTAACTTTGCTTCATTTGACAAAAAGGTAGAGGAAACCCACCTGTACCCAAAGAGGATATACAAACCAACACATAACGATAATCAATGGCCAGAACAAAACAAACCGCACGTAAATCCACTGGGGGGAAAGCCCCCCGCAAGCAACTCACCACCAAGGCAGCACGTAAGTCTGCTCCTGCCACCGGAGGAGTCAAGAAGCCTCATCGTTACCGTCCCGGAACCGTCGCCCTTCGTGAGATCCGTCGTTACCAAAAAGGCACCGAGCTATTGATCCGCAAGCTCCCCTTCCAGCGTTTGGTACGTGAGATTGCGCAAGATATGATGAGTGATTTACGATTTCAAACAACAGCACTTCTGGCGTTACAAGAAGCAGCCGAAGCATACCTTATTGGCCTTTTCGAAGACACTAACTTGTGTGCAATCCATGCCAAGCGTGTTACCATCATGCCTAAGGATGTTCAGCTTGCTCGTCGCATTAGAGGTGAGAGGGCATGAGCCGACAGCAAATGGAAGTACACTAACCAAGATACGCCACGGCCAACGAGTGGATAGGGTAATAAGTAATAACACTAAACTGATTTACTTACACAGGTGAATAATATATCATATAACACTGCTTTGTTTATCAAGATGGCCATACATCGAGCCTACTTTTCATCCCCTCATCACAGATGCGATCGCTAAATCATCGCTGAACCATACACGAGGGATAATTATAAGGTTTATTTTACACAAACTGAATGCAACACACCTTAACTTCCAATTTGCGACAAGCTTTGCAAACACATCGACTTTCATCTTTTTTATTCCAATCACGTTGAAAGAACTCAGGACGTTTCTTTTTGGTCGCGCACCGGCAACACACCTTGACTTCCAATTTGCGACAATCTTTGCAAACACATTCACCTTCATCTTTACACCAATCACGACGAAAGAACCCAGACAACTTCTTCTTGGTCATGCACCGGCAACAATTTTTTTCCTTTTTCATCTCAATCGCTTTCAGCTCATGATACCTCATACGATTGTTTTCATAATTGCCATCATACTTAGCATCCTTGGCATGAGGACAATTGTTTGTGAAATGCTCTGTGCTATGACATCTCCAGCAAAAACCAGTAAAGGTTATCAGTGTTTCTTTGCCGTTGATATCACAAGAAGCAGTTGTAGCAACGGCGGCAGATCCAGGTTGATCGTGATTATCAGAAGAAGCAATTGCCTCAGCATCGTTGGTGTCCTGGGGGTGGTAGACAGCTCTGCTAGTGGGACTTTCTTCGCCGACTTGAGAATCTTCAGCAATGGCAGTAGTACCCTCGCCCAAGGCAATTTCTTTATCGAGATCAGTCTCGCCATATGTAGAAAAACCCTGATGCATTCGACCCAACATATCGTCAATGGAGGGAGATTGCCTTTTCTTCTCTTGCTCTGGATCCAGGCTACTTGGGAGCTTCTTCATCTTCTTCCTCTGTGTCTTAGGTGATACTGGACTACTTGGGCGATTCTTCTTTAGTGTCTCCGGCTGAGATGAGCACCCGTAGTGAGCTCCACATGATGAGTTATCTTTCTGGCACGGGCAATGTTTGTTATTACACGCACCAGGGCATTTGCAACATGCTATAAATGATACATATAATATTATATGAGATGACTAGACTAGTCAATATCCATTGCAATGGTTCAAGTACATACAAACACTTACATTTTTTCTTGTCTTCCATTTCCAAAAAGATATCGTACTTCTTATTAATCGTATTGATTGTGAGCGGGTTTTTAATATTATTTATGAGCCTTTGCTTATGGTATGTAGCATGACAGAGAGGTAGAGAGCCCAACTTATGCCTTCCAGGTACCTATCGTAAAACAAAACTAAAACTACCACCTTCCGCGGCACATATCGCCAACGAGCCGTAAAGTCGCCAAAGGTGTATTATTCTTTTATACTTCTTTCTGTACGATATTGTTTTCTCAGCATGACGACGCCTCTTTAAATTGAATTGCCTACAGAACGGGAGCATGAATAAGATCTAAATATTCTGATGAAGAAAGGTTTCGGGGCTGGGGGGGGTCTACAATGACCAACTCAATCAAAAAACCTATTAATATTATTAGATCTAGATAGATATCCTGTACATGAATCCTTAAGATCAATTACACCATATCATACATATATAGTCTTAACTATCATAGACTATATTTTCTTTTTAGAACCTCAACGATTTCCTTGTAACACTTCTCACCCTCGTCGTTTTCAAAGTACTCCTCAAAGTCATCTAATGTGCCCGTGTGGTTATCTCCCTTCCATGTAATGAATGTTAGAAGACCTGCTCGTACAATAGCACTCAGCCTATTTTCCTGTTTGATTCGATCAATAGATTGCATTGTATCATTGATCGATGTTAGATATCCCAACTCGTTTATTTTCTTTTTGTCCTTTCTCTTACCAATAATTTCACACAAGTTATTCATGTCAGTACGGCGTTGCAATTGCTCCTCTAATTCTCCAATCACCTTGTTATACCTCTCATTGATCTCTGTGAAATATCATTTATTATCGAGTATATAGTGCACCTGAGATCTATATGCAAAACTATCACACATGTACTACTCAGGCCTACCTTTTAAATAATCACAACTGGGTTTAACCTCTGGACATGTTAACAAGAACCTGGACTCCTCGACCTCTATCGCTTTATTCTTCTTCAATCTCTCTATTCTTGCAACCAAATTGTTGATCTCATCATCAGCGTTTTCTATGTTAGTTATCATAATCCAAACTCGTACTATATGAGAATTATGAGCATGATAGATTAGAAGAGATTGAGCCCCCACTGGATGCCATCGCGGCACCTATCGCCAACTAGCCGTAAAGTCGCCAAAGAGTCAAATAATCTACATTTGATATCGACATCTAAATTAATTCCATTTGAGAAACATAAGCTTATAAAAATATTCACCTGGTTGTAGTTGTAGGTGAAATATACCACTGCTGGATAATCTATCTTCGCTTTACATCACCTACCACCGTTGCGTATTGATATATTAAGCACAACCTACTCCAATCAATCTATAGTGAAGTAACCCATCTATTCGAGCATCACTGCCGCAGAATACTACCGCCGTCATCAACGCTATCTTCTGTTATTGCTATCATATCGTCCACAATACCACCTCTCTAGGTAAGTAAATCCTCTAAGTAATAGTAAACAAGTCGATCGTAATTCATATACATTTGCCTCTTGTTTATGCCGTTATTACCGATAGAGCTATTGTCGCATACGAAGCAAGGCAATTTTGATCATGGGCGGGTATGATAGACTATTATCGACTGTACCCCTCCTGGCAAATGATATTATCTCAAGGCGAAGACCTCACTCTTCAAACTTATCAAGCAGGTGGCGGTTTGATAAGTGTGATATCGATATAAAAGTATCCGAAGCGTTGGGCAAGTATGTAACATTTACTGTCAAGAAGATGAGTAATATGGGCATGATGACTCCTTTTTGTGGCAGCAAGGAGAAGAACTTGGTGGAACTTGTACCCAATGTTGTGGTGAGCTTAGTACCTTGCATTTAGCTATTGCAAATACATGATGTGTGTTTCTCGACCTTTCTCACATTGTTTAATACATAGTCGTCGTCGATAGAAGATACCCATGAAGATACCCAAGAAGACACCTATTACTCGATGTCATCTAGTAAAGAAGATTGCTTGAAGGATTGTGGGCTGTGTCAATCTACACTCTTCTACGATGAAGTGTCTTCTAGTACTCAAGAAGATACCCAAGCCCTCGAAGATGCCCGAGCCTTAGAAGATACCAATGACGATGCCAATGAAGAGTTTAATACTCTCTCATATACGAGCTCATCTTCGTGCATGATGACTCCTTTCTGTGGCAGCAAAGAGAACTTAGATCTAATACCCAACATTGTGGTAAGCTCAGTACATGTATTTAGCTGTTGGGTACATATGCCGTGTCTTTCTCACCTTTTCTCGTATTGTCCAAATGTAGTCGCCAAACTCGTCGATAGAAGATACCCAATGCCAATCATCAATCTTCGGCAAAGAGCTTGATACTCTCTCATTTACAAGTTCATCTAGTGGTGAAGAAGAATACTCAAATACAACTCCGCCACTTGACCAATCTATATTCATTAGATCTCCGTCTCCTCCGCACAAGATACTTACAATTGCATTCCATCCGTCAAAGAGGATATGTGAAATCAAGAGTGAGGTGCAAGCTCGGCTTGGTTTGCATCCGAGTGAGTATATCTTACAGTTGCAGATCCCGGGCCGTCGGCCAAAGTCACTCCAAGATAGATGTTCGCTCTTGGACTGCAACATCCATGTTGATGCAACACTTAACATTAAACTCTCGATTCCCGCTACTTTAGAGTCGAGTGTCGAACAGCAAGGTCTGCTTGGCGGTTCCGAGGACGGTTACTTGAACGATGAGATGGACGAACGGTTGGCGGGGAGAATCTCCGATCTAGACATTGAGCATGGGTTGCGGTTGCACGAAAGGTCGGATGACGAGCTGAAGTGTCTGCTTCAAAATAGGTCAGAAGCTGATAGAAAGCTCGTAATGCAAGCTTTCAAGATACAATTGTCAGTAAGTCGAAGGAGGTTGAAGAAAGATGAGTTGATTGCTAGCTTTCTGGACCAGAAGAGGAATGACTTCCCCCGCTTAAGACAGAGTCTGATGTCTAGGGCAGAGAGGGAGGTCGACAGGAGGGCAAGGATGAAGGTCGGCAGCAGGGCCGGTGGGTCTTTCGAGAGGGATGCTGCTGTTGATTTCTTGAAGCCCACTCTTGATACCAAGATATGGGAAACACCCGGTAAGGATTTCGAGATGGGAGATCACACAAGCGATCCAAATACATCAATGGTCAAATATCTCATCAACAGTGGTTTACTAGTGGAGATCGAGCCCGAGTTGTTGGTTGCATATAAACACAAACGGAAAGCGTTATTGAAAATTGGAGACGTGTCTTCGTTGCGCAAGATTGATAGTTTGTTCGAACTGAGTGTAAGGAGATGTGAGCCATTCTTAAAAACAATTGGCTTGGTATTTGGCTCCGATGGCTCAATGAACAATGTCTGTGCTTATCGGGAAAGCATTAAGAAAAATGAGTCGAGGTGTATCCTTTTTACAGAGGCATTGTTTGATTGGTATGCCAATGTTGATTGTGTCTCGTTGGACGATCGAATTACCAGACTACGCGAATCCGAGGATATCGAGAGCGATAAGAACAAGAGAAACAATTGGCTTGAGTCTCTGGTGGGTCTTCGTTTGAGGGTGCCCGAATATTGGTGGAAAGAGCTACGAGGTCGTAAATCTTGGATGTGTCAAATTGATTCTGTTAGTCCGGGCGATGAAACGGGTCGGTTTTTCGTCATCAGGTGCGTCGATCATGATCCTAACGACCCACATCAAGAAAAACGATATAAGATGGCATACATAGATGTCGAGAAGTATGCCGATCGTGAGCATCCTGGGTTCTCGTCGTTTTATCTACCAGAGAAGCCTTACGAGGTTTATGTCGATTTGGACTTCAAAGCTAGATGTGAACGAACCGTTCGTGAACTGGAGGACGGTTAGTGCCTGTTTTGTGTTTATTCTGGTGCTTTGTTGTCTCCTGTTTTTAATGTTCCGTCCCGTTGTTGTTCTACTCTGTATATCTTTCGTCTATTAACCATCGCAGCGTGTTTCTCGGGTGATTATTTTGACAAGAGATCGGTCATACTCGACCGTCATGCCTCTCGGGAAGTGGGTGTGTATATAGACAAACATCGTGTTACACCGGAAAAGGTGGATGAGATGATTGAGAGGTACTGTAGGGCACAAGGGCTTGGTCTGCCGTGGGCTTCTAAAGAGGAGGATAGGGTTTACAAGTCTATTCTCACGTGTGCATGCTGTGGTCTCCGAGATATGGACGGGACGAGTCCTGTTCGGTTGTTCCATGAAGTAGATCTATCGTACTTGCGAAAGTTGAGGCTGTCGATGAGAGACGACGGCAACCCTCCCATGGGCGACAACGATGGCAACGATCTCTCAGGCGATAATGATGGCATCAACAAAAAGCCTGTTAGCGATAGGACCCAATTAAAACACAGAAATCTCATGGAGATGGAGCCGATATCGATTCCTATCAATGACGATGGTGATACGAGAGACGTCAAGTTATGGAGGCTTTGTTCTACTTGGCCGGCGAAGAAACCAGACGAACTTAAAAAAGAGAAAAACATGCTTCCGGACTACATGTTTGATGAGTCTGGAAACCCTGTCTACTACCACCTCCACCCAGAGTTCGTTGAAGAGAGAGATGTCCCTGGGCAGTCTAAGAAGCGCTACACTACCACATTGTGCACGGAGTGTAAGGGTTGTATTGACGCTGATGATAATGGTGGTAATGTCCCTAATGTCCCACGGCGGTCAATTGCAGCTGGCGTTGATTTCGGGTTCGCCGGTAGGATCGGTCTGGAGCCACTGACAGATCGAGAACGCCAAATTATCTCAAAGGTTCGTAACTACCTTTTGGTCATCAAAATCGAGAGCAATATCAATTACAACAGAACGAAGGAAAAGGGTCAGTCGGCCGTGAAAGGATGTGGGATATATTTCGATGATGACAGTCCGCAGGTCGTATCCGATCTACTTTCTCAGGGGAGTATCAACGGGGACGTGTCACTCCAGTTTGTTGGTCCCGATGGAGAATACGACTCGTTGGCTAAAAGGGTGTTCGGCTCCGCTATTGTAGAAGGGAGAGCTTGGGTCATTTACCAGTGGTTGAAAGTGTTAGGCATGGTTAACAGTCATTATTTATTCGATAACGAGCTGCCTGGGTTCGATGATATAAAAGCGAGATTAAAGGCCGCTAATGAAGCACTTGTTGATAATGCCGAGTGTGTAAACGACGAGAGTGTTTTAAGAGAGACTGAGATAAGTAAAGACGACGCCCGGGACATAAGAATCGCTCGAGGTGACGGTGGTGTTCAAGAGGGTGTCGATGATTCCGTGCAGCCTGGAGCCGACGAGAACGAATCTGTTAGTGATAGCGGGGTTGATATCCCATTTCGGTGTTCGTTTATCACGTCTGCCGTGAAAGGAGCCAAGGATGTAGATCGTGATTTTGTGTCTAAGGCGCAAGATGTACTGAGCGTCAATAGAGAATCTGATACTGTTGGAGACAAACAAAACGTGTCAAGGCGTGAAAGATACCCGTGTTGCGACTATGAAAATGGCATCGAAACACTGACAAAGTCGGCTCCGGATGTGTTCTTATTCGGCAGGGCTTATAATTGTGCAGGTCCTACTCTTAACAGTTACGACTGTCGGCATCTTCTTATGCAATTCACGACTAGTGCAGCGTCCAATAGGCCTCTGATATTCAACCTTTTTGAGTCTAATTGGAGACATGGTGTAATTGGTTCCATGCATGCTAAGGTATCCTCCAACCCACAGGCATTTGAGCAATTTGCAAATGAGTTTGCGTCCGAGGAGTTTCAGAACAAAATCAAAGTTGCCATCAAGAATCCACAGAGTCCAACGGGTAGGTATGTTATGGGAAAGCTTGTTCCTGTGCTCAATTATGCTGGCAGGAAGTCTGTCTTTGGGGCGTTAGAGAGGAACCAGAGAGCGGGTCAGATACTTTCTATGGGTCGCAGGTTTGGTTGTGCTCCAGCGTTTCTTACGTTTGGTATTGATGACATTAATCATCCGAATTCGATTAGATTTGCTCTACCTAGTTTGAACAACACAGACTTCCCGTCGACTGTTTCAAGCGCGGCTCGGGTTGAGATGAAACGGGGTGTTAGACTGAAACTCGGCAACGAGGGTGATATTCCCTTCAATTGGGGGGAGAGGTTTGGTTTGATGATGAAGAACCCAGTTGGGGCCGCCATTGCGTATAAAGAAGTTGTTAGTGATGTGATGGGAATTCTGTTTGGTATCGACCCATCCTGCAGTGTGAAAAGGACAAAAGAATCGTCCCTTGATGGTAAAATGATCGGGATGCCATGGGCGTTCTTTGGCAAGACAGAGACTACTGGTAGCGGATCTCTCCATTTTCATGTTGTAAAATGGGGAGGTTTATCACCGGAATTTCTCGAATCTGTGGCAGACTTCCCCGATTTGTGTAGGAAGGTAGCATCTGTGTTGGACTCTATGTATAGCGCCAAACTTGACAGACATAAACATGTCCAGGACTTGGTACAAACGAATATGAAGTATGTGAAGAGCGCCAAGTCGTCAAGACGGTCAGTCGAGTCCTCTCGATACAATGAAGTCTCAGATGGTGATTATGCAACCCCTCCCATGTTGCCTCGATTGGATGAAGAATGTGAAAGCCGCATCAATTCACGTGGGCTTGGGGTGAAGAAGTCTAAATCGTGTGATACACCAGTTGACACAATGCCATCGAGTAAGTGTGGTGTTCAATCCTGATATACTTTATCAAGATCAGTGTTCTCACAAAACCTGTTTGTTGTGTCTAATCTCTCTATTACGGCAAGTCTTAGAGGAGTCAGAAGAAGAAGATGGAACGAGCAACCATGATTATTCATCTCCTGGCGCTTTTGCCTTGTTCAGCAAGTCGAAGAAGTGTAAATGTGGCGAATGTGAGGATTACCAAGACAGAGAACGTGGTCGAGATGGCGATGCAGGACAGATGGCCTCTAGTCGATATCCCGGAATCACGATTACGGTCCCCCAAAAACCTTTGTTTTCGAACGAGGGCGGGTCAATTGACGGTGAGGGTGTTTTGACCGTTGACCCAGGTCGTATACCTAGGGCGATTATTCTTCCGCCAAAGTTCTCGACTGATGACGGTATTAAGTTCAAGACGCATGTGGGGATGACTGTATGCTCCTGCGGCAATATACACACTCATTCTTTTACTTGTAGGAAACCCCCAAAGGGGTGGCATGGCTGTAGAATGTGTTACTCAAGAGCATTGTGTGATGGGGGTACTAAGCCTATTGAATTGGTTGCTAATCTACAGGCCGATGGGTCTTTGAACTGGGAAGAATATGATTCGGCTGTGGCGTGGTTTGAACCAGGGGAAGAATCCACACATTCAACGGAGCGGCGAACCGAATGTAGTGTTTCACAGGGATACGTCCGCTCGCTCGATCCCGAGGTTCATACTGTGTCACAAAATAATATATATCCTTTTAGGTCAGACTGCACGCGTACTATCATTTGGGAATTGGATCGACCTAAGTTGGAGCCTCTGAGTTGCCTCGACGAAGACAAGGATAACTTGACAAAAGAGGATTTGATTTCAAGTCTATATCGAAATATGATCACAGATAAGCCAGATCGTGTGCCCCCGGTGTTTGAGGATGGATGTGAAAAGATATCGATGGATCAGGTTGACTTTCATCACTTCGACCAACAAGACAAACACAGTCTTTTCTACAGCCTATTACTCGGGATGATAGAGTCGTCTCGACTTGCACCCGGTGAGAAATCTGTAGAGTGTCTAAGAAGGGAACTTATGTGCCATTTGAGTGGGGTGGGGTATGACTACAAGCTCGGTGGCAAGTCTCTGGCGCAATACATCCATTCACGAGTGGGTCTATCAGGCGTTTCTATCGACGAGAAGATTAGTGATTACTCACAGCGTATGATGCGTGTTGGAAACGATTGCTCCGTGGGAGGAGAGCTTGAAGTCCGTCTCTTTGCAGATTCTAAGAATTTCAATGTCGCGGTATACGAGAAGGTTGGTAGTGACTTATTGAGAGTGGAGTCCGAATCATATAGTGCAAGGGGAGCGGACAGGCCAACCATCCATCTACTCCGTACGTCAACAGCGAGCGAGGAGGAAAGGATAGGTACCCACGTTGAAGAGGCTCATACTGTGCTTCTCCAGCTGCCAGCGTACTCCTATACGCTCTTCACTCCTAAGTTGAAAAGTATCATGGATAGATTACAAGCTCTCGACGTTGATGATTTGACACTCCTGTACAACATGGTCGCAAGGGGGCTCCCAAGTCGAAATGGATGGGTTGTAGACTTCAACCCCATCCTCACTGGATTACTGGGAAGTAATACTAACCTTTTACACCTCGGTTCTACGGAGCAAAGCAAATCCGCTCTATTCTACATCGGTCCGTATATCAACAAGGACGGGGTAAAGATTACCGATGCCTTGCCGATACTTTTGAAAGCGTATGAACATGCTCAGAACTTCCCAAGTGTAGCTGTTGAGGATACTGGGACACGTAAGAGGACCGTTCAGCATTGCTTGACTCGAGCAGTGAACAAATTGAACAGCCTTGTGGAGGTCACAGATACACAAGCTTCTGGTTATCTTGTCGGGCTGAGCGCTAGTGTGTGCTCGGAGTCATTTGTGACATGCGACATTGCATCAAGGGAGAAGTTCATAGAGGGAGAGCTCCAGCGACAGGGTAAAGATGTGTACGGGTATGATGGTGTCGACGTCAGTGATATAGAAGAAGAAAAGGAGCACCAAGGTGATGTAGATGAAGAGACGATACTTCCTTCCCCTGACGACTTTCGGCGAATGGAAGAAGAAGACGACAATGGCGTGGATGACGAAAGCGTGGGTCGTGGTATGAAGGAGAATGCCGGGTGTGCAATTGGCTTGAGTGCTGCCGATCGGAGAACATTGGCCAAGAACAGGAGGAATTACTGGCTTAGTCAAAGGGAGGACGCCACGGAGGATGATTTCAATCATTTTAACGCATCTTACGGGCCAGCACCTCTCTATAGAAAGAACGATGGGACTAAGATGCCTGTTTCCTACCCCGCTCTTTATCGTTACCGTGGTAAAGAATTGGCGCATATGAGCTACTACATGTATGTAGCCCTTGTCAAAGTAGAGAGTGTAGCCGAGACTAAAGGTGCACCAGGCGCTGGAAGGAAGAAATGTAAACCTTTCGCGTTTGCACCAGGACTCGGAATCGAGAAGTACCACTATCAAATCCTGAGGTCTAAACATATGACTCCAAATTTCACAACAACTCCTCCACCCCTCCCAGGAGACGAGCCTCGTCCACCAGATGAACTCGATGTGGAATTCGAATTCAAAATGTGTCAGTACGAGAAACAGCTTGGAGTATGGAGGAGAAAGCTCAATCGGTTTTCTCGTTTCTATTTGACGTTGTTTCGGGCCGAGGATACACTTTTCGAGAAGGGTCAGCTTAACACCTATGAATACGACTTCAAGGTGTTTAAAAGGTTTTATAATCATCTGTCTTGCAGTTCCAGTATGATAGACCGGTTGACACTGCAGTTGATGGAGAGAGTAATGTATAGCTGGAGAGTTGACAGCAGTAGGAGAGAGATGCTCGCTGCTTACCGAGGCCGAGCAAGGACGCTTTGGTCGGCACAAGAGAAGGAGGCTGCTAAGTCGTTTTATGGTCGTCTTCAAGCCTCGTCTCTGCGGGGCGACAAAGGGATGGACTATGTTTCATCTGTAGAACACATCCTATCTGACAGTCAAAGGACAACCGCCCAGAAGCTTGTTGGACATGGGCAGGGGTTAATGGACGCCCTTAATAGCCTGGTTAGGGTGACAAGTGAGACTGGAGCTGATACTGAAGGAACGCGGCATACCTCGAGTGTGTCAAATGTGACAACGAGTCCGTTTGATGTCGGTCTAGATGAGTCCAAGAGAGAGGTGCGCCCAACAAGGGTAGAAGTGGAAGATGACGGTGTGCAGAGACCGCCGCCAACGTACCGCAAAATAAGTGACCTTGGTAAGAAAGTGGATGACTATATCAAGAGTCAAGACTTGTCGGTCGATAAAGATGTTGTTGTTAAGATAGCTCGTGATCACTTTGAAGCCATGCGGTCGGGTAAGGCGTTCGATGATGAATATGAAGCACCTCGTTTGTTGGTCTGTGGCAAGCCAGGGAATGGGAAGTCGAAGATAATTGAGTCATTGGATGGTATAGTTGATATAATGAAAGTGGGGGAGCAGATGAAGTGTTGTTATATGGGTTCCGCAGCCGTCAATATTCGTGGTACGACGCTGCTCCGACCTTGGAATATACCCGTATTTAACAAAGGGGAGAAGGTAACTCTTTTTGGCTGGAATCAAAATGTACTGCAGGCACTCAAGAATAGATTCGATCGAAATGTGTATAATATATGTGCTGTTGTAATTGATGAGGTGTCTACCGTCCAACCTTATATGCTGGCGTATCTCAATGTTCGGATGCAGACATTGTTCGGGAATGACAAGTTATTTGGTGGGTGTATGGTTATACTTCTAGGGGACTTTGAACAAAAGCCTCCGACTGCTGGTGGCCAAAGTGGCACTTTGCCGGGGTCCGTGATGCGGCACATTGAAGAGGAGGGTGAACCTCTGGATTGGAGGTCTGGTCAACTCAGTTTAACTCAGATGGGTGGGTATCTATTTACGAGGTTTCGTTATGTCAAATTGACAAGTCAGCATAGGTCAGGCGACCCAAAGCATATGGCTGTGATAAACAAGATGAGTGATGCCGGCGCCGGCCCTGCCGTCCAAGAATTGAAAGACACTTACAAGGAGTTGTCTTCGGAGGATCTAGAAAGCGACGACTTTCGTTTTGCTACTGTGCTTGTCACTGGTAATTACGAGAGACGACAGATCAATGCGTGGCAAGCTAAACGATGGGCTGTGTATCATGGGGTGAACGTTGTCCGTTGGGCCAGGAATAGAAGAGAAACAAGCGAACACCCTTGGAAGGGGAAACCAGAGAGACAAGAATGTCTCGCTCATGTTCTGGGTAATACTTGCTTTTGGGAATACTACATTCCAGGTGCAAGGGGTTACCTTAATACGACTAATATCAATGCAGACGAAGGATTGGCAAATGGTACTGAGATCAAGTATCACTCGTTATCCTTTACGGACGCAGGGCAGAGACAGCAATTTGAAGAGAAATGTACTCAAGCTGAGCCAGGTGATGTTATATATATTGAATCTCCACCGACATCTATCAACGTTGAGTTATTTCCGGACTTTGACGACGATTCGCCCGACGAAAGAAAAAAGAAAAGATCGCTAAGGAAAGATTGGATACAAGAAGGCAAGGGTAGTTCCGTCAACGATGGGCGTGTTGTTATTCCCATATCACAACGCGATGGATCGGTTATTCCTTTTGTCGAAACTTCTATACCAGGTAGTGATTTGATCGAGGAAGGTGTATATTATGTAGAGTCCCGGGTTGGGTTGAAAGATCACTTTCCGTTGGAACCTTCTTTTAGTATAACAACCGACAAGGCCCAGGTAGGACTTCATTTCTGTTGTGTGCTTGCCGCCTTGTGTTGGTCTGTGTTGTGTAATCATGTTACTAAAGTGCGTTGTTATCAGGGTAAAACTATCCGCAGATTAATATTGTCCATCTCGGAACACTCATATCAATTGAACAAGTTAACTTGGGAGGGTTTATATGTGTCGTTGTCGAGGGTGCGGAGGGCGGACCATATGAGATTACTCCTTAAGAGGGGTGACTGGTCAACTGTGAGATATGTTTCCAAGTTGCGAAGAAATAAATACACTGATATGTTCTTCGAGGGCTACGTTGATCACCCTAGCAATGATGGGAGTAAGGTATGGGACTACACTACAGCATCAACTGGTATTAACGTTGTGTTCCACAGAAAGAAGAGGAAGAGGAAGAGGAAGCAAACTGCCGCGGGTGATAGAGCAACAAAGGTAAAGAAGAGGGGTGTGATTTCTCCGGGTATGAAGGGTGTGGTGGGAGGGGGCGACAAGGGATGTAAAATTAGTTATCTGAAGAAGTAGAAGTTTGCAATCGTTATGTAACGTTGTTCTTTTACCGTCAACTGTAGACTGTACTTATACGGCACTTTGAAATCTTTTCTCTAGAGACCCGTTCCTCTGTTGATTTGGATCGGATCAGTTCTCTGGTCATTTCACCATCCCTCAGCCCGACTTGAAGGCTGGCTAGACGGTCGTGATGAGGGCTGATAAAAGGGTTTGCCACCTTCCATCATTGTTGCACTATCCTTTGGGGTATGTTTGATGAGGTTATCGCCCATTTTATCCCATTGCGTTTTCACTTGTCGTTTCACTTTTTCAACTTCCTCTTGCGACCATGGCTGTCTAGTCGGCTGTGACGAAGGCTGTGTGGATGGTTGTGATGAAGGCTGACTAGAAGGTTGAGCCGATGGTTGAATAGGATGTTTAGCCAATGGCTGTTTGGATGATTGAGATTGAGGCTCCTGTTGTTGTCGTGCCAAGAAATCTTCAATTTGGGGTCTAAGGAGGTTTAGAAGTTGTTTAATATCTGGAGAGACGTTTTTATCTTGTGGTGGTGGTGGAGCTGGTGATGACATCGTATGATGATTTATATATTAGAGGTTGCTTGTGTTAATTTATGTGATCATGAAACATCTGGCAGTATTTGGCATCTGGTGTTAAGCTAACTAGCGCCATTCTATTATAATTTGAGACCTTGAGCCTCTCAATATTGTTAGAATACCCAATGTTTACAAAAGCCGATAGAATAGAATTGGCGGACCCGCACAACACCGCGCCGAGTTAAATCAGGTGTTATATTGGCGAGCGAACGTTTCTTGTAGCTTGGCTTCTAGAAAGTAAGCTTCAACGCACATGAGCATTAGTGAACTGCTATACAGAATAATATGAGTTTGTTAAGTATAATAGGTACGTCGTCGTATAAATATGTAAGAAGTATATACAAATTGAATGATTGTAATTCCTCGTGTACTTATCATTCTTCTACCATTCTGATCTCTGGTGGAAAGAGCCCTTTGGATTAGATAATGGGATAATTCCATCAACTTTTCCAATCCAGTACGCATCTCAATTAATTAAATTGTATACAGATGATGAAAAAGACACTTTAGCGAATAGGTTTTTAGCCGTCGCTGATCTAATCGAGGTCTACTCTCGTATCGTGGTTAATCTCGATCCTCATATTACCCCAAACCCAGAGCAATTGCATGTGATTGCAAATACAAGTCAGAATTGTTTTGCTATTGCTGTTATGGAGATTTTGGTGCGTCGAACAGAGTTCGTGGATCTTTACCTCAACGGTGGTTTCATATCTTCTGGTGTGAAGGATCCAAGCGAGAACAAGCATGTGCTCGTTACAATGGCGGTGTACAATCTTATGAGGAGAGTTCATAAAGGGGAGAATAATGTAGATCTGGATCAACTCATGGTTGCAGTGAATTTAGTATCAGATGGAAAGTTTCCTGACGGTGAGCATCAAGATCCATCTGAATTTATGGCGGTACTAATGGAGTCGTTGCATTTGTCTTTTCTTGATGATGTGTATAATTCGAATGGCAACCCGGCCACTCCTGCATCCAATATATTCCGGGGTGAACAATTTAACAAATTAGTGTGTACTAACCCCCAATGTGGATCTTCCAATGTTACCAAGGATGATATGTGGCAGATATTTATCATGCCCGATGAATCTCCCGATTCGAATGATAATAAACGCCGGGGGAATAAATCATTTGATGTTGGCATGTGTCTCAATCGCCAATGCGAGGATGAGCAAGTTGAGTGTAGGTGTGCACGGAATTGTGGTTCTGAATCGAAAAGCAAAACAATAAGTTTTATCATGCCTAGGATCATTTCTTTGTCTTTGGTGGCGCAAAAAGTTTCATTTGACAGTACGAATAATACGCCAGTGAAGCTTTCGAAGTCCAAATGGTCTACCCCACATAAACTTGACTCTAGGAGATACCTGCCACCACCTGAATTTACAACAGGCAGACGTGTCACCAATGACAAGAGTGTTTATGAATTGGTGGGAGTTATTAACCATGGCAGTGGAGGGGATGCGATGCAGGGACACTATTATACCCATGTCAAAATTGGGAGCCAATGGTATAATTTCAATGGCAAGAGGGTTCTAAAAGTACAACCTGATACTGCGTCGAAATCCAGCAATATGTTCTCCCTCGTGTACTGCCTAATGAACCCTTTGCCTTCAACAGCCACTATCGCAACTGCCATTGGCGATGACGCTCAACCAACTAAAAAGATAAAGACGACACATTGAATGCCGATTGATGTGACGTGAATGTGTGTGATATTTCTATATCTTATGGGACTAGAGAAAGATTTTGTTATATATATTGTATGTGGTTAAATTAGCGTTGTTGACATGTTTGTATCTTCTCTCCTTTTGGTATCTAGTCTGTTTGTTCGTAAACCAACGCTTCGCCATACACGGCAATACTGTTGCAGCTCTGTCTCTCATTGTCCGTAGACCTGATCATGCGGTAATCTGAATAACAATCTTTGCATGGGAGGTTTGTAACGAATATAAAGGGCCAGTCCTCTCTCTCTAGAGAGAGCTGAAGAAAATGATACCGCAATACATTTAAGTTCTAACAAGTTAGGTACGGTCAGAAGATACCACATATGGTTATTGTCTCTCCTAACTGTCTTTATAGAGAGATGCTTTAGGCAATTTACAAGACCACACAAAACGATGATGACTCCACGAAGAACTGCAAACTTTACTTCCCATACCACATCACAGAACAACAAGACAACATTGACCAGAGAAGGCCTACATAACCAACAGAGGAGATCAGCTACTAGCCGTATTCTTATCTTCCAATACGCCCTTCAATTTCATCTCGAGATCCGCCACACGCGCTAAAAGATCTCCGACTGTTTCCCCCAGGCTTTCACAGGCAGGACATACCGCCGCCTTCCTACCACCACTTGGAGAACCTTGTGTAGATGTTGGTTTCTTTCGTTTCTTACCTTTACGTACCGGCGACGCCCCTTCTCCTCCTTCTCCCCCCTTGCCCGCTTCACTAACTCTGTCCTTAGCTTTACGCGGACGCAACGACGGCGTCTCATCTCCTCCTTCTTCCTTCTCGCCCGCTCCACAAACTTCATTGTCTTGTCTTTTTGTAACATTTTCTATCAATGTTTGCAATTTATTTACGTTGTAACCAAAAGAAATCTTTGGTGTTGGAATATTATTGGCCGAAATGTCGGAAATCTTATCATCCACTGCCTTGATCAAATTTTTAGAGTGATCTTCATTATTTTCAATCTTCACCGTGCTCTCTCCTAGGGTGTAATCCTTGTATTCTATACACTTATTCAAGGTGTATGTTTTTTCAACATAACCACAATCCAGAAGTACATAATGCATCGCCAAGGCCAGTTGTTTACACGTCAGTATTTCATCTCCCATTGATGTATTGTAATCCAATGCCACAACAATAAGATTGACTAATGCCATTTCAGATAATATGCTAGTCCTGACGATCCCGTTTTGTCCTTTTGTGTCTTTGCATATCATGGCATGTTTACCGGAAGGATGGAGATGCAACATGGGAATGCTCTCATACGTGCACTGGACGGCGTGGCCGCGGTCGTTTCGAGATTTATCCTTCCTTGCCTTGGTGTGTAGTAGAACCAAAGGTAGTTCGAAGTTTTCAGTTCCTTCTTCTTGGTCGAAAGGGTGGTATAGTAATTGACGCTTTGCCCCGATGCATGATCTCACTTCTGGTTCAACTACGAGGACTTCATCGGGATCATCAATAAGGAGCTTGATGAGGTCTCTTTGATTGTCCCCAAATAGCGTAAACTCTTCAAGAGGGTGGAATAACTCCCGACATACTTCGCGGACAAGGTCGTCGCTTGTAAAATGTATGTTGAATCTCTCACGGTTGTTGCAAATCTTTTTCAACGTTCCTGGGACGCCATTGAACGAAGAATCACCGCCGTCGGGAATAAAAGCCATCACCTTCGTACCACAACTTAGGGATGGCAAACTCTTATTGTCAAGTAAAGCTTCAACTTTTTCCTTGTTGTCTTGAGTGACAGTCACTTTCAATTTGGCACCTGTTACCACATGGGTGTTTGCTTCTTCGCTTGACAATAGATTTACAGCCTGTCATCATGCAAGAATGGAGATGAGGGAATACTTCAAAGCAAGTAATAATATGAACCACACATGATACCACATACCTTCTCGAGACTCGTATTGTAGTTTGATGTAAAGTTAACAGTTCCTGTAGCACCAGCTTCTCGATAAGTGCGAAGCAATTTGATAGTATAAGAACTATTACCAATACCACATCCGTCAATCTCTCCTGTAGTTGTTGTATTGTGATTCCGGTGTAAGTTGTTGTAGATATTTTGTAACTCATCCTTGTTCTCCGCGTAGTATTCACGTCCCTGGTTAAAGAAGTAACAATTCAGGCATTCAGGGGGGGTTTCGCCAAAGACGTCATTAAGATTCCGACCTAAACAATAAAGAAACATATTTCTCATAACATCGTTTTGTGTGTCCAACGCCGCTAGTGTTAAAGCGACACTCTCTTTTACCTTTTCACTCAATTCTTTTAGTTGTTGTTCAATTTTAGCAGGATGTTTCTTCTTGCTCAAAGCGTTCTGTAGATATTGCAGGGGGAAATTAATGTCGTCTAACTCATAATGTTTTTCATTGACATTATTGTTATCATCATCCCCACCCCCACGAGACCCGACACTAAGAGAACCACCCTCGCCATGATGCAAATTCTCCTCTGTCTCTGTAAGTTTGCCCATCTTGGACTTCTTTGCTGCTGGTGGCTTCTCACCTTCTTCTCCTGGTTGTTCTAACGATTCGTTAGTACCATCTCCTTTGATGGAATCGGTACTATGAGCCGTTCCATTTGGTTTTGGTGTTGATGCGTTGTTCTTGTCGTCTCTTTCACCGCATGCATCAATACCATTATTATTATTATTATTATTATTATCCTTATTATTTGCAATAGATTGATTTACTGCAGTACTGTCAACCTGAGTGCCGCTGACCGTCTCTTCACTGTCTCCCTCGTTCATGATGTCATATGTATATATGAACTGGTTGTGATGTGTATGCTCTATTATCCTCTATCTCGCTCGTGTAAACTACTCACTCATTCTAACATGTAATAGGGTCATGATAGAATTTCGATATCGGGCGCTTGTTGAAGAGGAGAGTTTCTTATGGGAAGAGCGGCCAATATAGTTCTAAATAACAAGGCTCATGATTCTCTTGTCGAATCTTCACATATTGTAGTAGGTTCAATTTTCGATTTTAGGCTTTTGTAATAAAAGAGAAGGGCCGAGAAAGGGCTTTTCATTTAAGGGGACAAAATAAACGTTTATCGCTACGATTTATTTACATTTAGATATGAACTCGTCCATATTGTGTGCCTGATCACATCCAGCTAACTAAATCTATACGATAATATCCAAATAAACCCTTCAATATGAACGTTGACCACAAGCAACAGGCAAGGCTACCCCATGTATCTGATGATGATAGGCAGAATAATAAGCCCGGGGTATACGGCAATGATGTTGGTAGCATAACTAAGCCGTCTGTTTCGTCCTCCACGCCGTCGTTGGATCCATTGTGCATTAAAAGCTTCGACGACTCCAGCGCTCAAGAGAAGTCTGATGCTTCACGTCAGATTGACGAAGTGTACGACGAGAGTGGCTCTCAGTGCACCGAGGCAGGTAAACAAACCGAAGCTGTGCTAGCTAATGCAGCACACAAGTTGCTTAATGAATTTGAATACATTGACTTCTTTGAGAATGATTACATCACGAGCGTTATTGAGCAATTTGACGGTGATGTTAAATTGGTGGAGGAAAGGCTGTGTGGTGATGTAGCAAGGATGTCCGGCGGGGATTGTGAGGGGATTATCTATTGAATGGTATCGTGTACCAGCAGCTAATATCAAATTGATGGTATATATTTTGGAGTGAATGTCGTGTCGAGGAGCAAGTATCTTAAACAATGAATTCATGGACTGTTTGTGGACTGGTTATTTGTTAAAGTAGACGAAGTTACGCTCGATGTTTTTTACTTTATTCATACATCGGCGCAACACATCATCGATGCAAATGCGCCAGGAATCGACATGTTACATGTTAGGGTGCAATACAGAAATTATGTGTTCATTCACTCGACATACAATCATAACAAACGAATATGCTGTTAATGTAGAGATGATCCCAAAATGTCACGCCGTTATGTTCAGTACAATGTCGACAGGCTTCTTCTTTGCACTGCCAACAAGTCTCCCATGACATATCATGGTCGCAACTTCCACAGTACCTCCTACAGCAATGAGGACACTCTTTATTATTACAGTTGGGACATAACTTTGCATCACACATCCATGTAGCACATGTTAATAGGGTGCAATCATTACAGAAATTATGTTTGCAACTGGGGCATTTGAAATCATCATCTACGCATGGTACTTTACCACACCCGTGGCACAAAGCACTATCAATATCCGCTCCCTTTTTGCTCATAGTCCTTCTCAAACAGTTATCCAGGGTGACTATCTAGAATGTGTTACTCAAGAGCATTGTGTGATGGGGGTACTAAGCCTATTGAATCGGTTGCTAATCTACAGGCCGATGGGTCTTTGAACCGGGAAGAATATGTTGAGACTATTCTATGTATACTACTAAGTAAGTAGCATAGTCTAAACATGGGAATTAGAACCTAATTCTAATTGACTAGAGAAAGCTAGTGTAGGTGTAACCCCTCTCCCTCGGCCAAGAGTCAGATGAGTATCCGTATTCGTATTCATAGGAGTGTGCACTTGGGGTGTTTAGTTTATTTGTCTTCTACGTTGTTGTGGATTTGCAATCGTCACAATCGCATCGATTACCCCTACCGAAGAAATGATCAGTGGTGTCGGGTTTTGAAACATTTCCATAACATGTGTTTAAATACTCTCCCTTTTTTATAAATCTATTGGTTGTTACCCAGAGAGTCTCGACTCCATCGACCACTCTGCTCTCGTATTTGCAGTTGGGAGACTTACATCGGTGGTTGATGAATCTTGTTAAGTTGCCGTAATATCTGGAATCAATATACGTCTCTTTTGTCCCAATGGTCGATAGAAGATCAGCGCCATATTTGGAATCCTTTGCTGGTCTGCAATTAACTATGCCACAATACCGACCGATGACCTCGTCCTTTGGTATGTCAACTTTTGTCCTGATACCATCTCCCCTATCTTCCTCCACGACCTTCTCGCACGAATGTATGAAATGATGGCGTTTCTCGAATTTGCCTTTGCACAAAATATCCCCAGAGTTGCAATTTGATCCGTCGCATTCGATCGGAAGGGAGTAGTTACTTAATGTTAGGTTAGTTTGGTTTAAACAGTCGTCTTTGTTACATATCGTCCCGTATTGGTATCTCAACACCTGTGACAGTTCCGACGTATCAATTGGATGTGGTATACATTTACAGCGTGTACCGCGTCTAGTTTCTTTCATTGTCGGCAATGTAAGCTTTCCTTCAGCTGGATATTTTTTCTGAATATCAACATAACCAACAAAGAATTTATCAATTTCGTTGTATACAATACCGTTCTGTTTAAAATATACTTTTACTAGGTGACTGTTTATCTTACCCCTGATTTTACCTTTTTCGAGATTTAATTCAACTTCGTCTATGTTATTACCACTACCTTCTATTTGATTTATGATATCCAACATTATGTCGGTTTTGTCAATTTTACTTTGTCCTCTTGTATTTGTGGTTCTTGTTCGCGATGTTGTTTGGTGTTGTTCAGTTGATGTATTGTTGTTTGTTGTATAGAGACTTTGTATATGGGATATTCTTTCAGTTTTCGTGTCGTAAAGGTCTTCTGTGTTGGATATAAACACCCGCCTACCACTCCAGGAATGAATTGTTTTCTCCCAGTATCTCTTATCTTTTTTGTGTTGGAAAAATTTGTCAGTGAAATGGTGTATCCTTATTGGCACACGTGAGTTTGGTGTTGAATCATAATGACTTATCAAAGCTGCAAATTCTACATCGCACGCCCTGTTGTTATTAGTGTTAATGTTTATTAACCTCTGGATTACATTGGGCTTAACTTTGATTTCGTTGCGAGAGTACCGTGTGATATCTTCACGAAATTTTTTATTTGAACCTCTGGTAGTATTGCTGTTTAAGAATCCACTGGTTTGTTTGCATAAATCATGAAATATTTTACATTCAGGTTTATTACATAGGCAGCCATACCTTGCAGTGATCTCCCCCTTGGCTCTCGTTGTTTTCATCTGTTGTGATGTTTGTTATGTATTCTATTGTTGCTGTTGTCCTCTGGCGTATTGGACCATGCTACCGGCGTATCGATATATACGCCTATCTATGGGTGCCTACTAAACATCCATACGGCAGGCACTCGCATCGGTGTACTCCGGCGGCTGCTATTCCAGGGGCAAGTACGGGGCCCTAGGCGCGTTAGTACCCTCATAACTTACACCAATCTTAAGTCGGTATTTGACCAGAGATTGAGCTAGTTTAGGTAACCCCTCTTCCTCGTCCGCGGGAGCTATCGCCAACGGGACACATCGCCGTTCCCTCTCCAAGTGTATGTGAATGGTCATCTATCTACTCGACCTAGCGATTGATTTAGCGATATCTCCCGCGGCGGAGGAAGAGGGGTACCCTACATGGCTTTAGCAATAAAATTACGTTCTAATTTCTACTTGGGTCAGAACTTGGGTCTATTACGGCCATCCAGGGAAAGATATACGATACCCAGGCGGAAAAGAGCCACGAAAAGAGACGTGAAAGGTTGTAGAAAGCTGTCAAATATAGGGCTCATTAGAGTTCACTGATTAGCAAAATCTAGTTAGTAGAAGAGGAGGTAGACTATAGAAAGTACCCTGTCCTGCCTTGTGTCTCTTTTAGTTAGTTAGTTAGTTTAGATTATAGGCTACGACTTGGTTATCCCCTCTGGAAGCGTGTTCCTTGTCTCTTGATCACTTTTAATCTCATTCAAGTATATTTGATAGAGTCGAATTTATCACCCAACAACAACAACAACCACAACAACCACAACAACCACAGCATCAACAGCAACACAGCAATATAACGTCAGCCTTGTTCACAATCACCAACACTTTTGCAGAAATGCTTGTGTGTTTTATTCCAATGTTCACGTTGACATTTCTTTGAACAGTACATTTTCACCTTACACCGCGCACACCTCTTTAACCTACCATGAATGCTTACGTTTTGGACGACATTGCAATTATCACAAACCTCCGACTCCGAATCCGCCATTTCGGGAACCGTCGCTGTTATTTCCATTCGATAAGCGTGTGCTCTCCTTGTGGCAGCATGAACACAAGTGGTAGAATCACAAACTGCAAATGGCGTGTAATCGATAATAACAGGCCCATCGGGTGATTGTGGATGAAAAGCAATCGTATTGACCATCTGTGTTGCCGTTTGTGTTTGGCATGATATACACTTAGAGACGGAAGTAAAACGGTCAAGGAAGGCGGGACGGATCTTATTTAAGATACTGTCTAGAGTATCTCCACAATAATCTTGCAAACCTGCAAACTCTTCATCTGAAACTGTAATACGAATAGAAGTTAGCCTTTCGCCACATCGATCATCCTGCAAGGACTGCCATGCAAGTGGGATGTAATCAACGTACGGCATAATAACATATATATCCTACTTTATTTCAGCTTGGTTTATTTACTTCCTACTATACCAGGAAATTAAAATATGATCTTGTAGTATGTTCCGTATTCATACTCCGTATCCTCATGTTTCACCTAATATACGGAGGGGGTCGCAAAATGCATTACAAGGGTTACATTATCTCTCCATAATCTAACTTTGCTTCATTTGACAAAAAGGTAGAGGAAACCCACCTGTACCCAAAGAGGATATACAAACCAACACATAACGATAATCAATGGCCAGAACAAAACAAACCGCACGTAAATCCACTGGGGGGAAAGCCCCCCGCAAGCAACTCACCACCAAGGCAGCACGTAAGTCTGCTCCTGCCACCGGAGGAGTCAAGAAGCCTCATCGTTACCGTCCCGGAACCGTCGCCCTTCGTGAGATCCGTCGTTACCAAAAAGGCACCGAGCTATTGATCCGCAAGCTCCCCTTCCAGCGTTTGGTACGTGAGATTGCGCAAGATATGATGAGTGATTTACGATTTCAAACAACAGCACTTCTGGCGTTACAAGAAGCAGCCGAAGCATACCTTATTGGCCTTTTCGAAGACACTAACTTGTGTGCAATCCATGCCAAGCGTGTTACCATCATGCCTAAGGATGTTCAGCTTGCTCGTCGCATTAGAGGTGAGAGGGCATGAGCCGACAGCAAATGGAAGTACACTAACCAAGATACGCCACGGCCAACGAGTGGATAGGGTAATAAGTAATAACACTAAACTGATTTACTTACACAGGTGAATAATATATCATATAACACTGCTTTGTTTATCAAGATGGCCATACATCGAGCCTACTTTTCATCCCCTCATCACAGATGCGATCGCTAAATCATCGCTGAACCATACACGAGGGATAATTATAAGGTTTATTTTACACAAACTGAATGCAACTCACCCTCCATCCTCCTGGCCTACCCCTACCTGCCTGTATGACATACACACATAGCCCTGTGATAACCTTGACCATTCATCCAATACGCCTGAGGACAACAGCAACAATAGGATCCATAAGTTTTGTGTTGTTTCCCCAGCCCACATTCTGACCTTCCCTTAACAAGATGGTAATGATAGACAATGTTTGTGATTTGCTTTACTTCGAGTTCTTCCCGTTTATTGAGGCCTGTAAGTATTACCAGGATAATGAGGAAGACAGTATCCCATCCTGTCAGACGATCCACACGTATGCCAAAGGTTGTTATAACCTCAGAAAAGAAATAATTAGGCATTACCCAGGCCTCCATACTATGTCGTATGAGCTTCTTGTGGATTATTACTTCGACCATGTTGAGCATTACGGGGAGATAGACGATCCGTTACATCTGGCAAATTTGATAGCATTAGAAAACAATGCACATTATGTAGATTCTGATGTAGATTTTGATTCCGTTGAATCCGACGATGACAGCATGGCCCAACATTCCGATGCTACGATGTCTGTTGATACTGAAATTGATAATAGGAAGGATGGGTGTAATATAACGCTACCAAAAACGGGGAAGCAGCTGCTCATCGATGACTTTCTAGAATATTCACCTGTTCAGA
>Ga0214480_100211_pt1 | contig 28715 bp, 18 predicted proteins | sample M1_20Mar14CPVII9_3_FD_165042 | JGI IMG/M metagenome (GOLD analysis project Ga0214480, IMG submission 165042) | Marine eukaryotic communities from Monterey Bay, California, United States - M1_20Mar14CPVII9sort6BwellE17 | ecosystem: Environmental > Aquatic > Marine > Unclassified | place: USA... | reverse complement strand
CTGCGGAGCATCTTCTTTCTTGAAAAAGTCTTTGTAAAGAGAGGCAAAGGAATCCTTATCAAGACATGTTCCGGGCTCTCCATAATAAAATGGATCTTCCTGATCTCCACAGATCAATACAAGAGCCCTTATCATCATTCTCATCGGCACCTTCTTCCATACTCTTCACTCCACACGAAGGTGTCATGTCACAAGTCGCTGAAAAGGGATGAGTTAAGTTCTTCAAATTGAAGTATACTACCTGAGGAGCATCTTCTTTCTTGAAAAAGTCTTTGTAAATAGAGGCAAATGAATCCTTATCAAGACATGTTCCGGGCTCTCCATAATAAAATGGATCGTCCTGATCTCCACAAATCAATACAAGAGCCTTAACTGATCTACCACACTGTCCACTACTTTCATCGATACCGTCATAACCTAAAGATGATGATGCTCGGTTGTGCTCAAAACTGTTTAACAGATTTGCATTAATATCAATCTCATTGTAGACTGGGCCAATAGGAGGCGTTTGACTGCTACGGAAGTCTGAGTAATCTTGATTAAGACCAAAGTATGTTGTCTGAGCTTCCATCAAAGCCTTTAGCTCACTCTTTGGTTTGATTAAAGCATTATCCTTTCCGGGAATAGTACCATAGTAACCCAACCCCTCATACCACTTTGAAGCACTTGAAAATAAATAATTGAAGAATTGCTTGCCGCAACTAATTTCTTTATGAAAGTAGCATCCTATTAAATTTGTATTATTTGACAGCTCATCATCACGATCCATTAGTGAAGCCTCGCAAGACTTGCAATCATCGGTAAGGTTAGTAAGATATGGTTTGTCACCATGCTTGGCCATGTTGTTTGAATATGACTTTTGAATATGACGGTTGAATATAAGCTCGATTTCGTAGTTTGTCAAATTTTGTTCTTCACCAACTTTATCACTGTAACGGAGGACACGGCCGTCAACTATGTTGTCTTTTGCGGGTACAACATCAGAATCAAAGCATTTGGCACAGTCTGGAATACTCATAAAGGGATAGAAGAACTCTAATGACAAGCAAATGAATCCGATGGTGTATGTTAGTAAAGATATTGACAAATGATCCATGATAATGATAAGTATCTTATTGCATACCTTCCGTCTCTTTCAAGTCAACTCTTGAGCAACCTAAAGGCCGGCCGTCAGAGGAACCATCGATCGGAAACATGCATCGTATGGACTATGATAGGGTTAGGGGTTGTGCGTAAGAAATAGCATGAGTACTGAACATCCAACACATAGACATAGAGAGATACATATGATACATACCTGCTCTGCAGCACAAGGATAGTAGACTAAGCCAGCGGCAGGCCCATAAGTCACAAGACCCCACGCAGGAAATACGTAAATCTCCTCACCATACTTCTCTGATGCCGGAGAGCTGATCCTTTCATTCACTAGAGCTGTTGCAATACTATCAGGGTGTGTAGCAGTGCCCATGAAGAAGTTTGATGTATTAGTATAGCCAAGTTGTAATCGCACTTATCTGCATCAATCGTCGGACTACAAATGCCATCTAATATGTGCAGGAAGATGCCCGCTTCACTGTGATCGTCTGATGGCTTACCATTTATATAGCCACTGTTTAGATTATCGACCAAGCCCTCGACATCATCTCTTTGCAAATTGTTATTTTGCTCGACAGCATCGGATACTGCAACAAAGAGAGATGAAGGATCGTCGGCATTAAAGCCAGTGAACGATAGAGCACCGGATAAAGCAGCACGGATGATTGTAGCCATGTTTTATTATTATCCAGAGAGTTACTATTGATAGTGATCTATTATAGTGGTTGATAGTTTCGGAGAAGGGATCTTCTCCCCTTTATGGACGCTTGGTGTCGCCGATTTAGAGATAGACCAAGGTAATACATCAAGATTTTAAGTTGCAGTACCTTTATGAGTAGAGTGCATGGATATTATTCCCCTCTCAATCGCAACTATTCTAATACCCCTAACCTCCTAGTACTTCAATCTCTATTGAAGTAAATAATCAAAGTGAGTACTCAATTATCGTGTTGCAATGTTCATGGTAGAAGTGTGGTATGGCAGTGGTGGTGGCGGCTAGATAGATACGATTGATGCGGCGATTGATGTTGTCCATTTTCTCTTTTCATTTTGTTTGAGACATATTTGATGTGTATACTATCGACCTCTGATAACCTAGTATGGCTAATACAAATTGCATCCTTCCTCTTCTTTACATACATAAAACATTCATATTGCAATATGCTTACGGCGTATCTCGCACAGACACAGAATAGTTCTCCCTATCCCCCCACTATCAACATGAGATACTCCAGTCTTTTACTTATTGCAATTGCTTCCGCATTCGGACAATACGTTGCCGCATCTTCTACTGACGATGAAAACGATACAGCTCTAATGGCAATGGTTGATGACTTGAATGATCGGTATGCTAATGGAAAGCCATCTGGTAAGCAACTATATTATGAATAAGAGTTATGACATACTCGCTAATTATGAATTATTTATGTGTGCATATGATATATGCACTTTCACTAATACTAATACTAATACAAATAAATACCACCACCTACATCAGATGACTATGGAGAAATTGGTTTTGTACTTCGTATGATTGATGGTATATGCAGAAACCCCACTTTGCTCGCCATGGAGGGCGGAACATGTGATCATAACATGGCAAATGTCCCGACTAGTCGCTTCTTTGAGGGTACAGTAGATGCACCTAACAATCTTCCTACAGCGTCATATAACAAGATGATCAATTCACCCAAATCTAAAGAATATGGGGAAGAGATAGCAACCTTCCAATCATGGAGTCAAGGCTTTGGCCCAGCAGCTGGACTGCTTTGGTTTCCTTGCGCCGTTGAAAAGCATACCCGTTGTATGTGGCCATCTGATGGCACTTCTGATCAACGCCCTTTGACCTGTGGTAGATGGGTGATGGAGACGGCAAGTAGTGATGTCTATCTTCCTATGTCTGGTTGTGTAGAATGTCTCAGTGAAAACAATACTCTTCCGGCAGAAGAAAATACTGTTAATGGGCGTACAATTAATCGACTGGATGATGTTTCTCCTGGTGAGTTTATCTTTAGATATTGCATCACATTACTGTTTCAGAATTGAACATACACTAATCTTCCCACTGAAAGAGGCAAATACGTCTTCTTATGAGATTGAACTTCTCTTTAATCGAGCAAGAAAGAGGACAGTGGATAATACATTTGAGACAGCTGGGGACATGACACGGTTTAATGAACTATCTACCAACTGTGAGAAGTGTAAATCAAATATATTTGCTGTCTTGGAGGAGTATAACTCTACTACTACAATGTCAGAATCAGAAACAAAAGATTTATCGGATTTTGCGTTCTACTGGAACTTCATCTTCAGTGAATACCGATTCTTTGAAGGGCAAGGATTTTATGGCACCTTTGCTCCATCAGAAGATGGCGTAACCAAGCCTAGGAATGAACTCAAACAAATGTTAGAGGCCCAGCTTGAATACTTTGGACCGAATCACAATTACTCTGAAATGAATTTCTTAGATGTCTTCTCAAGCAGCGTCCCCAACAATGAATGGGCAATCGATGCAATGGGGATGAAAGAGCTAGAAGAAGAGCGTGTGATATACTCAACAGAGAGCTCTGCTACTCAAGATACGGCACTAAACTTTGAAGGATATGATTCAGAAGGTAAATGTGGAGCAGCAATCAAGGCTCTTGTATTGATATGTGGAGATCAAGATGATCCTTTCTATTATGGTGAACCTGGACAGTGTTTGGACTTTGCCGAAGTATACAAGACAAACTTTGAGACTGAAGATACTCCGCCTGTTGTTTATCTTGACCCAAAGAACATCACACATCCATTTTCAGCCACATGTGATGTTGAAATCTCTTGTGGAGTAGACAAGGAGGATACCTCTGAGGCTGTGGCGGCAGAGGAGGCTGGGGAGGAAGATACTACTACTAGCAACGCTTCCATTGCAAATTCAATTCCTGTTTTGTTTAGTGGATATGGACTCTATTCTTTGACAGCATTCTTTACTTTCATCATGTGATTTATTGGATATAGGCTGAGCAAAGAAATGTATAATAGATGTGTCCGTGTAAGCTAGTGAGAAGAAGGCAGAGGACTGTGGCTCAATTCAGAGTAGGAACGAGCCTCTCTAGTCATAATAGTATAGGGAAATGTTTAGATATCATATCATAGTGCATATCCTACTAAATACTTTTACTACCCAATCAAAAGCGTGCTTTACCACAAGTATGTTTACCCCGATAATTACATCCACAACTAAACCAGAACTCATGTCCACATCCCATTGGAGGACGACACGTCATATGATCACATCCGCCATTCTTCTCAATTGGATTTTTACAATTTGGACAAGGCTTGGAATTCTTACCCAGCCATTGTAATGTCTCCGCAGGGGGAGGACAAGGATCCTTACCGTGATCATCATTACCGCACTTGGCACAATATCGTTTACCACATCCATCTCCTGGACATGTAATTCGTCCATCACCCATGTCCTCCTTGGTAACAACGGCAACAACTCCACATTCACAATGTAATATAGCCTCCCCTCCCAATGCAACACGTCTGTCTCTACCATCCTCACGATGTTCAATCATTAATATATCCCAATCTGGAAGATAAGCGTTTCACAGTTGATGAAGATGAAGAGAGATGATTGTACATATGTTAGTGGATTCGGTTTGCAAAGGCAATGGATAAAAGTAATTTAAGGCCAAATGAAGCCCTCAAATAACCAACAAGACGTGAGCACACTTACCTGACAATGTAGACTTGATATCCGCAGTAGCGAATAATGCCTTACAACTAGGCAATGGACATGCCATTGTCTGTACAGGACCACTTTGCACCGTCACTGTACAATAACTTGATAAACATCCCTTACAATAGAAATGTATATCATCTAATCCACCACATGGTACTGTATCTTGTAGATTGAATTCATCAGCACATATCGAACAAGTTAGTCCATTCTCTTGACATGGTTCAATTGCATCCAACATTGTCTTATGCTTTGATTTATTGAGATAAGCAATAAAGTATTTTGATAATGAATCAAGAACCTCTCCAGATACTGAACCGATTGGCATTGTCACTTTCTTCTCCTTACCCTCGTTGTCAACTACTAATATATCATCTGTATCATTATCTTGTTTCATATTTGATTTGTTTTCTTTACCATTCTTCTTCTTTTTAGCTGGCATCTTTTGATTATCATCATCTGTACCTTCCTGTTGTAAACGAATAATTTCATCCGATATACACTTGGCTAAACTCCATAATGTTGCCTTGGTATTATTCTTTTCAAATTTAACACGCCATTCGTGTATAAATTTCTTTGTAGTATACTTTGGTTGTATATTAGTACTTGCACTACCATTAGTGGATGATGACGAGATGGAAAGAATCATATTGTGTAATATCAATGTACGTTCATTAGCCTTGAGACGCGGGTAGTACATGTCTAATGCATCAAATCCTTGTGGTTTTTGTAATACTTTACCCTTTTCCATTGCAGTTGGCTTTTGTTCCTCAGTCTTACCCTTTGACTTTGATGATGATTTAGTTGTTGGTGCCTTCCTTTTCATACCTTGACCACCACCGGATGCTCTACGCTGTTGTTCATGTTGACGTTCCCATATAGTAGACGTATGTCCATCTCTAGTTAATCCATTTGCACCTAATAGCTGATCAATGTATGAATTACCAGACCCACGTCCATTGTTACCTCTACCTCTACCTCTTCCAAACTGCTGCTGATTCCTCCTATTCCTACCCGAATTATCGGGAAGTGTAACATCCTCCAACATATTCAATCCAGCATTAAATACAGATGATCCCATACTAGCAATATTTGATGCAGCACCTCGTCCGAATCGGGCTAAACTACTACCAATTGTTTCATCTAACATATCATTTGGATAACCTCTACCGAATTGTGAGTTTGGAAAGCTATGCCGAGATGAGGGGGCAGCTCTGCCATTACTATGACCACCTCTACCACCAAATGTATTAGTATTGTTAGTACCATTTGCAGATGCAAAATGATTATTGGTAAAAGACCGAGGCTGGTACAGAGGTTGTTGACATTAACTTGATTTAATTGAAACTTTGGCATTATTGGTGCTGAGATGTTGGGAATTGTTTCTTCTTCTTCATCTGATTAATATCTACCTAATGATAGCTGTTACGTCGTTGTAGGTTGAGAACTGATGGAGATTAGTTCATGTGTAGTTTGTTGTTTGTTGTTGCTGATCCACATCATCCATTTTCTGTTGTCGTATCACATGTTTTTGTATTGTACCTTCATGAGTATTGCATATTATTGATTGCCGATTGTTGGAGGTTATTTGTATTGATTATAAGAAGCCGATAAATGAAAACTAGGACTTCTGAGGTTGATTATTCACCGAGTTTCAGTACTTTGAAGTTTTGTGGATGGTGGCGTTTGTGTCAAATGTAAATCTTGATACGTAAAATATTCCAACTAGGCTGGATTTTGTCGTATGCCCGTCAAATAAATATGCCGAAGCATCTCCATCACCATACGATCACGTAACACTAATCAGGGATTTTGTACGAGGTCTAGGTGCAGAGAAAACATATAATGACTGTTTATTACGTGTAGTTTGTGTGGAAATTGGTGGTTTGTGGTGTATCTTTGTTAATTGGTATACAAGGCGTTTCGTACAAAAGCTGCCAATTTGCAGATCGCTAATGCTATATATGATACGTCTTCTTAGTGTGTTTGGCGGTCCAATTTGGTCTATTATTGATGGAATGGTTGATTATTGTTTATTAGGGCTGATAGTGCTACTAAAATGGCATTCTTTCTCACAAAAGGTACTCAAAATGACACTCGTGAGGTTATATAGATCATACCAGTGTTGATCTGGCTTTGGTAAGCATAACACACGCGCCACCACACTGTCTAATGATATGGATCTGTGTAGAGAGAAGTAGGAGGGTATGTTGGTGGGTTGGCTAGTTTGTGGTGGTGGGCTTGTAACAATAACATGATCTCGCCTTCTCCTTCTTTCTGAGTTGGAGGAGTACTAGGAGATATGCACGTATGCTGAGTAGATGGTATACTTTAGCTTAGTTTAGATGGTGGATAGTGCAACTTCTACTTGTCTCTCTTCTACTCGTCTCTCTTCTACTCGTCTACTTGCCACACGTGCTCACATGATATGCTCTCTCTCTCCTCGTGCCTTGCTAATCTCCTCTTGATATCCCATACTCTCTTGTTGTCTGCAGTTATAGTTGCCGTGTTAGTACAGTAATCTAAGATGATGATATATGTGGTGGTTTAGTTGATGGTGGCTGGAGAGGCACACGATGTTGTTGGCAGTAATAATCGTTTATGTTTTGTGGGTGATTGGACTTTGTTTCACCTCTGCTCGCCCCAATTTGATGGTACCAATGTTGATGTATCTCGTGTGGCTTTGTTTGTTGTGTAATGGTTGGTATTATTGGGCCGTAGATTGCTGGGTGAATGTATAAGGTACAATACCAACTAACAGGAGATGCAGAGCGGCAGCTGATGAACTTCTTCCTGGTCGTCCTCTCCTACAGACTTTGTTATAGAGATTGATTTGTGAGTTAGTTTATACCATTCTTTAGAATACAGAACTACATACATTGAAAACATACCAATCTCACCTTTAATCTCTCCTCGCTGGGTATGATACAATCTCCTCATCGCCCTTTTAACCCGCCGGCTGATTGTTAAGTATCTTACACTCTACCCCCCTCGTCTCCCTCTATGATAGCATGTACATTAATAGATGCTTAATTGTACATTGATTTATAATCTTGTCTTGAGTGAACGAGTCCCCCACCTTTAATAGCAGAAGCTGTTGAGATAAAGTTGTAGAACATAAGATATGCACAACTCGACACACAAAGGTAATCTCACCTAATTACACCTCTACTATTACGTCATCCCCACCATCCAACCAATACTAAACAACAATTACTAAAATACTTGCGCATCTTGACCGCGTGTATACAAGAGGCTCTCATACATCTTCCCATCGTTTCAATCAATCTAATACTACCTCCTCCCCACATACATAAACACATAATATGTTGTACTTACTGCCCGCCGTTGTACTTTATAATATCTCTACAATACATAAAATAGTACTCAATAACTCTGGTTGTGATATAATTGGTGTTCATCTCATCTCACCCATTGAGTACAACGTCATTTTTATCTATATTGTTTGAGAGATGTATTTTTGCAAATTTGATGACTATTGTGATTGGTTGATATAGTTTGTGATGTTGATTGTTTCTCGGCGGCGTTTAGAATTGACGAGTACTAACTAACACTTCTAATATCAATATAAATGGTGATATGGCTACATCGGCGCCGTTCTAACTATCTATATTGGTAGATTGTTAATTGTTCTTTGCAAATTGTTTAAGAAGATAGATCGGGAGTAAGTGATATCTTTTGAACGCCATGCCCGTTAAAGCTCTAGAAAATCGGTAGCACAGAAATGGCAGGGTAGTAGGGGAGGTGTTAATGCGGCAATAGTTGTTGCCACTACTTCGTTTGAGCAATAGAGAGGGGGTAATAGAGGGCCGTCATCTTTATCTTTACTCTACTTTTTGATTTGAAAAGGATACCTCTTCTCTTCTCTCTTTTTCCGTCGGAGGGAAACGAGCTATACCAGCACGGCAACACCATAATAAATCAATACAATGAGCACAATAACTACCTCTACTGCAATCAACAATACTTCATCTTCTATTAATTAAGCTGCGGCGTTGGTGTTGTCCAATTCAATTTACACAAGAGAGCTCTCTAGTTAGTATCTAAATTTGCATGCATTGCAAATCTTTCTACTTCTAGATATCTCTTCTCAATACTACAACTTAAAACTCTACACAACATGATAATAATACATCGATATATTAGTTAAATAGTTGGATTGTTCGTGGGTTATCTATACGCTAACAACAATGCTACGTATTGTACGACTGATAGTACAATATGATATTCTAGATGGATGGATTTTTTCACACACGATGGATGGATTAGAGGATGGATTAGAGTGAAGTACACAATCAACACAAACTAACTCTACATGAATGAATCATTGCTATAGTGTTATCAGTTAGATATAGTTATTGATTGAACGGCAGGATCATCCATCCATCGACATGATCACCTACTATCTAAAAGTTTGAAGTTTGACGCCGAGTTGCTTTTATTTTTAGTTTGGAAACGAAGAGGAGCTATGAAACTAATACTAATACAGATATGATGAAGTATACTTCATACACAATACGATTAGTTGGTGGTCAAATGAATGATGATTGACCGAGCTCGTAGTTCACAAATCTCATTTAGGGTGCGTAAATACAAAATGCTCATATCATATGTATCATTTTTGCTCATATCACATATGTCGTGTCACTTTTCAATCTTTATTAAACTCATGCTCACTTCTCAACTGAATCATATACTACAATATATTGTCTATAGAGCAGTTGCAATTCGATATGCTTTATCTTTCTAGAGCTAATCTAAATGAGTAACACTCCCGGCTGCTACTTTTGTACTACATTGCAAAAGGCAGAATGAGTAAGTCTATCGAGTTATATTAAGTTCACTGCTACTTCGCGTGTTGCAATTAATCAATCAACTAACTGATACTAATCTCTTCTCCTCTTTACTTGCCACCATACTTTAAAAGATACTTTATTTGCTCAACTTCCATCCGACTATCGATTTCATCAATCACATTCGGCCTCAATATGCCCTCCATTTGAACTCCTTGACATTCAATATAGTACTTAAGCCTCCTCAACATGAAGCGAGAACTAACAATATGCCTCCCTACCATATCTACTTCATTCCACCCAAAGTTCCACCATGCACACCTTGCCTGATACGATTGATAGTTATACAGCTCATTCCGAAGCTGTTGCCTCCTCGAGTTGGTTATATCCATTGTATCTGGTGTATCCTTTTCGGTAAGTGACGGAGGGATGTAGTTGACTCGATGCACTCCAACAGTTCTCTCACATTCTTTTTCTAATCTCTTCTCAGTTCTGTTGAATGCAGGACTGTATCTTTCGGCCTGCTCGCGAGACATAGGCATTGGCTTGCCATATGGAACAAATTCACAACCAAATGGTAGAGGACGTTTGTATGTTGTACGCCGCCAGGCAGGTACCTCATCAAGTGGATCAAGAGGTTCAGCAGGACGTCGACGACGAGGGCGCCTCTTCTTCCTCTTATTAATAAAATTAAACTGTTTTGATCTGTCAATTGCTTGCCTCTTATCATCAAGGCGTGCATATCTATAAAATGTTGTTCGGGGTATATGTCCAAAGCCACGCTTCTCAAAGGACTCGAGGAATGCTGTCATTCCTATTCGACGATTTGGTTTGCAATAGCCATTATCTTTCGTTGTAATCATCCCATCGATCCAATACAAATAGAAAATGAGGATAATCCCACCAGTTCTTACGTCTCACAATTACTTTCATTATTGAGTGTTGTTAGTGTTGGTAGTGCAGTTGAGCTACTATAGGCATCGACCATACCATTCATCATCAATTGCAATTGAAATTGCAATTTTGCAATGAATTGGTGGTCATGGCAAGGTGGTCTGTCCCTCGCTGCGGTGAGTTGTTGATATTGCACTTCCCTATCAGTTTTTTCATACCTGTCCTTAATCGACGATAAAGAACAAAAAAGATAGTACAAAACCTAAAATGAACACTGCATATCGTCAGCTTCTCAACTATCACTGGTACTCAGATCGTAGTCTGATCACTTTTTCTCCTCAACCCGGGACGACGATACCGCAGCGCCACCGCCAGCGGTTAAATCGACAACATTATTAGACGTAGATGATGATGGTACAATCTCTTGTACATCTTCATCGCTATCGTCATCGTCTAGTAGAACTACCTCCTTTGACATGGTTGTTGAGATGTTTGTGATTTAGTCGATTTGGTTCATTAAAATATGACATTCCACACGTAAGCAAAAGACCTCATAATTTTTATAGCCGCCATGGCATAAACTTTAATAGCCATATAACTACTCCAATATAGCGTTTCGTATACATTGGCGTAGCCAGTATATCCAGTTTTTAACGCTCTTTCGAATGGTGGTACTTATATAAGTCGGCCACGCTCACACAAGAATATATTACAATACAAAGTTGACTGCACACTGCAATTCGAAAATTGGTATACGTATAACTAAGTACTATCGGCCCTCTATCATCTAGCAATATTCTATTACCACAAGATAATACGGCATCATTCGCATCTAATTCAGCTGCCTTGCCTAATGCCTTGGCTAGATTTTCACATGCCTCATTGTAGTGACATGTATCTAACTCGTTGTCATTATTTGAGGTTGCTGGTGTTGTTGTCCAAAGGCCAAGGTTGCACCATTTCAAATCATTACCACCCGAAAGTTTAGATGCAACTAATCGTTGCAACGATGCTACTAATCCAGTATGATAATCATTCAATCTCATGTAACATAAATGACCAGCCAATACAGCCGCGGGTGATACTATTGGCATTAGTATTGCTCCCATGCACATTCTTGTGAATGCCACTCCTCTATTACTGCCATCTCTACGACGACCAGATGGTGTTGAATAATCTTTATAAATGGCATACAATGTAATGAACGAACAACATACCAAATCGGTTGTTATTGATAATTGACAATCTGTAATTGGCATTGTATACCTTGCCCCTCTACTGATGTTGCTCTCTTTGTCACTACATTGTTGCCCATCATCATTTAACATATTCCCATTAGAATTGGTAGTCAATTGATGTAAATGCCAATAACTAAAGGTAACAAACAATAAACCAAACACTAAACATGAATGTATACTTGGTAGCTTATTATACACAACCTTTGGCAATAGATATGGTATAAAGATTGGTACTACCAATATAACATGTAATGTTTGTAACCAATATCGAAAGTTGATTTGGAATGTACCAAATCCTTCATCTTTTGTACATTCTATTGTTGTAGAAGTAGTAGTTGTATTGCACGGTTGCAAGTTGAGTATACTAATGAAGGCAATGATTGATGAAATGGCATATGTAATTGGTAGACTACTACCACTTTTCTTCTTCTCTTTACTTCTCCGTCTAACACTGCCAAGAACATTACTTGTCCGACCTCGATATAAAGTGGGTACCCAAAGAACAAAGCTAGCCGACATGGCTCCTAAAAACCCAAATAGAATGAAACATACATTGCATTGTTCTACTCCACACCAAGCAACTGCAACTATTGCCCATGTTAACAATTGTGTACTAGTAAAGTAATGTCCATGTGAATTAGAAGAAGAGGAAGGGCGAAGTACATCCTTATATGCATCATCAAAGTAAGAACTAGTGTATATATTTACTAATATAAAGTTTATAATTAGATACCATGTTGTTAGTAGTATTAATGTTGATAGTATTAGGGGTATAATTGATGGTTTGGAGAGTGTATTATCGTCTTTGATGGGCTGAGATTTTGATGTGCTAGATTGTTGCTTGTTGTTGACGGGAGTATGATGATAATAGACTTTGATACAATGATAGATTGCAATACCTAGGATTAAGAAGTAGGCTTGTACGCCATGGTCGGATAAGAGGGGTAGAGCAGCGTCCATCATTGCGTTAGTCAACTGAGTGTTGTGATGATGAGTATGTATGATGAGGGAGAGTGAAAAAGGATACCATATCCTTGAGACATAATGAATCTCAACTTTATAACAATCACTCTACTCTACTACTCCTTCTTGGCTCTTCTCGGCCTTACTGCCACTTATAATACATTCATCAACCATCGTCTTCAGGTCCATCATACACAAAAAGAGCTTGTGATGAGTGTCGTATGCGCTGTATATATCATTTGTTCTTAGTTACTCTCCTTTTCAAGGATGGGGATTTTGTGCATAAGATGTGTCAATATATCATAATTATAATGATAGTCTATCTCTATTACATAGGCTCGTGAGTGGTAGTGATAGAGACAGAGACAATTGTTTTATTCCAAATAATCCACGTTGTTAGTATATTTATGGTAACTAGCTGCATCTATCTGCTCGCCCCATATTTACAACACACACTATCAACTACACCTACTACTTCCTCTCTTCATGATTCTCTCATAATCATACTCTCATCGTATACTCTCACCGAACTCAATATACATGCACCATTGTCAAGACTCCCATCAATAAAGCTAAGACCTTGAAAGGAGCGGCTTGAGGAGCAAGTACCGAGTTCTTGGGCTGGGTATCATCCTTATCATCATTCTCATCGGCACCTTCTTCCATACTCTTCACTCCACATGAAGGTGTCATGTCACAAGTCAATGAGAAAGGATGAGTAAAGTTCTTCAAATTGAAGTAAACTACCTGCGGAGCATCTTCTTTCTTGAAAAAGTCTTTGTAAAGAGAGGCAAAGGAATCCTTATCAAGACATGTTCCGGGCTCTCCATAATAAAATGGATCTTCCTGATCTCCACAGATCAATACAAGAGCCTTAATCGATCCACCACATTGGCCACTACTTTCATCGATACCATCATAACCTAAAGATGATGATGCTCGGTTGTGCTCAAAACTGTTTAGCAGATTTGCATTGATATCAATCTCGTTATAGACTGGGCCGGATGGATTCATTTGACTAATACGGAAGTCTGAGTAATCTTGATTAAGACCAAAGTATGTTGTCTGAGCTTCCAACATAGCCTTTAGTTCACTCTTTGGTTTGATTAAAACATTATCCTTTTCGGGAATAGTACCATAGTAACCCAACCCCTCATACCACTTTGAAGCACTTGAAAATAAATAATTGAAGAATTGCTTGCCGCAACTAATTTCTTTATGAAAGTAGCATCCTATTAAATTTGTATTATTTGACAGCTCATCATCACGATCCATTAGTGAAGCCTCGCAAGACTTGCAATCATCGGTAAGGTTAGTAAGATATGGTTTGTCACCATGCTTGGCCATGTTGTTTGAATATGACTTTTGAATATGACGGTTGAATATAAGCTCGATTTCGTAGTTTGTCAAATTTTGTTCTTCACCAACTTTATCACTGTAACGGAGGACACGGCCGTCAACTATGTTGTCTTTTGCGGGTACAACATCAGAATCAAAGCATTTGGCACAGTCTGGAATACTCATAAAGGGATAGAAGAACTCTAATGACAAGCAAATGAATCCGATGGTGTATGTTAGTAAAGATATTGACAAATGATCCATGATAATGATAAGTATCTTATTGCATACCTTCCGTCTCTTTCAAGTCAACTCTTGAGCAACCTAAAGGCCGGCCGTCAGAGGAACCATCGATCGGAAACATGCATCGTATGGACTATGATAGGGTTAGGGGTTGTGCGTAAGAAATAGCATGAGTACTGAACATCCAACACATAGACATAGAGAGATACATATGATACATACCTGCTCTGCAGCACAAGGATAGTAGACTAAGCCAGCGGCAGGCCCATAAGTCACAAGACCCCACGCAGGAAATACGTAAATCTCCTCACCATACTTCTCTGATGCCGGAGAGCTGATCCTTTCATTCACTAGAGCTGTTGCAATACTATCAGGGTGTGTAGCAGTGCCCATGAAGAAGTTTGATGTATTAGTATAGCCAAGTTGTAATCGCACTTATCTGCATCAATCGTCGGACTACAAATGCCATCTAATATGTGCAGGAAGATGCCCGCTTCACTGTGATCGTCTGATGGCTTACCATTTATATAGCCACTGTTTAGATTATCGACCAAGCCCTCGACATCATCTCTTTGCAAATTGTTATTTTGCTCGACAGCATCGGATACTGCAACAAAGAGAGATGAAGGATCGTCGGCATTAAAGCCAGTGAACGATAGAGCACCGGATAAAGCAGTTCGGATGAATGTAGCCATGTTTTTATATTATCCGGAGGTAATACTATATTGAGTTGCAACTCTGTTTGCATAAGGGAGAGTGTTTTGGAGAAGGGGATAATATCTTCTCCCATTTATTGACGCGTGTTTTGGTAAAAGTAAAAGATACCAAGATGGCAGAGGTCTTTGGTCTGCGTACACTTTCAGTTCAATTCCTGTTTTGTTTAGTGGATATGGACTCTATTCTTTGACAGCATTCTTTACTTTCATCATGTGATTTATTTGATATAGGCGGTGCAAAGAAGTGTATATAATAACGTGTCCTGTTAGTTAGAGAAGTAGAAGTAAGAGTAAGGCAGAGGAAGCTGTGGCTAAATTAGAGTAGAACGTGAGCCTCTCTAGTCATAATAGAGAATGTTTAGATATCATATCATAGTGCATCTCCTACTAAATACTTTTACTACCCAATCAAAAGCGTGCTTTACCACATGTATGTTTACCCCGATAATTGCATCCACAACTAAACCAAAACTCATGTCCACATCCCATTGGAGGACGACACGTCATATGATCACATCCGCCATTCTTCTCAATTGGATTCTTACAATTTGGACAAGGCTTGGAATTCTTACCCAACCATTGTAATGTTTCTGCAGGTGGTGGACAAGGATCCTTTCCGTGATCCTCATTACCACACTTGGCACAGTATCGTTTACCACATCCATCTCCTGGGCATGTAATCCGTCCATCACCCATATCCTCCTTGGTAACAACTGCAACAACTCCACATTCACAATGTAATATAGCCTCCCCTCCCAATGCAACACGTCGATCTCTACCATCCTCACGATGTTCAATCATTAATGTGTCCCATTGAGATAAGGTAGACTTGATATCGGCAGTTGCGAACAATGCCTTACAACTAGGCAATGGACAGCTCATCGTCTGAATCGGTCCACTTTGCACCGTCACGGTACAATAACTAGATAAACAACCCTTACAATAGAAATGTATATCATCTAATCCACCACATGGGACAGTATCTTCGGGATTGAATTCATCAGCACATATGGAGCATGTTAGTCCATTCTCTTGACATGGCTCAATTGCATCTAACATTGACTTATGCTTTGATTTATTGAGATATGCCACGAAGTACTTGGATAATGAATCAAGTATGTCACCTGACACTGGCCCAATTTGCAATGTTACCTTCTTCTCCTTACCTTCTGAATCAACTACTAATATATCATCTGTATCATTATCTTGTTTCATATTTGACTTATTTTCTTTACCATTCTTCTTCTTGTTGGCTGGCATCTTTTGATTATCATCATTGTCATCTTGCTGTTGTAAACGAATAATTTCATCGGATAGAACCTTGGCTAAACTCCACAATGTTGGTTTACTATTATTCTTTTCAAACTTTACTCTCCATTCATGGACAAATTTCTTTGTGGTATACTTTGATTGTATATTGGTACTTGCACTACTGTTGTTAGCTGATGATGAGATGGAAAGGATCATATTGTGTAATATCAATGTACGTTCATTAGCCTTGAGACGCGGATAGTACATATCCAATGCATCAAACCCTTGTGGTTTTTGTAATCCTTTCCCCTTTTCCATTGCACTTGGCTTTTGTTCCTCAGTCTTACCCTTTGATTTTGATGATGGTGGTGCCTTCCTCTTCTTCATACCTTGACCACCTGATCTCCTTTGCTGTTCATGTTGACGTTCCCATATAGTTGAATTATGTCCATCGTTTGTTAATCCGCTTGCACCTAATAACTGATCAATATATGAATTGCCAGTACGTCCAGTATTACCTCTCCCTCTTCCAAATTGCTGCTGATTTGTCCTATTCCTACCTGAATTATCGGGAAGTGTAACATCCTCCAACATATTCAATCCAGCATTAAATACAGATGATCCAACATTGGCAATATTTGACGCAGCACCTCGTCCGAATCGGGCTAAACTGCTGCCAATTGTTTCATCTAACATATCATTTGGATAATTGTTGCTACTGCCTCTACCGAATTGTGAGTTTGGAAAGCTATGCCGAGATGAGGCAGCTCCACCATTATTATGGCCACCTCTACCACCAAATCCATTAGTATTGTTGGTACCATTAGCTGATGCAAAATGATTATTGGTAAAGGACTGAGGCTGGTATTGAGAAGGTGGTGCATTAGAAAATTGATTATTTTGTGATGATGTGGCAGAGTGACGAGGGCGTTTCACACCTGCAAACTCTACGATATCATCACTATTATTATTTCTAAATGCTGCATTGTTATTGGACGTAGTTGATTGCTGCTGTCCAGCAGCTACACCAACAAATTGTACCTCTGAAAGTTTTGACGGGGCACTCTTGCGTCTGTTCTTCTTTTGCTTCTTACGTGACGACAATACCGCAGCGCCACCGCCAGCGGTTAAATCAACAATATTGTTAGACGTAGATGATGATGGTACAATCTCTTGTATATCTCCATCGCTATCGTCGTCGTCTAGTAGAACTACCTCCTTTGACATATTGCTACGATTATTTAAGTAAGTGATATCATAGGTGATCATGTGCTATCTAGCAGTATCTAGAGTGCTCTCACTAACCTAAAAATGATACATTCCACACGTAAGCAAAAGAGAGAGAAAACTAAACTCGCTCTCAAATTTTCTTGCCCCATGGCAAATAAACTACATAGTCATAACTACTGCAATATAGCACTTCGTATACATTTACATAGCCAGTATATCCAGTTTTTAACGCTCTTTCGAATGGTGGTACTTCTGTAGTGAAATATCAGCATATACTGAGCTGTGCTCGTTGGAAGTTACAGTACTGCATCATGGAACCTACAGAAACAGAAGAGGTACACCCTTGCTGGATATGTTTATGTGATGAACCAGACGATAACGATAAACTTCCAGTACGAGATTGTTCATGCAAAGGAGATACCGATGCTGGATATGCACACATTTCATGTCTAATCAATTATGCCAAACAACAAAGTGATAAGGTAGCCGAAACACAATCTACTACAGATATAACAGGACATGAATTTGTTATGGCGTGGGCGAAATGTACAAATTGCAATCAACCATATCAACATGACCTTGCTAATAAATTATCAAATGCATTATTAAAGTTAATAGATAACAAGTATTCAAATAAAAGTTATTGGAACCAAGTTCGATTCATCGAAGCATACCAAGTAAAACTCAATGCCATATATACAATGGAAATACCATGTCCAACAAAACTTAAGAAGGATGGGATCGATGCCGCTAATCGAATCTTGTCAATTGTGGAAGATATGAAAACTAATCGTATTGATATTATGATTCTGTTGGGTATAAGTCACGAAACATTCCAAAAAGATATAATCGATGGTAATCAATCATATGCATACGGACAACTGGGTATATTACACATGATGTCAAAAGGAGAAGAAGATCAAGCAATTTCCAACTATGAGAAATGTCTTGCAATATACAAATCACACGGTGATACATCTGGTATTAGTTATATGGAGAGTATGATTGACATTATTAAACGTGATTATGCCGATGATGATGATGAGACTAAGGCAGAGAATTTGAAACTCCGTCGACAAAGTTATAATAGTCATACAAAAGAAGATACTGCGGAGGCAATTGATGATGCATTGCATCTAGCAAATGCATTAGTAAATTGTTATTATGGTATAGAGGCTGAGAGATTATTGACAAAGTATATAGTAATCAGTCAACGTGTCCACGGAAAAGAACATGACAAAACAAAACGAATTGAATCACAATTAAACAAATGTAAGGCACGTCTTGTGGCATTGGAAGATGGTGAGATATACCAAATATTGAGATATGAGGGTGATAATCAATGTGTGGTGAAGAGTGTCATGGGAGAAGATACGATACAAACTACTGATATCAATTGTATTCATATTGATAATGGAACTCCCATAATCTGTCAAGGATTAAAGAAGGCAGCTCATCTTAACGGGAAGCTTGGTGATATACGATCATTTGATGTTGAAACTGAACGATATGGAGTTCATTTTGTGGATACGAGTTTGATAAAGAAACCTGTGGCTATTAAGAAGGAGAATGTTCGGATCGTCTTTGATTTGCCAAAAGTTGAATAGAAAGTATGGACATATCATATGACCTTTTCTATATGCAAATGATAATCGGGGGATGCTGCTAGATTACTCTACTATCTAGATGTTTAATATATAACTTCCTTGCCTATAATATAAAGATATACTTTATCAAACTACCACAGCCGCTGGGTATGCTAAAAGTAGTTGCCATATTGTTTCCGTATATCCCAAGCTTTCATGATCAACGTTATCACACTCAAGCAGCAAGTGTACGGGTAGTTTATCATCGACATTTCTCTCCGAGACGGCTGCTGATGACTGCTTACTCAACAAGTATTTGATAACCTCAAGATTACCTCCCTGGCATGCATGATGAAGAGGATAGTTCTTCTTCTTATCACATGTGCTCAAGTGACCATCAAATGGCTCTGCCAAATACCGAACAACATTAACATTCCCATACCCACACGCTATATGTAATGGAAGCATACCCCTTTTATCAGCTACTTGAAGTGCAGCAGCATTTCCATTCACTAATAATTTGATACTACCTAAAGGAGCCTTATCTTGTAACGCTTGATGAAGAGGTAATCGACTGTCATCGTCAAATGTAGTAAGGAGCTCATTATTTTGTGCCTTCTGATAATAGAATAATTGAGTTTCCAAAAACTTTGTTACGATTGTTGTATAGTTGCGTGTCTTTTCAATATTGTAATCCGGAGGACCTCGATACCTGATATGGTGTCCTCTGGCAAGGCTCAGCGGGGTATGATTATTATTATCCCCATCAGTCTTCACAATGGCCTGAGGACATGAATCATAAAGAGCTTGTACCGAACCAATATCAGGCATCCTATTACGACTATCACAAGCTAAATGCAATGGATATTGGCGACGCCGACTAGTAATATATCTCGATGCACCATTAGGATCTTTTGATAAGACGAACTTGATAATTTCTGATACATAAGATCTCGATTCCGATACATTATCCGAAGACCCTATCAAACTAAATCTATGATGACCAAGTGCAGCATAATGAATTGGGAAATAACCTCCATCATTCCCTATCATCATACCATCTGGGTAGATATCAAACAGGTACTTCACCGTCTCAAGGCGCCCTCCTCTACATGCTTCGTGTAATGGCAAACTTCCCATATCATAAATTGCATGTTCTATCCCCACCCGCACAGATTCAGGATAGGCATCAACGAGTATTTTGCAAAATTCGGTGATCTATTTCCATCTCCAGCTGCGCAGTGAAGTGGAAGGCCGCCACCCGCTTCAGCAAATGTCTGTGCCCACCCAGGGTATCGGTTTAGAAGAAGATGGAGAATATCCAATGCAGCCTTGTCATCTAGCTCCCTGTTTGCACATAGACTGTGGATTGGTAGATGATCAGCATCATAATCAACTTGAGCTGCATCAAGGATAATCTGAATTATCTTTGCATCAATGTCTTTGTTTGCACATGCAATATGAAGAGGGTATTGTGAATACCCAGCAATTTGATCGATACTATTAGGACATTCTCTAACCAGATATTGAACAATATCAGCCATCTTTAAAATATTTGGATTCTTTAACAATGTGTGGATTGGTAAGAAGCTAGCTGTTTTGTCATCATCCCCAACATCTATCACAGCTTGAGGGTATGCTCCGACTAACATTTTAACCGTGTCAATATCAACATTGACCGTTCTTGATAAATAGTAGGAGAGAGGTAATCCGTAGATAACATGTTCTTCAAATTCTGGATGAGGATCCCACTTGTCTAATGCACAAAAGTGTTTTATTGCATCGGGATAAAACTCCAAAAGTTGTTGAATCACCGAACTAGGGCAATGTTCATTACAGCATGCCAAATGAAGAGGATAAGCGGTCGAATCGTTTATATGGTCCCAGGAAAATACTGTCGTAGCAGTATATGCTGCCGCAAGGCGTACCTTTAGAAGAAGTTCAACAATATCTAATGTAACATTCTTATTCCGACAAACTTTATGAAGAAGGAGAGGATCATTATTGGCCGATTTTGCTACCATATCAAGTCCATCCATCAAGGATTGTGGTATTTCCGATTTTGTATTACTCATCTTATGTATGTATTCTTTATATTGCAATATCTTTTCCTCTTAAGGTATGATGCTGTTAACTAATTCATGCATTGGTTGTTTATCTGATAGATATATGAGAAGAAGAGTAATGAGTTATTATGCCCGTAACATATCATCAATACATTGCAAATAATAGGCATATCATCCAACAATTTCAATTGCAAAGTGCCAATAGAATATCTTCGTGAATACTTGCTGCACTTCGTGAATATAATAATGCCAACTTTGAACGACCACGAAACAATCATTTAAAAACGGATAATACTGGCTATACCATTGTATACAAAATGCTATATTTCATCTATAATAGGTTTCTCCTCCCCAATTTTTGACCACCAGAAAAGCAGCAAAATATCTTAGAGCCATGATATTCGCCACAATATTTCCGTACCAATAAAAACAACAAAAGCAGATATATTGTTGCAGCGTAATCAGTACCTTATATCATTCTGTGGCGCTGCCGTTCACTCACCTGCTGCCGCACATAAATAATACTAGGTATGAATTAAATGACACTCTCATAAAGGAATTAACTTTATATTTTAGCGATCTAACTACCATATAAACTAACAATAAAGGCTGAAAGTAGGAGGTAGGCGCGGAAGAGCAGATATATCCTCAATATTTGGTACTATATACAGTGTAGACGTAGACGGAGTATAATATCGGGTGTTAGTGCGGTATGCTACAAGCTGATAAGGAAAAGAAGAGAAATTGCAATACAAATACCAACAAAAAGCGAAAGAGTGTTGCAATGATGGATGAGGGATTATCAGCCTCTCGAGGAGGGAAGCATGCTACTAACAAAGGCGGCGGCGTAGGAAATGGTGATAATATATCGGGAAAGGTTCAGATTGGTGGTCAGCGGAATGGTGGGGGTAAAAATAAGGCTGTACAGGGCAGTAAGAAACTAAAGACAAACAATAACCGTAACAATCAGAAGAAGAAACATAATGGAGGTGCTAAGCATCAGCATACAATGCAAAAGCATACAAATGGAAATAATCCCAACAATTCTAATCGTCGTCATAATAATAAACCGCGGAATCGGCCGCCGCAAAAGAGAGAATCAACATCATCTCCGTCCAATCAATCTACACAAAAAAACAAGCATAATGCTGATACGAATTGGAACAAAAGCAAGATGGGTAAGAAGAATCAAAACGGCAAGAAAAAGAATACAATGAAGAATGGAAGAACTAATGCTAATGATCAGATTACTGCCACCCAAGAGGCACAAAAGGATAGTAGAGGAGGAGCCGCGGGCATGTTGTATGATCCCAACAGCGGCTCAATGGTTACGGCAGAAAAGCAACCAGTAAAGCAGACTGGTAATACACCACCCCGTCCAAGAACAATATGTTTAGCAGAAGAACATCTCATCCAGACTATCGAACAAACTAAATCTCAAACAGCTAGTATTCATGGAGAAGAAAATAAAGAACTATTGGATATACCAAAAGATAAGATTAAAGACTTACCAGAAGTACCATATAAACAAACAAAGAAAATTGTATTGGTTACAAATGCCACGGCATCAAATGTTGCTGTTGCATTAATACGAAAGGAGTTGACATCATTTGATAAGGACGGCGATACTACCACTTCGTCTACATCTTTTCAATACCTTGGCTTTGATACCGAAACACGTCCAAAGTTTAACAAGGGTGGTAACAACCATCCCCCGGCCTTGTTACAACTAGCCACCTCTACAACAGCCTACCTATTCAGATTGAAACATGAAGGTATGCACCCCACCACAAACTGTCCAATGACTGAAGCCTTACATGCTCTTCTTGTAGACACAAGTATAATCAAGGTAGGTGTAGGCATACACGAAGACATAACAGAATTACAACGTACATACGGTCAATCAACATGTGGCAACGGATCATCCTACCTAGACCTAGGTCCATTGGCAAAAATACGACATCCACAAATTAAACGTGCAGGATTACGTAATCTAACAGCAACATTATTAAATTGGAAATTATCAAAGGCACAACAGATGAAGAATTGGGAAATGAAAACATTGACGGTTGCCATGGAGGCGTATGCTGCTAGTGATGCTTTGGTTGCTTTGGATTTGTTGGCTGCTATTATTAGATAGTTTAGTACGACTCTGTATATCCTCGCGGAGGAAGGAAGTATACTAGAGGGGAAGCAATACATCCTCTACTTCAATTTATCTGTCCTCTGACATATATAAGTTGTGCATAAATAAAACAGTAATCTCTACTTTATAATGTGCCCCTCGTTTCAATGAGAACCTATCGATTGTCATTCGACTCCTCAGCTATTGGTATGGCATACTTATCTACCAATTCAATACCGTCTCGGGGTATGCTGTTAGAAGACGCCAAATAGTTTCAGTATACTTTGGGGTATCAAGTATCTTTTTCCTCACACCACGATCTCTCTCAGAATCACAAAACAAATGAATTGGAAGCTTACCATCGACATTTCTTTCTGATACTGATGCCGATGACATTGGCCGGTCAAGTAGATATGCCACAACATCACAGTTGCCTCCTCGACAGGCGTAATGCAAGGGGAAGTTTTTGTTCACATCACATGCATTCAAGCGGCCAGGTGAAAGTTCCGCCAAGTATTTGACAATGTCCAAATTACTGTACTGAATTGCAATATGTAAGGCACATAATCCATTGTTATCGGGTATATTGATAGACTCAGGGTTGCCTTTGACTAGAAGCTTAACTGAACCGAGTGGTGCTTTATGATGAATTGCCGTATGAAGTGGAGCCCTGGTACATGTCGTTGTCACTATCCTCATAGCATCGGCATCTTGTGCTGTCCTAGCATACCACATTTGGTCACCCAAGAAGTATATAACTTCATTGAGCCTCTCTTCATAATTGTATTGATTACCTGTGGCACGCCTTTCTCTAACAACATCGATTGGTAGTTGCCCTCGTCCATTTCGTATTAGAATCGCTTCTGGGTACAGATCGTAAAGGAGTTCCGTCACGTTTGATTCGTCCCGAGATGAACAAACAATATGCAGAGGCAGAGCACCATTTCCTTGTCTATAAATATTTCCAAATGAAGTTGATTCAATTGGTTTCGATAAACAATCAGGGTCATGAATGAGCAAGAACTTGACAATTTTTGAAGTATCCTTTCTTGGGTTGAACGCTGCCTTATGAATAGGCAAGTAACCATTGTCATTTCTGATATTTAGACATTCTGGGTATAGTCCGAACAGATATTCTATCGTATCAGGTCGCCCTCTGTAGCATGCACCGTGAAACGGTAAGTCTCTGTCCCCGCTTCCTCCTATTCTCACTCTCACCGCTCTCACCGACTCTGGGTAGGCATCCACAAGTACCTCACAGAATGCTGGAGATTTGTTCATGGCAGCTAAATGCAGAGGTAAGTATCTTTCACCGTCTATTTGTGTGACTGAATCTGGATGAGCCTCGGTAGAAGCTTTAGAATGTCAATTGCTACTTCATCATCCATCTCCTTGTTCTCTTCTACACAGAGAGTGTGTATGGGTAGCTCATTACAATTGTTTCGTTGATGAATAGATTCCGGACAACATTCTAGGAGAAATCCAATTGTCACTGCAGTGATACTTTTATTCTTGCATGCCACGGCTAAGGGAGTTTGATCATACTCATCCTTTGCTAGGAGAGAAGATGGATTTGATTCAGCAAGATATTCTACCACATCAAACATATCTCCTATACTTTCATTATTCATAAGGATATGGATGGGGGTGCACTTTGTATTCTCGTCCGCTAATAATAACACTCTTATATTTGTAGTCACCAGTTGCTTGACAATATCTAGATCAACATTTGATGTTCGTGAAAGGTAATAATGAAGAGGAAGACCACCATGGGCTATTCTACCATGATGGATAATGATACCTGTATGATCCCATTCAAATCCCATGTAAGACATAAACGTTAATTGATAAAGATGTTCCTTTTGCAAAAGCAGTTGAATCACTTCATTTGGACAACTCTCATTGCAACATGCCATGTGTAGCGGAAATGCACTAAAAATCTCTGCTTCGGGTAAATCCACAGAGCAATTGATTGCTTGGGGATACAAATCTAAGAGAAACTGCACCATTTCTAACGTAATATTGTCATTGAAACATAGTCGATGTAGAAACGATGAGTTGTGAAGATTATCCAATGATATACCCTCGGTCATCCTTTGCAGTTTATCAATAGAAATATCATCCGAGGAACATAAAAGCTCAAACTGTTGAATCCACGGAAGACCACTATCACTACTACTAGACATTATAACACTTTCTTTAATACTAACGTCGTCTCTGTATCTCTCGTAGAGAGGTGATAGGTAGTATATACCCTACTATTAGGTGAATCCTTCTTTTTTTGCACGCTATGTATATTATATCGCCTCTTGTTTGATAAATGTCGTGATCGGATCACCACAATTCAACCACCAATCGAAAGAGTATTAAAAACTGGTACATCTGGCTATACTATCCTATACTAGAGCAATTATTGACGTAGTAACGATACCCTAATGCGGCCATGTTGAGGAAGTACATACCTACACAATAAAGAAATGTATGAGATTTTAGGATACCGCAAGTAGTTGAGATTGCAGTATCATAATGAAAGAGACGTTATCTTTGATGATAATATCGGTTTGAATGGTATACACAACACGATGAAAGCAATACCAGTCGATCATCGTTAGTGTATGAACGATTAGTGAATTGTGATATGATAAGATTTGTGGTGTGCCCGTGACTCTTTGCATTAATAGAGGTGTATGTCGGCAAGCTAGGTAGATGCGGCAAAGCGAAGTCTATAGGACAGCATACTATTCAACCTCCAATGGCTCTCATATATCATCCTTACCTCCTTCTATTCATGGTATTTCTACAGGTTATATCCAGCATAACGGCCTTTTCATCATCACCATCTTCTATCAACAATCAGCCAACAACTTCACCACACAAAAATATCAAAAATTACAATACAGTACAAATCTCAAAGGTACAAACAAATAATGATATACTATCATTAGCCAAATTACGATATCAAGAATGGATGATAAACGAAACTAATCCACCAATATTATCCAACTTTTGTAAAGCAACTGCTGAGATTTATAATGAAAGACAAATTGATGGCTCGATTGTATTTTTGGCAAAGTTGGTGCATCAAAATAACGATGACAGTGATGATGATGTGGTTGTTGGTGCTGCCGAGTTGAGCTCTATCGAATTGCAAAACTGTATCATCAATAGCAGTGATAATGATGCAGATATTGCAACTCCGCTGTATATAACAGATGTAGTAACATCATCGAATCATCGTCGGTTTGGTATTGGTACAAAATTAATGGCAGAAGTTGAACGAGTTGCTTTGTATGAATCGAATACACGGATTGTATTTCTACATGTTGAGTATGATAATATTGCTGCTAGATCGTTTTATGAACGATTGGGTTATGTAGCTGTGTCGGTCGGGGATAGGGAGGGTTGTAATGGTGGAGATGCCGAAGAAGATAGAGTATCAATCTTTCTAGCCGAACCCCCGCAACCATCGGTAGTTATAGAAGTAGAAGATGTTACAACAGATAATCGACATCATGATATAATTACATTAGATACTAAACAACTAGCAATCAATGCCGGTACTGTGGGACAATTACTAATGATGAAACGGTTATCAAAAGAATCAATATCAGAAGTGGCTGAGGATGATTATATATCTACTCTTCAATCCCCACCCTCAACTACATCCAAGGGAGGAGGCATCGGTAAACAACAACGAGTGAAGCATAGTAAAAAGAAGAAGATCAGAAGAAAGAAGTAGTGCGGATTTACCTCTGATTACTAAGTGATCGTCGAAGTTGAGACCATTTGCCACATACATCTTTGTGCTTCGGCCAGGCGTTACGCTGGCACTTTACACTACAAAACTGGGAAATTCTACACCCGCCACAAATCATCAGCGATGCACGTAGGAACGACCGATTGCACGAGAAGCACTCTCCTACTTTTGGTTTTGACTTATAGAGTTTGTAAAGTATCTGCAGACACGAACAAGGGACTCTTTTGTGGTAGAAGGAGATAATATCACGCTCATTACCACCAGCGAGATCTCTCATCAATGGGGATGCACGGCAGTGTGCCGAGTCATAGTCATAGCCTTCACCACTCAGATCATCATAACATTCCAATAAAGCAATTGCACTCGTTATGGAAGTGGCTCCTACGATGTCGTTTCCATTCAAGAGAAAGTTGGTTCCTATTGTCAAGAGAATATCCCGAGCTGACTTACGTTTATCTGAATCTTGAACAACTTGAGGGGACTTTTTGAGTACAGAACTTGTGTATTGAACTGCCGAGATTTTATCAGACGATTCAGCGACATACCTGTCCATGAAAATAGAAACATCAGACTCTGCTGGTGGCAATATACCGCAACCGTGGCGGCACTTCGATTGTCGGAGTCCCCAATCAATGATTCGACACCAATCGCGTTTGTTGTTAGTTTGTTGTGTTGCGGCTTTGGCCCTTCGTTCCTTCCCCTTCTGTCGCTTACGAGACGGCATCTTCCCAACGCCGGATTTGTCGAGGGGTGACGATGGGTATTGCTTGAAATATTGGCTGCTAGAACTAGAATATTAATGAAGTCCTCAATAACAATGTAGCATCTACTCAATAACAATGACGATTAAGGCATCGGTGTCTACTCAACAATACAACATCCACTCAATAACAATGACGATTAATTATGGTTTGGGGTATCATCGTTATTAGTTACTAGTCATTTCTGGTTCGGTGAGAGTGCTGAAAATGATGAAGTACTTTCACCTACCTACTTTCTACTCATTAGCTTGGCTGTACACGAGGCAATCGATCATCTAGAAGTACTTACTTACTTACTTACTACTTTCACTACGCTGTATCGAGGCATTTTAGTGATTATATCGAAGTGAAGCTCATTAGCATTGGCTAGTGAAGGAAACGAATGGAGCAATATCGGACACCTACTTAACAAAAGAAAACATAACAAACAGCTGTCAATAATATCAACATATTACTTAGCAGCGATAGCATACTGCCACCACAACAGCACAGCATAATAACGACAACGAAGCAGTCGAATGAATATGATAATAACTCAACAACCAATCATCTAGTACAGAAGTAGATTGGATAAACAAAGATGCCAAGTAGGAAGAAAGCGAAGGGGAAGTTAAGGAAGGCTAAGGCTGCCGCCGCACAGCCGAGAGAACGTGAATGGGAAGTCCTAGCAAGATGGAGCGAAAGAAATGTAGCAATTCAATGTAATCACGGGTCTGATTTAAGTAGTTGGAACGTTGGTGATCCCTTATACAAGTACATGAATGCAGTGGAATCATTTCAAATTAATAGTCAGAACTTGGAGGATGGAATACTAGCATTATATCAGGAGCACGAGAAGTTTTGGGATGATATCAAGCAACGCAAGATGGCTATAGAGATTCTGTTGGCCGTTGGAACGAACACCATCTTACGTG
>Ga0214480_100210_pt1 | contig 28783 bp, 20 predicted proteins | sample M1_20Mar14CPVII9_3_FD_165042 | JGI IMG/M metagenome (GOLD analysis project Ga0214480, IMG submission 165042) | Marine eukaryotic communities from Monterey Bay, California, United States - M1_20Mar14CPVII9sort6BwellE17 | ecosystem: Environmental > Aquatic > Marine > Unclassified | place: USA... | reverse complement strand
CTCTTCTAATCCATTATTAATTGGTAGAGTGCATCCGCCACAATAGCCCGTGCCAGGTAGTGGTAAATAACTATCTGAAGAAGAGTATCTTATTCCCCTAATTCTCATTCCCGACTCTGGACTAGGACGAAGTAATATTGGACGTTGTGGCCATTTCTCAGGAGGTGACGGTGGTAAATTTGTGTAAGTATCTTTGCATGGATATGAATGTGGTTCTGTTATGGGTAGACGATCGATGGTGACATTATTACTGCTTGCAGATAATCTTCTACCGCCATCGCTACTAATACTAAGCCGTCTACAGGTTTCGTATACATTCATTAACTCATTCTCAACAGTAGATGATGTGCTATCATCTTCTGTTGGTACCAAATCGTTATCAAACGAAGAAGATAGTATCATGTTGATACTTAGGTACTTTGATGCTGTCTTCTTTGGTCGCCGATGAAGATATAGTTTATGAGTGATTCTTATGAACATTAAATGAAGTATTTATGCCGTCTATGCTCTCCATTATCTGACTTATTATCTTGCTACACACAGCATGCAAAATGCTCAAGCAAATTATGTGAAACTTGCTATATGAAACTTGCTAAGATATTCAAGTCTTTATGAAACTTCTAATCCAGTGAATGTACCCCTTGCCCCTTATCACTTATCCACTCAATTCTTAGTAGTGTGCTCTTTGGCTCTTTGATAGCCGCCCCAGGATTATATTATACATTAAATTGATAGATTAGGTGATTAATTGGTTATAGTTGTTAGTGGAAATTTATTTTGTGCATACCTTGTGCACATAAATCAATACTCAACAACAACCAAAAAAAAATAAGTGGCTGATATACCAAGAATAGTAATCAATATAATCATACTATACCTATAAACTACTGATTGTTGCAATTATTTCAAACGTCAACAAACACGTGAATACATTGACATTATACGGTTTATAAGTTGATTTAGATAAATAGAGAGACTTTTGATAGTTTTATTAGTGAGTGGTTAATATACTTTGTTTATTGCAATAAACATTGTAAATGCCTCAATAATTCATTAATTATTATGGGGCAAAATAGAGAAGATCGTGATGGACGAGAAGAGGAGGAAATGAAGGAGAAGTTATTACGTAAAAAGTTACAAAATAAACGCAATTCTAGTAGTAATATGCGTAGACAATCATCTCGTGGTTCGGAGGGTGGTGGTAGCCGTAGAAATAGAGGTAGAGATGATAATAGTTTTGATGAATTTGGTAGGTCAATTACAAAGGATGGAAAAGGTAGTAGGGGTAGAGATAATAAAAGATCAGATACAAGGGATAAAGAATATAATGATCGAAAGAGGAGAGATGATAACAGGGGTAGGAGAGAACGAAGTATGAGCAGAAGTAGGAGTAGAGATCGTCGGTCAAGGAGTAGGAGTTATTCGCGATCACGTACAAGGTCATACTCGTCTAGATCTAGGAGCAGAAGTTCTTCATCTCGTTCATATTCAAGGAGCAGAAGTAGAAGTTATTCAAGAGGACGTCGTGATTCCAATAACAATAAATATTCGGATGAACCACAAAGACGGGATGAAGAGAGAAGAGAAATGAAAGAGAATAGATGGCAGGCACCTCCACCAAACTTTGACAGACCACCACCCCGATTTGAACGTCCTTCAGAATATCATCCAAGGCAGCAATATCATAATCAACACTATCAACAACAACACCAGCACCATTATAGGGGTCCTACTCCACCACCTTATCAATCCGGTGACATTGTATCAGGAGTAGTTACCCGAATCGAAAGCTATGGGGTATTTGTGGCACTAGATCCACCACAAAATGATCAAAATACACGCAGGCTGTACAAGGGATTAGTTCATGTATCAGCGTTGCGTCCACCTGATCAGGGTCGTGTTGAACATCCATCTGAAATTGTCAAAATGGATCAACGGCTAACAGTGTTAGTGTTAGAAATTATACCACCCGAAGATAATGGAATGATGCCAATGAGAGGTGCACCGCAGTATAAGATTCGACTTAGTTTGGCAGCCATTGATGAGAATACTGGCAAGGTTAGGGAGGGATTCGTTATGCCCCCTCCAAGGGGTAATGTAGTGAGGGAGCAAGATTTTGGTACCGGTGACGCTGGATATTATGGTGCTGGCGGAGGGCAAGGGTTTGGAGGAGGTGGTGGAAGGAATATGCGCAATAAGGGGGAACATCTTGTTCAACGTGCAGAAGAAAGACGCAGACTTCGATTAGCACAGGACGGTATGAATGATGGGGGACAACGAGTTCATGAAAAAGAAGATGGAGGGGCTTGGAAGATATCAGTTGCTCAAATGCAATCCTATCACAGAGGTCAATTACCACCCTCATTCTTGGTTTGGGACATGCCACGTGAAGAAATGGATGAAAAAGATGAGCAAAAGAAGAGTGGTGTTGATGATTTTGGTAGAAAGAGACCGCCTCAAGAAGAGAAAAGGAAGGATGACGGTCAAAAAAGGGACAAAGAGACACGAAGACGGCGTTCCAATTCATCTTCATCATCGGGATCATCGTCATCCAGCTCATCATCATCTAGTAGTAGCAGTTCATCGTCTTCTTCTGGAAGTAGCAGTGAAAGTGAGGATGATCGACGCAAGAGGAAACGCCGTGCCTCCAGGGGATCAAGAAGAGGTGACAAACGATCAAGTAGGCAGTCAAAACGACGCAGACGAAGGAGTTATTCGTCTTCTTCAAGTAGTTCATCATCTGACAGTGACAGTGGAAGTGATTCATCTTCTGATTCTCGTGATCACAAAAAGTCTCGAGAAAAAGAAAAGGAAACGAGAGATGATAACAAAGATGATGAACCCAAACTGGAGGAAGACAGTGCTGCTGTTCCAGCCAAGGCGAACGAGTCTTTGGAAAAAGACCTCCCAATGGATGAAGATGACTTACGTGAAGCACAGGATTTTAAGAAGGCTGTGCAAGGTAAAACTCACGCTGATGGATCGGATTCTGACTCCGATGATGACGCTGGTCCTCGGCCTCTCACACAAGGAAAGTCAGATGCTGCCGCTGACTCTTCAAATGCAGCCGCATCAAAAGCCTACGGCGGGGCCTTACTCCCTGGTGAGGGTGAGGCCTTGGCTGCATTCGTCCAACAGAATCTGCGTATTCCTCGTCGTGGTGAGATCGGATATTCAACTGGAGATATTGATCATTTCGAAAAGTCTGGTTTTGTCATGTCTGGGTCTCGACACGCTCGTATGAATGCCGTTCGTATCCGTAAGGAGAATCAAATTTACAGCGCAGAAGAACAACGTGCACTGGCCTTGATTACATTGGAAGAGAATCAACAGAAGGAGCAGGCATTACTACAAGACTTTAGGACCATGTTAAAGGATAAGTTGAAAGACGGCGAAGGAGGAGGGGGTGATAATGCAGAGGAAGATAAGGGTTTAAAAGATGGTGTTGGAGCCTAGAAAAGTTGAGTCATGAAGATATATAAAATAATACGGACTTGTGTTAAGTATCTGCAATCTTTATGATGGAAGCATCCTAGGTATACACACTAGAAAGACAGTCTGATAGCATGCTTGACACGCACGAGGCCCCAATCCGACAAACAAATCACCAAAACCTCGCTCACTGACAATGTCTGACATAGTTTTGATTAGTGATTTGCTCTCCCCATCTTCCATTACTTTTGATTGACTCTCAATACGTGCACATTCAAACGGGGTATTCCAAGCCGACAATGTTCCTCCTATACAACCAGCAGCCAATTCACCAAGTGGACCATCAATGCCAATCCTTGGCCTTATAAACTCTGTGAAGCCTTGCCGGGAAGCCCAGTTACTTGCCTAGATGTCATGAGCAAGACACATTTGATGTGTTGTTGTTATCAGTAATATATGTGAGTCAAAAGAAACATATATCATACATTACACACATACCTGTCTCATTGCAACTGCAGGAGTACCTCTGTATAATCCTCTTATACCTTTCTCTTCTATTACTTGCTTTGCAACTTTCAAAGCTGATATGTTTTCGTCGCTCTTTTGTATACATGCAGTGACAAGTAGAGAAGTAGGGCCCATTACTAAACTTTGAGCGGCTCCGCCACCAGCGCCTGCACAAAACCCAATTACGGAAGGAGGTATGTTTAATCCTATACTCTTTGAAAGCATTGGTGCAGCAATATTGTCCAGTATTATATGTATTGATTCCTTTGCTGCCAATAGAACACCACCAGACAATAATCCCTCAACCATTCGAGGAGATAGACCTCTCCACAATGATTTAACTCCCTGTTCATTTATGATCTGTTTCAAGACGGAGAATGTAGGAGGCGGTACTTCACCAACTTCACGACATTTTATATGCTCAAGACAAACACTACTTTTCCAGACTTCCAATGGCTAAGATGTGTAGAATGTTCAATAATTGATTAAAATAAGAAGAACCCAAATTAGTACTCGACACAATATACCAGAGCAGAGATTAAACCCAAAGTAGTACTCAGCACAACATATCATATCAGAGCAGAGAGCTTGTGTAACAATGCAAAATTCAAAACATCAACATATCTATCTTCCTTACCAAGCCGCCAGTCAAGTCTGCTGTACACTTGAGAAAAGAACCACGAGCCAGGTTCTTAACAATTGGAGGAATATGTACAACAGCTTCAGATATAGAACTACATGATATTACTAATATTCCAATCAATAGAGAGATACATCTGAGGAATGTCATCGTCATTGAAAATGAAGTGTGATGTGGTATCTTTTTAGCATGCACTACAACGCCACACAGACCACACTATTCAATAGAGCATGAATAACAGAACTACAGATAGTTTCATCAGTATACGAAACTGTAATTGCAATATGCAATGGTATAATAAGTTTGATTGTTTTCTCCCCTAGTTTGATGAATGAGACTCATCAGAAAAAAGGAATCGCTCGGTATCCTTAGTAAGAAAGTCAAGAGGTTAGAGAAGTCCTCTTGTCATCTATCTTTGATATCAATACTATTCAATTCAGCCCATAAGAAGCCTACCCTTGCCAACTAGACAAATACTTTTGGCAAAGACTAAGAAACATAAAATGCCTCGGGGTAACAATTGCTTAAATAATGCAGTTATACTCTTGATCCAAAAAAAAATATGTGATAAGCCTCCATCAACAAACAACAGCAAGTATTTAACTCCTAAGCAACAACATAGTTTGGATGGACTGCCAACTTCCGTTCTGGTTCTGGGATTTCCGAGTCACCAATAATTACAAGCACATGATCCACCTTTACTAATCTTCTCAATACTAAATTGGTTAGCTTTCTCATGCGATTCAACTCCTCCAACGAGTCGCCAATAGTCGATTCACATTGTTCGAGGTACCATTCCACTACTTGATTCCAAGTAAGGTATGTAGCTTCTTCCTGCTCCTCACCTTCTACTATTTCGGCTTCAGATTCTCGTGAACGCAAGTACGTTGCAATTGCATTTGATATAGACTCATATTCCTCAAATGTAATTTGGGTCTTCTTCTTCTTAGCTTTCTTGGTCTTTGATTTGGGCTTAGGTGGTTGCTGCTGGGATGACTCATCATCGCCTTCCTTGGCTTCCTCCATATTAGCATCTGGTGGTTGTTGTGCACCGTCTTCTTCACCTTGATCTCCTCCACCTTCAGCAGCTGCTGCTTCTTCTTCTTCATTCTCCTCATAACCATCAGGAGGTTCATCAAACTCATCATCGCCTTCATCAAATGTTACATCCTCAGTCTCAACATGAATAATACTCTTCCTCAATAATCGAAAGGCCTCTCTGACATAGCTCGGCCTTACTAAATCATCGCAATGAAGCCTAGCTAGAGCCTCGGAAAGTCGAATCAACGACTCCAACTGACGTACAGTGATACGATAGGCTGTACGACTGCGTCCCATCGTATCTCCCTGACGAAGCTTGCGATAACAGTCTACCAACACACGACGACATTCTTCAGTAATCTGAGGGTTCAATGTTCTTGCAAATCGAATGTAGCGTAGCATTTGATCTTTAGAGAAAGGTGGGTCAACTACCGCCTCATCACATCGATGAACATCAATGATATGCTTCGCGACATTGTAATCGGCTACATCATCCATCTCATCCAATACAACAAAGAACAGATCAAAACGACTCAAAATAGGTGCCGATAACTGAACATTGGCTCGTAAAGTCTTGGATCGATCATATCGTCCGTGGATGGGATTAGCGGCTGCCAATATTGAAGCTCGTGCATTCAAAGTAGCTGTAATACCAGCTTTGGTAATACTAATTGTCTGTTGTTCCATGGCCTCATGAATAGCCACTTGATCAGTCTGATCCATCTTGTCAAACTCATCAATACAGCAAATACCATTATCGGCAAGCATCAAAGCTCCTGCCTCGATACAAAATTCACCCGTGTCTTGATCTCGGACAACTGCGGCAGTTAAACCAGCAGCACTTGCTGCTTTACCAGAGGTATATACACATCGTTCAGGTAAGAAGCCATGGACAAACTTTAGAAATTGTGATTTGGCAGTAGATGGATCTCCCACAATGCATACATTAATATCTCCACGAAGACGAATACCCTCGGACGTTGTCTTATGGACACCAGATAGAAGCATTAGTAAGATACCACGCTTGACTTCTTGATGACCAAAGGTTGTGGGTGCAATCGAGTCAGCAAGCTGAAATGTTTGTCAGAACAAGATGAATGAGATTGGCACATACAAATCCATAACAAGGCAATGTAAAAATCAAACACACACAAAAATACCTTATCATATAAATGACTCATGCCCTTCATACTACGAATCTCCTCCTTCTCTTCTTCTGTGAACTCCATTGCCACCTCTTGTGCTGTTTTTGGATTATCAGCCGCCTCGGCACCCATACTAAACAACCAAGACTCGTTGACATGCCCCTCACTTGACATCTCACCTTCTTCACCTCTGCGTCGTACACGTTCAGCAACATCCGAGGGCAAAACACAACATGCGACAAAGCAAGTACGGTAGGTTAGTTCGCGTACTCCTAATGCAGCAAGGCCTTTAACACCACCTCCACCGCCCGAAGCAGCCTCTCGTCCAGCACGTAAGTTACCTGCCGAGTTGGAAGCCCTAGCAGCCTCACCAGCTCGAGCAAGTGCACTCCCATCGGGTACAACTACTAAACTTCCTGTAAGTACCACACGATCACCAGCTTTAGCACGTTCAACCATTTCATTACGCACAACTACATCAATAGTACGAGGCATGGATCCCGGAGGAATTTCATCTGCATTCTCTTGCACACGTAACCTCTGCCAATCAACAAACTCACTTCCACCACCAGTATTCTCGTCATCAGTACTCCCTCCTCCTGACACTTCCAAGTGAAAGTCACCTGGATTACGATTCTGACATCGAGGGTTACGACATAATGGAGGACGTGTCAAGTGATATTGTTGTAATACATCAGGCGCTACCAAACCACACTTTTGACATCTAAATGATCCAACCAATAACTCAGGCCTGACATCTGACGTACGGGTAACAGTACCACTAATTGCAGAAAATCGTCCAATAGTACCAGTTCGTAATGCCCGAACAGGTAATACCGTAGAACAATTATATACGGCCACGAAGTACGAGTGAACAACATCACTTTCCTTCATTTGTCCACCACCTCCACCAGCAACTTCTTTATCTAATTCAGGATGATAACCCAATACAAATTCTTTAGCCGCACGACGTAAGAATGGTTCAAATCGTACATATTCTCCCTCAATTGCCTCGGCTAAATCTGGATCATAGGAATGTAAATGACGATAATTAACACATATTGTACTTGAGAAGGAGGACATTTCATCTGCATCATCTTCGTCATTATCCTCATCGTTATTATCATCTGTATTTTTAGTTGAACCTTTAGATAATTGACGTTTAGCTAATTGCTGAGCTTGTTCAATGTATGGATAGTATGTATGTGTCTCCTCGTGTTCCATATCATTTTCATCTGTAGTTTGTTCATTAACAATCTCAGAGCTGAAGATGGTGCACCGACATATAATTTTATAAAAATAAAATGTTAGCATATCATATGAACATAACAATAATAGTAAATTATGTATACATGAAATTAACACACATAAATTGATTTATACCAATCAAAACAATACTTACTAACTGTTGAGAAACTCATTAAATCGAACCTTGACTAATTCACCACCCTCATCTACAACTTCAAACGCAGTGGCCTCACCGCCTTCGCCAGCTGTACCCTGAATTGCAGCGTTCGCCGCTTCTTGTCCAGGTTGTCTACCACGTCCTCCACCGCCACCAGCCTCGCCACCAATACCCGTAGGTGGTCCAACATTTGGCATAACTGATACCTCAGCTGCTGCTCTGGCAACCTCTGATGCATCATCTGCTAAATCTTGTTGTTGTTGTTGTCCGGCTCGTGGTGGAGTTATGCGTTCAGATGATAAGGATGCGCCTTCGGCACTTGATGGTGGCCTATTATTATTCGGCCTATTAACATTAGATGAGGATAACATGGTCTAGTAAAGGTTTGAAGTTGGCATTGGTTGAAACAATTTATTATGAGAGTGCATCATCAGTAAGCAGATTCTTACCTAAATAGTATGGGTAAGATACCTTGCTTTGGCGAACTTACAAGCAAACACTCAAAAAGATGAAAATGAGATCTTGTGGCCAATCTTAACTTGCGATAGATCTTGCTTTGATGATGATGATCGTCATAAAATACTATGGAGCCAGCGAATAAGAGAGTAAAGACAGAAGAAGTAGGGAGTAGTGGAGGAGGAAGTGGCGCCGGCGATAATAATGGCGACGGAAGCCCTCCAACAAACCCTTCTAGCAACACAACAACAAATGCATCATCGCCATTGCCATTGAAAGCTGGAGGATGTGAGCGACCAAATGACTTAGTATTGGTAGGAAAGCTTACTGATGCGGAACATGAAGTTGGTGTGGGATTGGGATTGAATGCAGATGTCAAAACATGGGTCACAGACTTATATCGCATAAAACATTGGTATCTTGAATTGCAAAATGTTGATGATGTTGTTAATGTTGATAGACGCAAGATAATGATCAAAGCTACATGTACTGGATTCCCCTCTGATATACCTCCTGCTTCTGGTCTGGCAGGCATTGCAAATAATGATCATGGTCATGCCGTGATGAGTAACATTCAACTTCTCATCTACAGTGGTCAGAGTGGAGATAGTAGTAATGATGATGCGGCGGCGGTTCATCCTGGACTATCACCGTGGGGAATGATTTCAGGCACACCAGCAGCGTGGTTTGCTCAACTAATTGATACGCCTAGTCAGTCAGCAAAACAAATTGCTTGTGAGTTCGGCGGATCAAAGGTATATGTTAGGCAGGCTGAATTGTTGGGAGAACAAAGGGATTGGCTCCATGAGTAATAGCACTGGACTCTTTTTCTTTAAAAGATAACACTATATGTCATCGGGAATAAGAATATACTTTGTATAAGCATCAGTTAACTTAACAACAATATAAAGCACTTCAATCTAGTTATATTCATTATTCCTTTTCTAAACTATATGTAGAGTCAAAGCTTGAATGTTCATCTACTTAGCTGTCTCTTCAATCTAATGCAGGATTAGACTCGAAATTCTTAACAGCAAAGCTACTACCACATCCGCATGCACTTTCACTTTGAGGATTACCAACAACAGCGAATGAACTTCTTATCATCTCCTGAACATAATCAATAGTACTTCCTCGTAATAAGTCTAATGATGTTTGATCAACAACAACGCGCATACCATCTTTAACTAATACTATATCCTCTTCTGGATCTATTGTACCATCTTCTTCATCATCATTATCTTCTGTATTATCTTCTGAGAGTAATAGAAATTTGTATTGAAAGCCACTACATCCGCCTGCATCGACATATAAGCGTAAGAAGACTTTCTCAGGATTTGGACGGGTCGATGCCAGTTGTTTAATACGTGCAGCACAACTACCAGTGATATTTAGAGTTTGTTCTGAATTATTTATTGTAGTTGTTGTATCTATGTTATCATCAGTTTGCTGTTGATGTGATGTGGGACTGTTAGTATCTTCATTATTTTCCTCCGATGATATTGTTTGTGTTACCATTACCATGGATCTTCTAATCTGAGATTTATTTGTTATTGATATATCATGAGCAGGTACTACTTGCAGTGTTTGTTGTATGATATTTCTATTACTATTGCAATCGTCTAATATTCTTTGTGGTTGTTGCAAAGCAACTGAAAAATGTGCATATGATATGTTCTTTCTCCGAGGTACAAAAGATCGCCGCACAAATAAACTTGCAGCGCGATTGATTAATGACATTTTAGAAAGAACAGTGGCTGGTTAGTTGGATAGTAAGTATAGTTATGTGAAAGATAGGTAGATATCAGTACAAACTTTATGTTGTGACCGGGCTAGTGTGAGATTGGTACCATATTTCTTATATTTTGTGCAAAAATTATTACATATTCGTTATTTGTAACCAATAACCTCACTAACATTCGATTAGTGATTAAAAGTTTAGGGGTTTTGAAAAATGGCCAGAAGTTTCGGGGGTAAACTTCATAAACTTCACTTTCAAAAGTTTCATAGGTGTGGATATATACTGGATATATACGGATATATACATCCATATATATGAATTTTGTACCCAAATAACTAAGTAATGTACAGATATTGGGTACTTTGGTTTAAAAGTTTCTAGATTTTAAACAAGGGCCAGAAGTTTAGTACCAAATTTATGGAAAGTTTCATGCTTAGAAACTTACACTTTAGAAACTTTTAATCACTACATTCGATGCCTCTGAAGGAACCCTCTCTTCAATACCTATTGTATTTCATGTACTGCCGATTGCCGATAAATTCAATAGATAAATTTTAACCTTTTCAATTAGTTGCGGTATTTACACAAATTACTGGTCAACACGATATCCCCAACAACAAAAGGTAGATACAAGTTATAAAAGCCTCCTCTCTCTAGAGAGAGCCTGCATCAACAATATTATGAGAGAAATCCCATCATTACGTATTCTATGCCTTCGAGCTGTTGGTCCTCCAACATGTAGTCCAGAAGCAGCATTTGGCGGCCCGCGTGTAGCAGCCGCTTTAAAGAGAAGTAAGAGTGGAATTGTAGACGATAGTGATAGTGATAATGAAGATAATAATTCTAATGCTATCGTTGAGAAGGAGAAAACTGATAATAATAGTGGTGATGGTGATGTGGATAAAATCATCCCTCTTGAAGAGCCGACACTAACATCTGTACTACTTAAGAAATTGCGCAGTAAAGAGTCACCTATGCAAGCGTATAAAGGCCTAGCTCGTCCAAATGCAAACGATGTTGATATTGCCCACCCCTGGATAATGACTGTTCATCCTCCTCGCGAAGATGGTAATAATGAACCTTTAATTACTCCAACTGATGGCACTGATAATATGGATATTGACAACGAAGATACATCATATGAATTCTTGGCAATTGAAAATAGTAACCATGCTGTTGAAACAATTCAGCAGTTTATTGATGCACTTGTTGAATCGGGCAGAGCAAATGATACACGTATGGGTGTACATTTCTTTCGTGAATGGGTGTATGCCATTACTGGCAAGGAACCCAAGGCAATTATACCTAAGAAGAAGATAAATAAGAAAAGGAAGATATCTATATCGGCTAAAACTACTGCAATTGATGAATCATTACCACTGGGATCATTATCTTTACATAACTTTGCCGCTGGCTCCATTCATACCTTCCGAAGTATGGAGAAGGCAAATGTTGGTAGTTGTTTGGGAACACTTGATATATCAGGGGTGCATGGAATAACTGATTCTATACTGACAAATATTATATGCGGGGGATCATTTCCTCGGATTAAACGTCTTAGTGTTAAGAATTGTCGTAAATTAACCGGCAAGGGTATTGCATCGTTGTTTAAATTGACAAGGTTAACTGCATTGGATGTTGGAGGTTGTTATAACGTTCTTCCTAATGATGTCGTGGCTTTGGTTGAAAGACACCCGTCAACAAAGAAGGGTGTCTTCACAGAGATATATGCCGGTGGCTTGGGTTGGACGGATGTAGCACTGGAGGAGTTGGTTGATGCAACTGTGGGATATTTGCGTGGATTGGGCGTTGGTTTCTCGCCATATATTACAGGAGCAGGGTTAAGCCTCACATTGTCAAAGTTGTCGTCTACATTAGATCGACTTGCAGTGCCTTTTTGCCCAGGCATGGACGATGCCGCAGTGTCGGCACTTGGCAGTACACTCCCCAAGTTGGCAGTACTTGATATTCGGGGCACTAATGTGACTTCACTATCTGGTTTGCTGGAGGCCAGGGCTGGAATTGCATCGACTGGACACTTGTTTGTATTAGCACGTTACAGTGGAATATCAAAGAAGAGTCTTGATGAAACTAAGAAGCGATATGAAAGTGTAGCTTTTGATTGTGTTTTGGATGGGAAAGGCAATGGAGGGGGTATTCGGAGGTAATGTTTAATGAGGTGCACGATGTTGTAAGATGATATTTCGGAAATTAGAAACACTCGTTTGTTTTAACTATTTGTAAAAAGGAAGCTGTGTCTTCTCAATTAATCTAGAATCGCTAGTAATTCGGTAATTCAGCACATGGGAGGTGAGCACCAAGTTACGAGTGACAAAAAACGAATGGTGATGGCCCCGACAATATTCGGGCACCAAGCACGTCAGGCATGCTCGGGCAGGTGCAGTTTACCCGATGCTCAGAGAGTTTAGTAATACAATATAGTAGTAGATATAGTAGTAGCCAGTAGTTGCCTGAATCAACAGGTTTATTTTCAATAAAATGCATTGCAATAGATTGGTGGTGGTCCCTAATTGGCGAGCTCAACTGAAAATATTCGGCGATCAACCTGCGAATCTCCAATGGGCTGTGCTAAAGATTTATCGCCAGTTACTCGCTAATTTCCATTTTATTCTTAAATTACCGGACGGAGGAAAAGGTGATGGAGTAGTTTTATCTGCTCCAGGTTGTGACGTGGAATAGATAGATCATAACTCGTACTAATCCCCGTATTATTATTATTAGAGTTGGAGTTGAGCAATTCCAAGTAGTTGATATAGTTGCAAATCAGTTCTAATGCTATTTATTTGTAGTGTCTCGGTTGTAGTAGTATTATTTTGATCTTAATCATCGATTAAACACAGCTAATTTTTCGTGCACATAATAATATTATCAAAAATACATTATTATTTATCTATTATGGGCAAGTCGATATTGTCATACTGGCAAAGAGTATGTGGTATACTAATGGTCATGTGGGTTGGTCTTAATTTCTATCTTGCAGAAAGACTGAGTATTCTGGTTGATATAGTACCAGTTGCAGAAAACAGTTATGATAACACACAAACAATAACCAATTCACAAAGTAGAGCGGGCGTCGATGTTATACCTCATTTTCAACAACATATAAAACATTATTCATTCGATAGAAAGTTGGCCGAGGATACACTTGCTACATATGGTCATGATGTTATATATCAACCACTACGTGCATATATTGAGAAGAAGTTGAATGATACAGTACCTGGTACTATTGATAAAGGGAACTTGGATGAAAAGAAACCAAAAGTAGAAGTTGGACGACCTGGTAAATGGTATGTTCCGCTACCACTCCGTGAAGGTTCACCGGAAGATGTAAGTAGTATGTGCTTTGAATGTTATATCGTTATCATCTATCTAATCAAATCACTCACTAAATGTACATCACACAGCTTCGAATGTTTGAATATGGACAACGTCTTAAATCTTGCAATGATATGCCTGCAAAGTTACCCGTAGACCGTGGTTTTGGAAATCATGCGTCTCGGAACGTTAACAACAGAGATACATTCTCCTCTGGAAAATTAAATGTGTTGGAAGAAGCAGAAAAGGGTTGTCCAGTTAATGCAGATCCGTTTCTTCCTTGGTTGCATGATATGTTTCCGAATAAAGATGGTACAGTCATTCATTTTATTGCACAGAATAAGCGTCGATGTAACTCGGGAAAGATTCATTGGGAAGATATACATGCATTGGAACCGCAAGTAACAAATATGCAGCCAGTGAGTGTAAAGAGAATTGATGAAGCAACAGCAAGGAAACTAGCACCAAAATTATGGAGTCCTTCAACAACTAATAATGCCACAACGACTACTACAAGGTATAGACTTGCACCGCATGAAGAAGCTGATTCTGATGGTATGTTCACGAGTTTTATATGCAGATTTAGAGCAATGGATTATACAAAGTCCCCTCCTGAGCAAGTAGTTGTTGGAGAATCCTTATCAACATACCCATACAACTACGAATATGTAAACTATCGTAAAGATCTTGGAGACTTGAGTATGCTAACTCCAAAAGGGAAAGACAATCCAATGTTTTGGCAATCTCAATTTCGTTTTGATTGTCCAGTACCAGAAGATAGTGGTGATTTGCAATCAGTTATTGCATCTGGTGATGGTGTGCTCTCCGATGGTACACCGAGTGTATATGTTGACGTAGTACCAATACGAACTGCTCCGAGATATGGCAAACGAATGTCATACTTTACACCTGACATGGCTGGCAATCCAATTGAAAGTTTGAATAAGGATGTATTTGGTTGGGGTGATCTTATGGAAAGTAACATCCTTAGAGTTGACAACAATGAACAGATAGGTATTACTAACTCAGAACATCCTCCTGGTTTGATGAAAAATGGTTTCTATCCTCGACTGTTTTGGGGCGATAAACATGTTTTGCCTAGAATTGAAGCTAGCGGTCGATGGGAAAACTTGCCAGTGTGCAAACACCCCGGTGTTGGCTATGATAAAACAAAAGAAGATGAGAATAAACCTGCTGGAAATGTTAAAGGCATGGAAAAAGAAGTACCAAAACAACACAAATTGACTGCCTGTCTATGGGCTTCTGCGTCCTTTACAACAAGAGGTAATGCTCAAGCAGTATCTGATACAACAACTCGATTGATAGAATGGATAGAGTTTCATCTGCTTGTTGGGTTTGACCACATATATGTATATGATAATACTGGCGCTCATACAGATGAAATATCGTTGGAATCTACTCTTTTCCCTCGCTTCTTGGACTCGGAAGTGACTCGTATTGACTGGCCATATCGAGTGTGTAACAACAATATACCTGCCCACGAGAACACAGGTGAGCGTTCCTCTCAGTATGCTGCAGAGAATTCTTGTCGAGCAAGGTATGGACCTTATACTGAATGGATGGCTTCGTTTGATACCGACGAGTATCTAGTGCCAATGGGTAAATACAACAATATGAGAGACATGGTTGATGATGCAACAAAATCGGGCGTTCAGATATTGACTTTTAAAAGCACGAGAGCAATTCCAATTCGTTCATATATGGAGCCATTTCATGATCATAAGGATTGCGGTAGTGAATCAGACCCTATCTGTCTTAGTGTTAGAGAAGGAAGTCTATTTGCACAAGTATACAATTGTAATGCGGAGAAATCACCCAAGCCGTCGTGGGCTGAGCGAGCCAAGAAGCAATTATATCGTGCAGACTATGTCTATGCTCACTATGTACACTATGCAACCGTTAGTGGTGGCCTAGTACGAACAAAGGATGAAGCAAAGAAGATGGGAGAGCCTTGGTATCAGCATTTCCGTGAGACTAAGAAGACTGATAAGACAACTGATGAAATCAATCAAGCTGTAATGCTTCATACAAAGACAACCGTACCAGAATACACAACTGATTGGCAAACAAGATGTAAAGATGGTGTTAATGCTGGACATGGCAAGGATTGTCGAGTTGGTTTCCCTTGGCCTCAGAATGATGACAAGGGTAGTGAAACAGCAACACCTGAGGGATTTGGATATAATTGCTTCACAAATGAGAGATTAAATGAATATTGGATACCAAAGTTGCGTGATGCAATTGAAAGAAGGGATTTACGAGTAGAACATCTAGTAAATAATAATCTTATATAAGTAACTTCCCTTTAGCTGTACCATTTCGTTTCACTTGCTTTATGTGTTGATTGAGGGAGAAGGAGGCACGCTTTAGAGTACGATAGTGGACAGCGCATACATGTATGAGGGGCAGAAAGACTAAAGATGGGTAGGTCGGAGTCGGTTCGATGCCGTCTTGGCTGCCTGGTAGAGAGGATACCTGGTATCCTATGCAAAGATTTTACTACGATACTAGGTAGAGCGAGCCTTCGGAGATCTTTCTCTTGAATTCAATACTAATACTAGCCCTCTCAATTGCAATAGTCTCTGGCATATATCATAGAAGCAGTTATTGCAGTTGCCATTTGGTTCGTTGATATTCTTCGTAAGTGCTCCCGCTCCATCCGCACTGTTCACTGTACATAGAAACATATCATAATATTATAATATCTTTGAGAGAACTCCCAACAAATTAGTGAGATGGGTCAGTGTTGTTCGTGTATCAAACAATTATCGAGGTCATCCATAGAAATGGGTAGTACCGAAGAGGATTTAATGGAGTCTGCGCCCCAAGTTCATTCAATCGATCGAGAGATGAGTGCTCCTTCAATCAGAATAAGAGGCGAACTGAACAATGAAATAAGTGGATATGGGTTAGCACTAGCAGATGTTAGTGCCGAGCCAGATCGAGCCTATTGGGAGTGGAGAGTAAAGATATCGAATCCAAATGGTGATAGCCCGTATCTCTTGTTTGGTGTTAGTAATAAAAGGAACGCAAAGTTTTATCAGATACTTTTGGAGTCTACAGTGCCTCCCGAAAAGCACGGTACAAAGTTTATGTGTAATATACCGAACTTAAAGGATGGAGATGTTATTGGAGTAGCAATGCAGCAATCAGAAATACCGATGATACAGTTATATCTCAATGGGGAATGTCAATATGACTCTAAAGTTCCGAAGTTTCGAGGTACAGTTTTTCCTGCTGTATATATCCCACAATCTGAAACTACAACAAGTAGCCAGTTCCTTTACAGGGAAGATCAGTTCATACATGGTCCACCAAGCCAAGGATATGAGTGCTTGATAGCAGAGAGAAGTCTCATGTAGATTAGATCTGATTTGCTGGGAATACAACATACTTCACAAGAGAGCTAGAGGGAGATCTAGAGTATTAATTTTAGTAGTAAAAGATTCAATTGCATTAGATACTTTATTCATCACTACCTCAGATTTGGATGTCTATCAAAGGGATATGTATCTTTATAACATCTCTCGAATGCAGCATCGATATACTCCTCTGCCTTATCAGCACAATTTGGATTCGCTTTAACTGACAGTGCAGCACGACGTTTGACACATTTGCCTCCGTGACCTATAAAATCAGTCATTAGTCTACCATTTCTGTGGTATTTAGAACAAGCACAAGATATGTTGAGTTGCATATGATATGTTGTATCGCATTGATTTAAAAAGCATTATATGATAGAACTTACTGCATCTCGCGAAGCATTGAGCATTCTCCAGATAAATTCTCTGCTCTTATTTCAGTACATGCCAAGTGTATACAGTTTTTGATTGGATCCATCTTTGTTCTGTATAGCACAAGTTGAAAGGATTGAGAAGCGTATCAATACAGATCAAATGCAAATAATCTGTAATGTTTCTTACCTGCACATGTCAACAGCGTGTATAAGTTCATGTACCATCGCTTCATGAGCATGTGTTTCATTTCGTAAATGTTGCTGACAAAGATATATCTCTGGAACAAGTCTCAACTTTGCTCCACCATCCTTTTGCTTTGCAAGTAGTTTATCAATATCTTGTTTTGTTTGAGCACATGATGAATCATTCTTCTTATCGTTTGTTTTCTTACTCTTACTACTATTATCAACTGTAGACGGTACATCAATTTCTTCTACTGCACCAAAACCACCAACTCGTGGAGCATCTTTACAATCTAAACATCGAATGAGATTATCTGGTGGCTTGCATCCCAATTTTGTAAGTCTGTCATATAAGAACTGCACTGTAACATTTCTATTAATACCACTAGCGACATATCCTTCACACGTTTCCTTTTCTTTGATAGTCTTTTCTTTAGCCTTTTTGATTGCATCGGCTTTGGCAGCTGCAATAGTTGAGGGGTCAATACTTGATGAATTATCTTGTGACATCTTTCTTTATGAGTTTGATATTGTTTGCACTGATAGATGTTGTATTGCAATTGATACACTGATAATACGATATTGTAGCTCAAGCAATTGGGTAGTGAAATGAACTAATTAAAGACGGCGTCAATATATAATACAATATCTCTCCAGAGGCCAGCAAACAATACAAACATTTTATCACAACCTCGTCGCAACCTCTTCATCATTGCAAAAACGACGGACAGACCTTGAGGATGCACTTCAAATTCAAATCAAATATCAAACCTCTCTAATATAGCCTTCTGTTGCCTTTACGCCATAAAGATCTACATCATCCTTGTGCTAATATATATCATAGTTAGTATTATTGATTATCTCGGTGTTTTTGTGAGGGCAAAGAGGTGACACTCATAAGGATACCAAATCAAATTAAATCTTTCAATTTCAAGTGCTCTTACAATTCATACTCCGATATCGTTTACATATCAGGGGGGCTATACAACATCATATTAAAGAGTATTATTGAGGTTATAATATATCGGCGCTTATTGTGTGTGGAATTTATTAAACTGCAAGTATATATTGGCATAAAAAAATAGATATTGACATTTTTTGTTGGGGTAACACAACTAAGATATATTATTATATAGCATGATGTACGTTATATTGTATACCATCCTTGTGATGGCATACGTGTGCATACAATGCCATGCATTTAGACGGATAAATCATATATCAATTATGCCAATATCAACAATAAACAATAAGGGTATCCTAAGTAGATTTCATCGACATAAAGCAGGTAATACACAATTATTTATATATTCAATAAGGGGAGGTAGTGATGAATACAACAACGACGACGAAGAAGATAATCAATATAATAATAGTGTTGAACAGTATGATGATGAGTATATAGAAGACTTTATTTCATCATTTGAAGCAGAAATGGCAGATATTCGAAGAGAGGCTGAGTTGGAAGCTGAGAATGAGATGCAAAAGTTACGTGGATTAATCGATCGTAGGGTTGAAGAAGATATACAAGGGGAGGAAGTTTATGATGATATAGAATCTGAAGATTATGATAAAAATGGTATTGAATCAAATGAACAACTTGAAGATGAAGATGCTGCAATAGAAGTTGATGATAGTATTAATGATGAGCCAATAGACAATGAAGATGAACAAATCGCGGAGAGTGAGGTATATCAAGATGGGGAAGAGCTTGATAATGCAATAACTGATAATGAAGGGAAAAAAGAGGAGCTGAATACAATACAAGATGGGGAGGATCTTGTGGATGATAGTGATCGATCTGAGACTGAAGAAAGCGATGAGGAGCTGTCTGATGATATTGAAATTGAAGATGATGTTCCATCATCCAATCATGATGATGTCGAGAGTGAAGATACTATTGATTTAGATATTGATACCGAAGATGAAGGGGAAACTGTCATGGTTGAAGACGATGATTACTTACCATACGATGAAATAACTGAGCTACCCAATGAGTCTGTTGTAATTGGTGATTACTCAGAGGAGTCAGAGGAAGAGGAATCAGGTATTGACACTACAATTTCTATTGACGCGGAGGCTGCTACACCACCTGATGTTGTCGATGACGTTGAGATAATATCAGATGATGACGAGGATGAGATAATATCAGATGATGACGAGGAGATAATAGAAGATAAGATGATTGAAGAGGTGGTCAAAGATGATGACGAGGAGATAATAGAAAATGAGATAATTCAAGAGGTCAAATCAAAAACATCGAAGAAGGGAAAGAAGAAGTCAAGCAAACAGGGTAAAGAGAAAAAGAAGATAAGAATAACAGAGTCTGAAGATGAGGAGGATTTGTCAGATGGTAAAGAAGTAGCAGTAGGAGGGGATTCAGTGATGCTAACACAAACTGAAGATGAGGTAGCTCAACCACGACAGTCAGGTCTTTTGTACTATTTACGGTCAGATCTTGGGAGAGCGATATGTCTCTTTGCTGCAACTGTGGCGTTAGCCATAATAACAAAACGAATGGAAAGGCAGCTTCTTGCCGCGGAGGCCGCAGAGGCAGCGAGTAGTTCTACTTAATAACTCCTCACATCATATTTATATTAACTGGCAACAGGTACCCCTAGCTAATTGTTTCCTCTATTATTAGCTTTTGTGTTAAATCCACACATCATTAGCCCATCCCAATCACTCTTCACTCACAAATTATTGTACCCACTCTATCATCGTTCAGACTGATCATGCAAGTATCTCTCTTACTCCTCATCCTCTTCGGGAATCTCGCCATAGATCCACATGCCCTTACGAGTTTTGCGTGCTTTGCCTTCAGCTTCTTTGAGGTCCTTAAATAAAGCACCCATCGCGTCGCTGCTTCCCCACTTGTCAAAGACGCCAACTCTAGCCAAGCCCTCGCTTGTCAACTTCTCGTTAATACTGGGAGTGTCGGTATCAGAGTCATATAGTGATACAAGTACCTGACCTTCAGATTCGCCAAGTAAACGAGCTTTTAGGTCTTTACCCCACGCCATACTCTGGAAGAAACGAGCAGCATCAACACCGTCGTCTTCCTCAATAGGGCGGACCTTAGTCAATGCAAGAATGCCATCTTTGGCCGCGGCAGGGATTTGATCAGTACCAAGGGTAATATCAAGAGGGCGCAAATGAGTTGCGGCGACGACATTGCCAATATTACCGTGGTCAACAAATAAGACCTTGACCTTGCCCTTTGGTAGCTTCTCGATGACCTTTGCTCTATACCAGCTATTGGATGATCCATCATTGAATAAAGCTGCCACAACCTTGCCAGGTTTGACTTCGCATGGGGCACCATCGGTTCCGTTAGTATCGGTGAAGATCTTCATTGAATCATCAACAACCTTGGCACTCTCATCGCCAACGACACGGAAATAGAAATGATTACCAGAACGGATTTCACTAATTTGGATATCAACAACCTTCTCTTCAGCCTTTGAAAATGTTTTAGCTTTTGGTTCATCAGTGACTGCCTGTTTCACAGACCAAATACCCAACTTGTTGTTTCGTGCAGCTGTCTGAGTATCAATAAAGACTTTGGGAGCTTCGCCATAGTCAATCTTACGTTGATCGACAGTGGCGAGTCCAGATGCTACAAGTTCAATAGAGTAATTCCTTCGCTGTCCTCCCTGACCGACATGTAGATCACCAGTCATGACACCACCATTCGTAACCCCACTGATTGAAACCTCTACTTGTCGTTGTAGAACATTCATGCGAGAATGACGCTTTGATGCGTCTCCAAACGGCTCAGCGGGTCTAGCTTGACCTCTACTAATAGCACCGGGATTAGGGGAAGGTTGAGGACAACGGACATTTCCCAATGCAAACATAATGTAGCAATTCTCAGAAGGAACAAAGAGCTTATATCTAGATCCATTGAAAACATAATCAACAATCGCCTTTGTTTGACCAGCACGTTGCAAAGATCCAGCATATGTTTTGGCCTTCTTTGGGTCAGCTAGGTCGTTGATTACCTTCTTTTTATAATCCTTATCTGAATGAATTCCCTTGTTAGATGCTTTAGCAGCGCTCTTTGATGGGTTGAAGAGAGGACGGATTCATGGTTAGTTAATGGGAGGGAAAATGCTATAGATAACATCTTTGCACATAAGATATGCTCACCTCAGCAGCAACAAGTTCATCATATCGGGCAGACTTCTCATCATCATCTCGATGGCGTTGTGTAGTAGCAAGACCTTCAGTAATTAGCACCTCGCCAACATCTGCTCTTTTACCGACAGAGATGGTGCCGAATTGCCGTTTATCAGTTCTATCAGGACCCATTGGGATCTCCTTTTCATAATGGATATTAACCTTGACAGCCTTACCCACGGTCAAGACACGCAATCGTTCTTTACACTCAGCGGCGTATGGCTCGTCAGGCTTACCAGTTTTCTCATTACCCGATCGAGGTGCTCGGATTGAAGCGAGGGAAACCTTCTTAAGCTTGGATTCGTCATCATAAGTTTCGCCATTGGGAAGGACCATTAAAGTATCGCCAGAAAGTACCTCAACAACAGTTCCCAAGAATTCAGATGCTCCAGTCAGTGTTGGTGGTTTGTATGTTTCAAACACGCCAATGTTGGCACGCTGTTTAAATACATGATATATGTGGTAAGCGAATATTATCATTCGATACGCCTAAAAAGCACACAAAACACTGCAATCTCCTTACCTTGGCGGTATTCTCGACAATACGAAGTGGAGGTACATCGCCGGGGTTCAACATACGAATTGACCAGTCAGAAATGCGTCCCAAACCATTCTTAAGTACCTCGGCAGCAATATTCCCACGAGGATGATTAACCGTACCAACGAGACATACTCCACTCTTATCAGTGCCATGCAATGTAATCTTAAGCTCACGTTGTAACAATCGAAGTTCTACAAAGTCACGTGCGGCATCAGCAAATGGTTCACTGGGCGTAGGAGGAGTGACCCTTGAATTACCCACACGTGGACAAGACACGCCAGCTAAGATCAATGTAAATGAACCATATAATAATCCAGCAGATTCTAATTCCGGATCTGTAACCATACAACGGTATCTAGATCCATCAAAGATGTATTCAATAACACAGGTAACTGATCCATTGGTACAAATGCGTTTCACCTTCTCAACTAATGTCATGGCTTGGAATTCATCACCTGCATTCAATACCTTACGTACTAATGGCTTGGCAGAGTGAACACCGACACGTGAATTAACCGCCTCCTTATATGCAGACTGTAATGCCCTATCATAATCTTCTACACTATCATCACCACCATTGGTATCAGTATTTTCAGTAGCATCACTACTAGTGCCGACTACCTTGGGTGTACAAAATCCACGTCTAACACTTTCTACTGCTAAATTCCATTGTTTGGATTTGTCGGATGGATCAGGGATAAAGAGTAAACCATATACACGATCACCTGCGGCTGCTCCTTGTTTACTGTTGTTTGTGATTATTTTTGGAAGTTAATTTGCAATTGTTTTGTTGATAATTACAATTATATAATGTGTTTGTTAAGAATTGCAATTGATGGGTATAAGATATTGAGTGCGTATGTGGTGCATGCAAAGATATTAATTAGCAACAAGCCCTAAAAATATATACACATAACACATGCACAAACTGCACAAAAAAACTACTTACCGAGTTTCAAAACTAACACTCTTTCCAACACATAAAGTTCTAAGCCATTCACGTGAAGAGAATGCGGCTGGTTCATCTACATTGGCATTAGCCTTTGAGGCCATACGAGGGGCAGATACGCCAGTTAATGTAAAGGTAACTCGAGGTGCTGGTGCTCCTGGTACTGAGGATACACCACGAAGAACGACGGTATCACCGCTTAAGACGGATTGTACCTTGGCAGAGCCGCGATTAGGGAGGATATTTACCATTCTGATATTGTCTATGAGTTGATTTAATAAATACAATGATGTGGTGTGAAAGATATGTTTTACAATAAAATTGACGGACTGAGATTACTACCATAGTGTTCAGTGGTGGGCCCGTGATATCTTATCTGTTCACAACAAAAAGAAAGAAACAGAAAAAGGATACCCTTCGCTAAGGGATGTGACGAGCCGCCATTTGGCGTGCATATTTCAACCAGCGCAGAGCAGAAGGCTGCCAAATGTTGTAAAATGCTCGGTGGCACGCCGACCTTCAACCTCTCCGCTATTAGCAGCATAGAATACTGATAAATTGCAATGGTGTAGTTCTTCAATCAAGACTGGTACGATATGGCATGGTTAATTATATAGTAGGTTTATTGCAAATTAGAATTTATATCACATGATAGGAGAAGAAGGTGCATCAAAAATTAATAGAACATCAACAGCGCATTGGTATACAAAGAAAGAAACATAGATATCAAATTGTTCCTTATTGGAGTATAGATATCAATATAATCACTAATTGGATAGAAGAGTGGGCTACATAAAAAATATGGCGTATCCTATACGGCCAGGTGAGCAAGATTGTCGAGATTATCTCAGAACAGGACGATGCAAGTATGGAGAATCATGCAAGTATAATCATCCACTTAATGTAGAAAGCGGGGGAGGTGTCAAACCTACGAATCCAGGAGAACCGCTCTTCCCCGTGCGTCCAATGGAGCCGGCATGTCAATACTTTTTAAAACATGGCACATGCAAGTTTGGCCAGGCATGTAAATTTAACCATCCCAGTGGCTCACCATTGGCAGGTGATGTCTGTATGCCGGCCGGGCAGCTAGTCTTTGTCACGTCTAATAATAACGGTATTACTGGTACGTCGTCGTCATCTCTAATGCAGGCTGCATCATCGAATTCATCAGTTCAAGTATTACCTCAAAGACCAACAGAACCGAATTGTATTTACTTTTTGAGGAATGGCAAATGTAAATATGGCGCTACTTGTAAGTTCCATCATCCTTTGGATGCTATCAATAACAACAACAACCTCATACAACAAACCGCGACAAATAATAATGAAAGAGATAGATCATACTCTATCTCATCCTCGGGATCTCTAGAACGGACACAGCAGATGATGCAACAACAGAACATATCATATGCTCATGTAGCAGGTAATGTTACTTATGTTCAACAACAGCAGCAACAGCCACAAACACCGCAGAGACTACAACCCATTACTGAAAGGGCGAGGCCTCAACAGGCTACACATATACTGCTACCCGATGGTCAAATAGCTGTTATACTTGATTCTCAAAGTTTGCAAAATGTTAGTGAACTCAATGCTCAAGACCGTCCCAAGTTCTACCAATCTCAGAATGGATCTATTGGGACACTACCCTCCATAGATCAGCCACCTCAACAAGTTGTGATACAATCGCCCATGCTCACGGCCACGACGGGCTCTACGTCGAATCATACATTCGATTCAAGTATTGGTGATCTCATGGGTACCAATGTCTCCTATCAAGTTCAAGGTTCTCAGATTCAAGAGATGGCACGATTTCGGGGAGGTCAGCACGGTAGTGGAGGAAGTCTCTCTGCCTATGGGAGTGTTGACTCAGGAGCCCAAGGTGACTATACTCCAGTTACAGGGAACATGTATCATCAACAGAGTATGTCGGCCAATAATGGTCATTCACATCAGAGTACTTCTCTCCAGCCTCAGTTCTCAGCTTGGCCACTAAATGAGAGCCTTAGCCAACCTTCTAATAACCAGCAAGCTCATGCACGAAGACCCCCAAGCAGCGCCGAGGCACATGACAGACAGCAACGCCAAGCTGAAGATGCTGCAGCATCATACTTCTGGCCCTCGAATGGGTCATTCTCGAGTATACCTGTTAATGAAACCCAGCAACATCAAGCAGGACAAAGCTATGTCCGTAGACCTAATGCGAGTCCTACCGTCAGTGCCCAGCCTATGTATCATTCACAATCTAACGAGAGAGGAGGGACTCTTTCACCTTCAGAAAACAGTCGGCGGACTCAAGAGTCATCTGGTGACGACCAAGCTAGTTTATCTATGATGACATCAGCTCTTCTTACGATGATGGATCCTCCTTCGTCTAATGGAGAACAAACACATCAACAGCATCATTCCCAGAGCTCCCTTGCCAGACGTGCTGTTCATCAAAATGATGAGATTCATACAACAAAGAGTGCCCCTAATATCCAAGGTTCACCGATGCGGCCGCCGCCAGGTATGTCTCCTCCTGGTATGACCAACGGCGGAAGCAACTCAGCTAGCCCTAGAAGATCTCCTCCTGATTCAAGTGGGTACTTTGTAGGTGGATATTGAGAAAATTAAGTGAGGTCGCTTAAGCTCACTCTCAAATCCAAGTAATAGCTATCTTCAAAAGCCGGTTTTAGGGAGAGCTAGGCGGTGAGCCTTCTCCCCATGTTTGCTACTTATTGTACCTTGCATTATGTATTAAAGTTGTATATAGAAATCGAGATCACGCATGAATGAAGAATGAATTGGCGCAAGTTCGGATTGTATTTAGAGTATATATGTTCCAGTACAAGTTGTATATGTTATATTTGGGAAAAGCTAGAGTAGGAAAGTGTATTTGGAATATAAAGCTATGAATGTTATGAAGCTGTCGTTTACTATAGATAACTAGTCTCATTCATTGGCCATTGGGGCAATAGAAGTGTAGTGTATGAGATAGAAAAAGATACCTATCTCAAGGGGTCAAGATGTCAAGATCTTTTCATACATACTTAAGTAAGTCTTCTAAAATTGGCTTATCACCTTCAACTGGGGGATAGTTGATTATTACGTAATATATTACTATTATTACTACTACCTATACCTCCTTGCTTTGGCATAATATCTGTATACCTTTATTCATATTTGAATCCTCAACCATATACGAGAGTTGGTGGATACTACTGCCATCACATGAAAATAAAATCCCCAAGCATCACCACAATATTATTATGCTGTCTTCAGCAAAGAGATATGGAAATTCATCACTAGTACATGCAGCATCGTCTGCAATTACGGCTGCGGCAATGATTGCAATCATTTCAAATGATAAAAAAAAGGAGGATATTATTAGATCTCAATCGAGATCTAGATTGTCACAGAAAATGAATACAAACACCACTTATTGTTCATGTGAGGGTATGTCAACATACAGTCGACGCAACAATACATTGCGTAGGCTTGGTAAAACGTCATCTCGTGTTACATTGGAGTCAAGATATAAGGTGAGTAGACAATTGTCATCGTATCAATGCTCGTATGAATCATTCGTTTATACAATATCACTTACACATGAGAATATCTTCTGCAAATCCTTATATAAATGCCATATGCATACAACATACGCATATTGCATACAATGATCATCGTATCATATCATAACACATCGAATGCATGTCACATGCACAACTGATATGATACGCTTCATATTATATACTCGTCATTATACAAAACTGATATTATTGTCATGTGCACAACGAATACATATTAATATTAGGTTGATTGGGACAATCCATTAGGAGAAGGGGGATATGGTGCTGTTTATTTATGCACAGATAGAGATACAGGTGTACAACGTGCACTAAAAATGATACCAAAACAATACACTGATGATGCTGCATTTCAGAAAGAGATGGATGCTTTGCTACACATTCGACAGAGCGGTGGACATCCAAATATATGTGTATTAAAGGAGAATTTCGAGCAGAGGGGTAACTATTATCTCGTGCTAGATCTAATCAATGGCGGTGAAATGTTTGACCACCTTATTTCTAATGGCACTTATAGTGAAGCAGATGCTGCTCGTCTGGTGAAAGAAACTGCTTCGGCCTTAGCCTTCCTGCATGGAACTGGCCTTGTCCATGCTGATATGAAGCCTGAGAATCTGATGCTCAGTACTCCCAATACTTCAGACTCAGTGAGTGCATTCGGTTTGTTGTATTTCTTTGCAATTGAAACAAACTTACAAACATCTCTGTTTTCTTTCCTTGCTGCTTGTTACCGATTAACTTTTGAAGGTGGTAAAACTTGTCGACTTTGGTACTTGTGAATTCTACAAGGACTCTGCACATAAGAAATCTCAGCGAGAGAGTGTATACAACACACCTGCATATTCACCACCTGAATCGTTCGGAAGCTATCGAGGTCCAGTACAGCCATCATATGATATGTTCAGCGTTGGTATCATCATTTACATTATGCTCACAGGAAAACACCCATTCGATCTAGATGGTAATTCTACAGATGAAGAGATTGCGGACAGGATAAAGAACGAGTGTCCTCCACTTAGGCATTCAGATGTCACTGCCCACCTCTCAGATTATGCTATAGACCTGCTAGAGAAGCTACTATACAAAAGACCTCGTTGGAGGATGACAGCAATGCAAATGCTTGAAGATGATTGGGTCAAAGGAACGACTGCTGCTACTGCAAAGATACTATCTGATGAAAAGCTCAAAGTATTTAGAAAATTCAAGAGCGGTATTGAATTAAAAGTCTTTGAAGGATTGGTCCAAGGCAGTCTTAATCCAACAAAAGTTAAGCAGGGTCTCATCGAAAGAGCTTTCAAGTCATTTGATGTCAATAAGAAGGGCTATATAAATACAAATGATATCAATGAAAGTGGCGGAGACGACATATCGATCAAATCTGAATCTCTTTCTCTATCTGACTTTTCAGACCTGCTGTCGGACCACATGCAAAACAAATACTACAAGCAAGGGTACCGAATCTATAAGCAAGGATCAAAAGGTGATGCGGTATATTTTATAAACTCGGGTACGGTTGAAGTATCAACAAAAGCTGGCTTTAAGACTACCTTATCACGAGGAGATATTTTTGGAGAAGGTGCTCTTCTTGATGCCAAGGGTCGCAGGAACGCAACAATAACATGTAAGACACCAGTACAAGTGATTCGTATATCGAAAGACTTCTTTATTAAGTATATGAAAGATAGTGGCTCTGATGTTAACTTATCTCTTCAAGAACAAGATAGAGCACGAGCTAGAGACAGAGCGGTGAATATATTAAGTAACCAGAAAGGTTTGATTCAGAGAGACTTGACAAAGGGCGACGTACTATTCAAATTCGGTGATGAGGGACAATCTCTATTCGTCGTAAAGAAAGGAGAGCTCGGAATTACTGGACAGACTGGAAAACATATTCTA
>Ga0214480_100209_pt1 | contig 28784 bp, 21 predicted proteins | sample M1_20Mar14CPVII9_3_FD_165042 | JGI IMG/M metagenome (GOLD analysis project Ga0214480, IMG submission 165042) | Marine eukaryotic communities from Monterey Bay, California, United States - M1_20Mar14CPVII9sort6BwellE17 | ecosystem: Environmental > Aquatic > Marine > Unclassified | place: USA... | reverse complement strand
TTGTCTTCTCAAGTTGTCTATCTCGTTTGCCACTAAGTGATGATCTACTGCTTCCAGCGGCATCTCCACTTGTTCTTCTATCTCTATTGTTATCCACAGCAATCTGAACTTGTATCGACCGGTGCCGATTAGGAGTTGATCCAACTTGTACAGATCTTGACTCAAACGGTGGTGGTACAAACGCCTCAGGTATATCTCCTTCCATCTGCTTTTGCTGAGTATTACTTCTATTATCTTCTTTTATACAAGCGGCCAGTCCTTTCGACATTGCAGCTATACTCGAAGCAGCATCTTCTTCTTCTTCTCTTTCATTCTGTACATTGGAAGTTGTAGATGATGCTGCCGCCTTGTGATGAACAACACTGGCCAATCGATCTATACTATCTTCTACATTCGATGGCGCTGGTGCCGGTGGTGACGTATCATTATCTACCGATGATGAACTGCTGCAACTACCAGATGGCTCTTCACCACGGGGTAACTTCACTAGTCGACGTGATGATGACGGCATCGTCTCTATTCTATTATTATATTCTTTTGGTTATCACAAAAGAAGTATATATTAATTGGTGCCGCCGATCGTCAAAAACTCTATATCGTCGATGATAGATATGTGCCCTCTCTATCACTCTATGCAATCATTATCTATTGGCAATGTAGTTGTTGATTGATAATGTAATGTATATTATTACTTCTTGAAGATCTGCCACCAAGCTGCTGCGAGAGCACTGCCAGTAAGCCGCCTTATGTTTTATTACTCCTCGATAATGTGAAGGCTGTCTTTCTTGAAGGAATCAATACAACTCTACGGCTTGGTTGCAATTAAGACTCACTAATATTCGTACTATTCTAATAAGATTGATGGATGCTGCTCTACAAGATGTCCTATTTACTACTAAGACGAGATAGCATTCAAATATCAATAGGAGATAGCATTCTAAATGCTTTCTTATGGTGTGAGGGCCCTGAGTGGACCCGGATGCATTACTAAGTTAACCGCTAAATAATCGTCGAGCGCGGGCCAATACACGGGGTAAAATAGTACGAAAGTTGCGCCTTGGTGGTACTTCGACATTTGTTACACACAATATGGGATAAGCAGTCAAAATGTGAGGAATAAATTTTGGTCTGTCTGACTTCTGACAATTGTTTTTGAATGAGGTATCTTTTCTCCTATTCAAATCAAATACAAGAATAATAGTATCGAAATAGCTAAAGTTGGAAGGAGATATACCTGAGGCGTTTGTACCACCACCGTTTGAGTCAAGATCTGTACAAGTTGGATCAACTCCTAATTGGCACCGGTCGATACAAGTTCAGATTGCTGTGGATAACAATAGAGATAGAAGAACAAGTGGAGATGCCGCTGGAAGCAGTAGATCATCACTTAGTGGCAAACGAGATAGACAACTTGAGAAGACAACCCCGATAACGGGCAATGCGCATCAACTATCAACATCAGTTAAGCCATCTTCTTCTTCTCATCGAGGTGCTCAGCATCATGAGACGACACCAAATCATCCAAGTAGAGTGGCAACAACAGCTGCTGCTGCTGCTGCTTCATCTCAACGTCGTCGTCAGGATACGTCGACTACCACTACAACACCAAGTATGAGTAGAGCAGCAATTGCTCCACCAATAGTTACAATGGAAACACGACGGAATACATTTGACAACGTCGATCCATTCAGGAAGAAGAAGAAGAGCAAGATACGATTTCAAGATGATCCAACCGGACAACTATATTCATCAAGTAGTTCCGAGTTAGATGAGGAAACGGCAAGGTTGAAGGATTTGTTCAGTCCACCATCGCCGAGTTCATTACGTTCGAGGAGACATACTAACACTACTGCTGGTGGTATGATGATGCTTGCAGCGGATGACTCGTTGCAAGCGACTGTTACTGCTTCAACTTCGATAGAGGCATCTCATCATGGTAAGTTCTTTTCATTTCTTTTTGCTATCTACACCTTTTGGAACACATCTTGTGCTCACACATATCTTATCTCTCTCTCACCTCTCTCATACCTCTCAGACGAGTCGTCTCCCAGAGAACAGGTTCACTATCCACAACATCAATACTATGCACCACAGCATCATTATCCTCCACCTCCTCCTTCTCATCAATACCCCCCGCCTCCGCATGGATATACGTATGAGTCGCCGCCGACAATCTATGTCGATACCGCTAGACAAAATGACCCTCGAGGTATGTCGCTATCAGCATCTAGACGTCACAACTATCATGGTAGAGTTGTGCATATACCCAAGGCAAAGGATAGCTCAAGTAGCAGTGAAGAGGATGTTGTATCATCTCATCATCATTATTATGGAGGACCAGGTAGGAGAAGACCGTACAAGTCGACTCCTGCTAGAATGCCGGTAAGTCCCACGACTTTATTATCGAGCCCGATTTTATTTTATTTTTTTTAGCAAAACTCACTCTTTTCTTGACATTATCTATAGGTCTCAAGACAATCCATCTATAGAAGAGTACCACAAGGTCACCATCCATCTTCTACTCCATCTTCCTCTCAACGACGTCGTCATCACGACTTGGCAATGCAAGCCGAATATGATTCACATGAGGATAATATCCAAGCTGCCTTGCAATTGTCATTTGATTCACAAAGCCCTGACGTCTCGCCCAACAACAATGTTGGCAGTACCAATGTAGGACGAAGGCAACAAGGAAGTTCATCATCATCATCATCGTCTCAGCGACGCCAGAATGTGCATCGTGAGCGTAATCCATCTTCAACGAAGAAGCTTCGTGCTAATTCGTCTGGGTCTGCAAGTAGTGGAAGTGGTGAACAGCAGAGGTATCCTGGACCTCCTTCCCAACAACATCATCCACAACATCAAGTGCAGCACTATCCACCAGGATACAATCCATACTATCCCTACGGTCATCCACAAATGATGACGGCAGTGCCGCCAGGAGGTGAAGGGTATGGATATTCTGGACATGCTCAATGGTCTCAACAGAAGTATCCTCCTCCACCGCCGCCAGGTCAACAAGGATATGGTTGGCATCCATCTCAGCAGCAATATCAGCAACAATTTGCTGGTCCTCCTCCACCGCCAACACCTACAGGAGTATTAAGGAGGCCACAGCAACAACGTACGCCAGCATCCAAGCGCAAGAAGGGTAGAGAAGGAAATCTCAAGGCTGATACGACGATGGAAACTGCCGAATTATCATACGAAGATGAACAGCACCTTGGCTTGATGTCTCCACCATCATCAAAGAAGAAGAGGGATGCTACACACGGGCTGCCTGCTGAGTGGCATTCTTCACCTCCACAAGAGTTTCTTCGAAATCTGGTAAGCATTTGATTTAGTTGTTTTGGTGTTTGTTTGTCTGTGTTGAACCTTTCTTCTCACTATTTCTCCTTTCACATTCACACCTCACCAACATTTATAGGAACTAGATACAACACCACAACGAGGCTCGACGACAAATGCATCCTCACAGCAGGAACGACAAGGCGTAGGAGATGGCGAGGAGGAGGTCACTACACCACCAGATGGGTATCAGATACCATTCACAAACTCATTTGGATTTGGATTCACAAATTCATTTGGGGAAGGATTTCTTCCCACGCCAAGTGCAGGAGCTGATCAAGCTATTTTCAATGCAGCATCGTGGTCACCCAGTGCCATGCAAGCGTTTGGCCGAGAGTTCTTGGGCCCTCAGTTCTCTGAAGATAGTGATGGATTGCTGCGTCCACCCATTTTGCGAGATGATGATACCTACTCGTTTGGTACTTCCCTAAGTCCATCACAAGGCAATAGTATCACTATTCGTGGGTCACCTATATTGAAAAAGTCTGATAGAACCAAAGATGACGATGAGACTCCAGCCCCTCCTCCTCCCGAGGAAGAAGAAGAAGCTCCCGAGGAAGGTTGTCCAGATGATATTCAACATGAGCCGCCACGACCACAGCAAGTTCGTAGTTCTCCTCCTCCGCCTGTTGCTCATACTACTACTACCATCAAGACGACGACTGCACCAAAGTGGAAAACTTTGCCCAAATCATCAAGTGGTGGCGGTATGCGTGTCAAGATTGGTGGCGGTGTTGGTATGGATATTACCGAGGCTCGACGTGGTATTGAAGGTATCAACAGTGTCTTGCGTGGAAGTCCAGTATCAGCTCCTCCTCCCAAGACTACATCAGCATCATCGGCTCCTCGTCAAAAGAAGCCAAAGGCTACTACTCAACACCAGACAGTTCCTCCTCCTCAGACAGTTCATCCATTACCGCAAGGCATGGCTGATATGAGAATCAACTATGGATCATCATCAGTTGGTACTACTCATGGATATGCACAAATGCCAGCCCAACCTCCAATTTCAACATCATCAGGGGTGACACAATCAGGATTAATGATGATGACACCTGTCGCACATACAAGAAGGGGTGGTTCGGGGAAAGAAAATTTCTCGAAAGATACTGGTGGTCGAACTGTTGGTCCCTGCACGTGTAAGAATAGTAAATGTCTCAAGCTGTACTGTGTCTGTTTCGCGGCAGAGGAGTATTGTTATGGATGTAAATGCGTTGATTGTAAAAACACACCATCCCATGAGGTGATTCGGAAGGAGGCTATTGTTAATCTGAAGCAAAAGAATCCCAAGGCATTCAAGACTAAGTTTACAGAAACAACCAATGCACACGCATCTGGTTGTAGATGTAAGAAGTCGCAATGTCTCAAGAAGTACTGTGAATGTTTCAATAGTGGTGTAACATGCGGTGAAAAGTGCAAGTGTTCAAATTGTAAGAACTATGTTGGTAGTCAAGCATTGCTTGAGCGGAGACGAAAGATGAAGGACTTTCGAGGTGTTGATGCCGCCATAGAAGCCTCTCAAAAGGCAGGTGTTACTGAAACAGAGCCTTGGCCGCCGGAGAATACGTCTAGTCCTGTTGTTCATCATCCAAATCGTCGTGTGGCTCCTCGAACTGATACCAAGAAGGATTCATCCAAACAACCGTCTTCAGTTCCTCGTCAACCGCCAACATCGGCTTCTTCGCAACAACAACAGAAACGTCATCCTCAGCAACCTCAACAGTATCAACAGCAGCAACAACAAATGATGATTAGTCCTATGCATCAAATGCAGTTTAGCCCACCTCCTGGCTATCCTCAGCAGTATGTTCAGCAGCAATATCCTGGTATGATGATGCAGCAACAACAGTATCCTCCTGGTATGTTTTATCCTCAATATGCTCTACCAATGAAACAGCCAGTTGTCCGTACTGCTGCTTATCATAAACGTTTAGAAGATCAACTAAGACGACGAGCAAAGGAGACGAAGAGTGAAGTCTTTGGCAGGAATGTGCCAAAAGTTCAGATGACGGTCGTGATGAAAATCTTCAGGTATGTGATATTATGTGTATGCATATGTGCATATGCATTGAAAGCTCTTCTCATAATTACTCTTCTCTCTCTTCCCATTCAGCTACTTGGATAAGGAAGATAAATTCAATGCTTCTATTGTCTCGAAAATATTCAACGAACATATTGATGATTCCCTCAATACCGGCTGGATGTAGTAAATTATGTATTATGTGTTATGTGTTTGTAGGCCAAGTGTTGGCCTTATTTCTGTGTAAGAATTAAATCTACACATATTATTTACAGCATTAAAACTAAGAATTAGAACCAAAGTGTACAAAGGTCTCCCTGTGTTGTTGTTTATCGCGCTTGCCTAAGATTACTACTTCACAACGAATGATCCCAATGTTATGATTCTTGACTGCTTTATTGAAACGAATCGTCTCCATCTGCATCTCCCTTACTCATCAACTCATCTAATTGATTCCTTTGCAAGTTTAGCTTGTCTAAAACTGTCTTGGATTCTTGATCATCAATTGCAAATAACCTTAATATGTCAAGCGGAATATAGTCCAATGTCTTTTCATGTGTGGATTGTAAGTATATTTTTGGCGCTTTGCCAGCATTATATGCCTCTGCCCATCGCTGTGCACACAAACACCAAATGTCACCCTCCTTCAACCCTGGAAAGTGATATTGTGGCACTGAAAGATACGCGTTAGCATGATTTATGATATGGAAGATGGAAGAGAGGAGATATACCTTATTTAGTACAGTGGTTAAAGGCAATCAATTGATAAAACTGGAGAAGATAAAACAAACAAATCAATGCATGAAACATACCTGGTGTAGACAAATCATTACCTACAGACTTTGAATACTCTAGAAACTCATCTGTTGCGCTCATACAAACTGTGTGACGTCCCATATCCTGATCACCAGTTGCTACATTATCAATATCGATTATCAAATAGATGTGCACAAAGATAAATAATAAGTTAGATGATACACATCACTGCATGATATGTATACAAACTACTACAGCATATACCTACCGCAATATCCATTCCTGTAAAATCCAGTACCAATGCCCGACCCTCCGACGTTTGAACAACAGCAGGATAATTCAGTACCCAATACATTATATCCAGAGTGTTTTGCATCAGATTTGATATCTTCATCATCATCATCGGCCATCATTAAACGAGTACTGCTGCTGCTAGATAATTTCTGAGAAGAAGTAATATGCAACCCCGGCGACCAAGCAGCTGCAATTTCCAACATTATTGTACATATTATTAGTAGAGTAGTAGTAGGGAGCATCATAATATTCATAACAAGGATTGGGGATGAGCTAATAAGATATCGGGAGTCCCGTAAGACTCGTCATTATTATTTTTTTCTTTAAAGAAGTCAAGACACTCTGCCGTCGTTGAAGTCTGAGCCTATGGTGATTCAAATGATTGGGGAGGTTTACGATGGTCTTGCGTTTAGATATTATTAATTGGTTGTGATATCTTCAACTACTTGCAATAATAGACTTAGATTAATATTAGTTAAGAACATCAATCTTCTTGCATCCCCATCACATCAACTCTTCATCCCACACATCATTATCATCGAATGTCGACTAGATCAATAACTAGTCCATCGTCATCTAAACAGGGGAGATCACGACGTCGATCATCAGAGGGTGTTAATGGTGGTCAACAACAACAGCAACATTATCAACAACACCAAACTCAATACATTGAACAAACACCAATAACAAATGCAAGCCAATCATTAAATTCCATAGTACTAAGTCCACCCGATGGACGTGATGGATTGCATTCCTTCCTACATATCGAATTACGTATATCTAGTGAAATATCGGATGAGTATTGTAATTCATTAATTGATAACGGGTATGATGATGTGGCATCATTACAAGATGCAACAGAACATGATTTGAAAGAATTAGGTGTTAAGATTGGACATATCCGGCGGATTAAACGTGCAGTATTCTCGAATTGTATGAGAAGTGAACGTCGTTCATTAGTTGGTAATAGTAGTAGTACTACATCACGACGAATGATGTCCGAGTTGTATGCTTTTTCTTCTTCTTCTGATGTTGCAGAAGGAGATTCTTCTGAGTCAACTCAAGTTGTTGTTAGTAATAGAAGTAAGTCCATTGAGGGATCGTTATTGAGTGATTATGCACGTCAGGAGATTAATAATAATTATACTCCGTCAAGCCGTGGTTCTAGTGTCGATGTGGATTTGGCATCTGCTAAGGAACTTCTTATCCGTAAGCAGGCTGAGAAGATTGCATCCTTGGAAGCTAAGCTTGCAAATGCTGGATTAAATACAAGTACTGCGAGAGGAGGAGGAGAACGATATGATGATGTTCTTTCTAGACATATTAGTTCTCGTGGTGGAAGTGCTGATACATCACATTCCAAGAAACTATCTCCAGAGGAACGACTTGAACAACATAAACAACGAAAATTGCAAGAGAACAAGTACAAGGAGAAGACTGGCGTTTGGGAACCTCCACCTCTCAAGAAGAAGGAGAAGAGTTTAACACAAAAGGTATCAGAGAATGATGACCTTGTGTTAAAGCTGACATCAGATCCTACTCATCGTAAAAAGATTGATGAAGTTGAGAAGAAGGCAAAGCGTGCCGCTAAAAAATCAGGTGGTGAACATGACACTGCATTGAAAATGTCTCCTCCTTCCAGTAACAATATTACATTTGATAGATCACGGTCGGATGTTTCTCCCATTGGTAGTAATAGACATGATCAATACACACCCAACAATCGTCGAAGTAGCACTCCAGGCAGTGTAACCTTCTCTGATACACAGCAACATTATCACCATCAACAACATAGAACGACGACGCCTCGTGTTTGTTGTGATACTTGCGGATCAACTACTAATTGTGAACCAGATGTTGACAATCCAGGAATATACTATTGTAAATCATGTTGGGAGGAATATGAAGAGGGCACCACTACTTCTGAGCCAGCTAAAAGTCACAGTAGTCCTGTATCTGCTCTACATAATCATCAACACCACAATCAAGAAGCTTCACCTATTGAGATAGAAGAGGAATCGGATCCTACTCATCATGCATTATGGATTGTTCATGACAATCCTCAGCTTGGAGAGAAGATTATCTACTCTGGACCACGGAGGATGGAATGCATGCTCGAAACGAAAGAACCAGGGAAGAAGAATTGTGTGAGGATTGTGATTGGTGACATTGATTTCAGTGGCAAAGTAAAGCATGCCGGTATTGGCAATGTGAATGGTCACGAGAATGATATTGGTACGGAATGTATACGAATGCGCAATGTCAAAGGATACTATGTTGATCACAACCAAGCGACAACGAAACTTTCTAGGGACAAGTCAATCTACGAATTTCATCTTGGAGAAGAGGATGCTCATCTATTAACGGGCAGTTCGGCATCCAAGACCGTAGAAGACTTCTTTGAGGGTTGTAATGGAGCAATTGATGTAATCTTGGACCCCCAGAAAGATTTTGGAGGTTGGTACCCACAAAAGGAGGCTAGGAGTGGAGGACGGAAGATTGCACCTCAATTTAGATCCAAGGGTGTTGGTTATATTCGATTGGGTGACGATATGAGTGAGAATGGATTGGCCTTTTTGTCAAGCAATGCCTGCTCCACATTTCTATCCACTGTTGGCGGCGGAAACAACACTAGTAGTACTGTTGTTAGGAAAGCTTCGGCTTCATCTCACAAGCCACCATCTGCCAAGCCAAGTACAAAGAAGAGAGAATCGACCAAGGCACCACGAGGCAAGTCAAACTCATTTCGAAGACAACCGCCGCCACCACCACCAGACTCTGACGAGTCAGACGACGACGATGAATCAGTCGAACAAGTACAAAAAGTATCAGACGTACTGAAACAATTACAAATTCCAGACATGAAGTGGAAGGATAAGGCTGAATTACTTTCTCATCTGGGTAAGGGTGCCTCCAGACCAGATGGTCAAAGCTCGAGAGCTGCCGCCTTAAATGTTATCCAAGATACTGTTGGTGAGAAGAATGTGAATGTACATGTACTTCGTGCTTCACTTATTGCTGCGGGTATGATTGGTGTGTCAATAGGAGGTGAGCTTGTATCGCAAATCTCTTGGAAGACGATCATGATCGAAACACTAAAGCTTCTTAAGAGTAAACAATGTGGATCGGTTGCCAAGACTGTGCTTGCTCAATTACATGGACGATGCTTTACATTGTCGAATTCATTGGAGTGTATATCTCACGTCCTTGGAGTAGGATTAGCTACAACCGCAAGTGGCAAGGGTAGTAGAAAGTCAAGGTCCAAGTCAATGGTGATGGAATCACCCAAGCCTCGAAAGACATCGGCGAGTAGTGGTACCAACATTGAAGTGATTGAATGGCTTGCTGAAACTACCGAGAGAGAACGAAGTATGGAAATCATTGACCCAATGTTGGATAGGAATGGGTTAAGTATGCTAATTAATCTCTTTCTAAGTCATGTCGATCATAGAGAACAGAGGTGTAGGAAGAATGTATTGGATGGACTAATGCATTGTGTGTTGTATGCCGTTACTAGGCTTGAGATTGACTTAACTCGAGTCATGAGGATGTGTTCCAACTTGAAAGAAACAAATCCAAGAGGTTGGAATCAAATATTCTCAAATGTCAAGATTATAATTGATGAAGAGCAGAGGTAGATTCACACAACAATCAACCAAAAGGGAACACTTTGCTTGAGATTGGATCTCTTGCTGGTGTTTTCGAGATGTTAATATGATTGTACTAGCAGATGAAACTAAATATTATTATATGTTGGATTCAATTGGTTGATTACTTCTACTAGATCCTTCTTCCATCTACACTTTCGGTTACTCTATGACATAAATAACTGTAGACTACTTCTATATTAGAGAGACCATTACGCACTAGCTTTTCAGTTTATTGCTGCCATGGCGGAGGCCGTACCTATTAGATAACACCCTCGACTGTGGACGGCATAAACTCCCTGATACCACCATATAATAATACAAAGCAGGTACCTTAACATACCAGCGGCGGTGGCTGAATCGATCTTCTTACGATCGACGAACCCATAAAACAAGTTACATAAACTTCAATTCTACAACTTCAATCATGACAACAACCTACAATGAAATAATACATGGTGATTCCTCCTCAGGTGGAGCATCATCATTAAAAACAAATTTAATTAACTTTCGTAAATGGGGAACAAAGTCTGCAAACATTACCGTACATGGTGCATTAACAATTGTCAACGGCGAGGCCACAGACGGCACACGAAATGCACCCGTCTTAGTCTTTGAAAGTACAGCCGTTGATCCACGTAGTAGTAGTTCAACTGATGGTGGTAAAGATGGATTATTAAGTGGTGGTGGTAATAAAGTTAACAGTTCCGACATACGATGTGGTGCAATCGATAATACACAAGATCGTAACATGTACGATCGAAGTATAGGATGTCAAGTACGTACCTGTCGTGATTTAAAGAAGGATGAAATTGCATTAAGTATACCCCGTTCAGCAATGATTGCACCTGATTTAATTATGGGAAGTGATGCTGGATTGGCTATCTTTAATTGTATACAACAGCCACAACCTTCTTCAGAGGGTGGTGGTGAACATGAATTTGTTGATAACTCTAGTAATAATTATTGGAAGTCATTTGGTAATACAGCCAAGTTGGAAAAGTTACAGGCAATGAAAATTCAACAAAATAGCGGTACGCAGTTATTGGTTAAGATATTACAGGAACGGAAGAAGGTTGAAACTGTATTGAATAAGGCACAGCAGATTGCAGTCGAACGTCGTAGTCAACAGGGTGGAAGTGGTAATTTGGAGGGTGACACTTCTAAATTGGTACAGCCAGGAGTATTATCATATCGTGCACCATTCTTGGCATTTTTAATCCATCAACGATTTGCAAATGAACATAAACCACTCGTCGTTACTAACAACAATACCAATATTCTACCAGAGGGCACGCCAGAAACATTTGCACCATACGCACGAACATTACCCTCATCAATATGTGTACCAATTTGTTGGAAACGGAATGAATTAGCCTTATTGGCGGGATGTATACCCGGTATGCCAGCCCTTCAAAAGGTAGCGGCACGGACAATGCAATTATCATCAGAATTAATTAATTTAGTCAATGCGGGTATATTATATAAATATCCCAATGTTTTTAGTGAGGGTATGATTACGTGGGATAGATGGGTATGGGCTGCGGCTGTTTATGAATCTAGAGCTTTAATGACTAGTTCGTTACCCTCTTGGTTTATGGATGGACAGGTTAGTAGTCCAGCAAATGTATGGGAGAATTGTGGTGTATTAATCCCATTTTTAGATATGTTAAATCATGAAGATGATGCAGCACAGACACAATGGCACCGTTTAGCGTCAAATACCAACGAGGGAGGAGAAGATAATGATGCAAGTATGACAACTACAGCAACACAAGCAGGCGGTCGGTTAAACATTATTACAACCAGAAAGACGAGGAAACATGAACAGGTATATCGTAATTATGGATGTTTAGACAATGAACAATTCATGCAACAATTTGGTTTCACACGCATGAGTAATCCAGCCGACAAGGTACGTATTGCATGGGCATTAGTTAATGGCGTAGGTAATGTTGATCCACCAACTGATTATGAGGCAGTATCAAATAATGACGGATTATCTATAAAACAACATGTCTTTGAATCATTAGATGCAGACTCTGTCAAGTCATGGTGGACTGAACAACGTATATCATTATTGGGTAAGGTTACCAATAATGATGAAACATTAGAATCATTAAGGAAGGGGAAGAAGATTACGTTTTGTGCATATAATAATGGTAAGATTGATCCATATTTACTTGCAGTTGCAATTGTGGCGACATTACCGCCCGAGAAAGTTATGGAAGTGTCGTCGTTGGGAGGAAATAACAATAATGGTAAACCTTTGGAAGGATTAACACTTGACAAAACATGTCAGAATAGTGTTCGTATGTATCTAAGTTTTCTATTTGCAAAGAAACTTGGCAAGTTATTACAAAGTTTGAATTCATGTCTGAAGGATCACTTTAATAGTGTCCAACTATGGACAAAGGCAACAAAGGGTGGATTGAACTATGTTTCTAGTGATGATAATAATAGTAGTACCATGTCGTCGTCGTCAGTTGATGGCGGAGAGAAGAGTGCCATCATGGGATGGCAAACATTCTTTGACACGTACGCTTGGTATAGCACGATGGAGGTAGAGGAACGGTATTATTCAATGGCACCAGATAGCTGTGTCTTGACACTGTATGATGGTCATGTTAGGTCACTTCAGAACTCGTTGGATGTTATGACAACTGATGCCTTATTCCATGCTAATGTGAAACAACAGTTGGTCGATCTTGGGTGTACTCTTGACAATACTACTAATGCAAATCCAACTCCCATAGTGAAGAATGAGAATGCAGCACAGGCAGTGACTCAATCTCCAGCAGCATCAGCAGTGCCAGATAAGGATATGGATGAACGTGTCACGGTCAAGAGTAGTAGTAATAGTAGTAAGGATAACGAGAAGAAGGCAGCTGCTCAAGATCCATCACCGCCAAAGAATGACAAACAGGACAACAATAGTAAAGTTGGTGAGGGAGGTACCACAAACAAACGAGGTGATCGACACAAGAGTAATAAGAAGGGTGATCGTCCTCCTGCTATTAAACTACACATTGGCAATCTATCGTATAAGACATTACCCAATCAGTTATACGACTTCTTTACAAAGTTGTACGGGAAGGATAGTGTACTTGAATGTCACATTCCAACAGAACGTGACACGGGCAATTCACGTGGATTTGGATTTGTTACCATGCCAGAGAATGACGCAAAGAGGGCTCTTGAGTCTGGAAATACACATGAAATGGATGGTCGTATATTAAAAGTAGCCGAGAGTAATTCTGCTGGTGGCGGAAGAGGAAGGGGTGGCAATGGTGGAGGAGGGCGTAATGCACCGCCCCAAAATGATAGATGTCAACAATGTGGCTATCGTCCTCGTTGGTGCACTTGCAATCCGAACATGATGCCAATGAATCATCACATGGGTGGTGGTGGTGGTATGGGCGGACCTCCTGATACCATTTATGGGCCAGGACCTTACAATAATAACATGCCCCTAGGACCACCAATTGGGCCCGGAGGAGGTTATGGATATCCAAATGAAATGGACGGAGGATTTGGTTGGGGTGGAGGAAGCTCTGCAGGTGGAGGAAATGATAGAGGTGGTGGTGGTGGTTGGTCAAGGTATTCGCGGAGCCGTAGTCCTTCTTATCGACGCTCAGATCGGGACAGAGGATATCGGCACAGATCAAGGAGTTACTCATACTCTCGATCAAGGTCGCGTTCGTATAGTCGTGATAGACATCATCGAGGAGGAAGGCATCATGACGATGATCGTGGTAGGAGATATGATGATGATAGGCGCAGAGGATCATCACGTCGTTACAGGAGCAGAAGTCGGTCAAGGTCTCCAGGACGAGTAAATGAGGATTCAGTTGGTGATCAAAAGAGTGGAGAAAGGGAACGGAGTCTGAGCAGGAGTCGTAGTCCTAACAAAAATGGGGATCAGGGAGGAGGGAAAAGGAAGAGGGATCGTAGCCGTAGACGTCGTAAGAGGAGCAGGAAGGATAGACGAAGCAGGTCATAACATTTTTGGCGGCAGATGTTATCATACAATTTTTACACACTTAAAAGATGCAAGGTTGGTATGAAAATGGCGACTTGCACGAACAGTTTCGATCGTCCTACTTTGAGCCTTATTTAATAGCATTAATATTAATGAAGTGTTTGCTCAATACTCTATACCCAATTCTTCTTTCTTTAAGACATACATTTTTAACCTACACACCTAAATAGACTCTCATTCTAAGCAAATGTCGTCTTCCATACTTGTGGAGCTAACTTTTCTAATGCAGCTGCTACTGAGTTTTGTAACTCCTCTGTTGGTGTTAGGGCAATCATTAATCCACCTCTTCCTGTGCCAGACATTTTACTACCAACAGCTCCGGCTTTTCGAGCTGCATCAACAAGGTCATCTAATTCTTTACAGCTAACAGTTAGCTGTTGCAACAATGCATGGTTCTCGTTCATCAGTTGTCCAAGTCTATTCATATCTCCACTTTCCACAACCTTCTCGCCCTCAGTGACTATTGTCATGTATTTACTCATTATATCAGCAAACCAAACTTCATCGGCCTCCTTCTTTGCACGTACATCTCCTACAACCTCGGTAGTACTAGCTGTAATTCCAGTGGATGCATAGACAATTCTAATCGGAGATGATAATGGTTTCTTTTCAAATATAGGTGCATCATCAGTACGTTGAAATCGCAGCAAACCTCCAAATGTTGCAGCTGTATTATCAATACCACTCGGAGTGCCATGATAACCTTTCTCTCCTTCATACCCAGCTGCATTAATTTCATCTTCCGAAAGTGACTTGGAATCAGCAATATTAACAGCTCGTGCTAGGGATACTACCTGTGCTGCTGAGGCACTATTTAAAGGTTTATATGAGAACATGTTAGATTCATTCCATAAAAGTAAAATGCCAATAATCAACACATGTGTGATATATCCATCAGAATAGTAAGTTTCTCGGTGATATGGTGGTTAACCTAAAACACCGTTCTAACATATGTGATTTTTATTATATTCATCACTTGGACATGTATCAGAATAGCAACACAATTAATATGTAACAAATTATATCTCTTATACTTACCCAATTCCACTGGCGCAACATAAATCACCACCAAATGTCAACTTCACACCTAATCATGTGTTCAATATTATAATGGAGAGATTAGATTAGGCTATATACAAGACAAGGATAATAAGTAAGCAAGTATCAACTTCATACCTCGTGATTTGCTATCAACACCAAGATGATTTAATGTAAGTTCAATAGCTTTATCTCCCTCATCCTTCTTCTTTACCTTATATTGAGGTACCGCAGGACGGTCATCTATAACTTGTACACCAACAGGTGAATCAATATATTCTAATTTGCAATCGGTATATGCTGATACCGCTCCAACTAGTGCCGGCGCTTTGTATACTACTAAATGCTCTCCGAATAATATCAATTTGCCAAAGGCACGTGTTTGTTCTACTGGGAAGGACATGTTGATTTTTAGATATATTATTATCGGCGCCACTCAGTGTATGATTGTCATTGGTTTATGGAGAAAGATTTTGAGGATACCGAATCCCCACACAAAGCATAGCCCCTTTTATGATTGATATTGAATTGATATTGATATACTGGTAGTTGATATTGCAATATATCATTTCTATACTGCTAATACATAAGCCTGGTACAAAAGAATTCCTGACCCTTTCAATTATCGTGGACTCCCAACTAAGTTTAGGTTGAGGTGGGTCCCCCGAAATGGAAAAAATACACGTAACGAGCCAAGTGAAGAAAACTAAAAGTCGGGTTTACCCTATTCCTCAGCCTCCACCTAAATTTTAGGTGAACCATTTTCTTGTAATGGGTTTATATTATGGTATCTTAAGATAGGCTCAACATATAAATTCTTTACAAGAAAGCCCATTTTATAGCAGCCCCTCTACTGCCCCTATTACAACACTATGCTACTACTACCTACATTTGCAATACTATTAATGCTCACGATGATGAATAGCAACCCCCAAGAGCCGCCTATTGTGGAGGAGACCACTGCAGATGATGCTGCAACTGCTGAAGTAGTGACAGGCGGTATAGGGGAAGCAGGCCGGCCTTTGCAATTCAGCTCTTATCCTCGCTATCGACGACTGTATCACAACTCCAACCCACAAGATATGCTAGCAAGTAAATCTTCCTCGTCGACTATAGTTGAGACTACTCGCCCTATCAATACAACTGCGGATAATATCACGATGGCTCTATTGCAAAAGCGCGCAATTGAACAAGCATTTGCAATTGCACATGATAATCCATCGTATTCAAATCGACTTGCCACTATTAATGTATGCAACAACTGTTATCGTTCCCGAGATAATTGCGGGTACTATTATAAATCGTATGATCGAGAGATGAACGATCGATCCGATAAGTTGATATCATTGTACACACGTCACAAACATATGATATGTCATGACTTTGGTCAGAATATGGAGATTGATTTGAGCAAGCAATCTCGGAAGTGTGGGAGATAGACTGATAGATAAACAATGCAGTATACTATTCTTCAAGTATCATGTATGGTGTATTTGTACATTAGTTCAAAACATGTGGCGGATATATAACTTCAATCAGGTGTAGTAGTATAACTGATATTACTCATACTTCCAAAGTATCCTCGTCAAGTATCCTCGGGTAACAAACAGAATTGAATCACGAGTCTTGAACACTTGCAGTAATAGAATATTAAATGTAGATATCATATTTAAGGAAGGATATAATACAAATAATTAGTAGTCATTTACACGTCTTCTTCAGTTTCAGTCAACTTCTCAATCATTTGCTCCGCTGCCAACTTTGTTTTCTTGTTCACATCTTTCTTCATCTTCTTAATCTGTACTTTACTTTCTTCCCTCATTGCCTTCTCCTGATCTACTTTTCCAAGCTGCTCTTTTGTTGGCTTTGGGCAAGTAATATCGCGCCATGCCTCGGGTATTAGTTTCCTGTGATTCTTATATAGCTCAGCAACTTTGTAAGGATTTAGTCCACCCTCTGGTATTGCATCTGGAGGATTGTCTTTCATCTTCTGAACTCGACTCTTAAATGCAACACTTGCGTCACTGTGCTCATCAAAGCCAATATACCGTTGTTTCACCATATCTTCCCTTACCAATTCAACATCTTCAGCATCATACTCCTTGCATGTAACGGTTATCCTTCCTTCCTCGGAATCTACATCATTATCAGAGCAGGTGAAGATATGAAACTTCTTCACTCGATCGTACTTGTTGTAGAACTTATCGAAGAAGACATCGTAATATTTGAAATCTCCTTCCACATATGGATACACAGTGCAAGTCTGAGACGTCAACTTTTGATACAAGATCTGCATGCTCCAAATCTGACTCTTACGGAAGACACTCTTGAGAGTGTTGAACATTCTATCTGCAATGTTCTTGGTATGTCCGGCGATGAGGAATGTGAAGTTAACAGTTGTGAAGAACTTATTCTCAATTAGGTATGGGACTAATCGAAGTACCATGTTGTTCTTGTTCTGCCCGCCACAGTTATCAAAGAAGATGTTCAGTTCTGCAGTTCCTTCTTCAACCTCTTTCAACCAATCTAGCTTCTCGAGAGTTTTCATTACTAGAGATGCAACATTGTTACCTCCTTTGACAGTTCCTTTCCCGCCGTTACCCTCGCCTTCATGATATATATGTGCATGTAACCTAGCTACTGGCTCGCCGTCTAGATTAACTGATTCGTCAGCAACATCTACCGCACCCAAGCAGTACACAGTCACATGTGGATAATAGTATGTCTCCCCGGGTTGCTTATCTCCATACCAAGGGTATTGAAGGTTTTGACAATAGTCGACAACCAATGTTAGTACCTTCGGATTGTTATCTGGATCTTTCTTCCAGGCTCGTGCTGCTTCTATCTTGCGCTTCATTAACTTCCTCTGAAGTCTAGCTGCCGTAACATGTCGTAACATGTCTCGCCATTGTAAGAACAAGCCGCTCTCTCTTTTCATCAACAAGATCAGGCGCGGCTTCATCGTCATCAAATACCATATCGTCATCATCTGCAAACTTATCTTCGAATTCTCTAGCTATTTCATCTAAATCATTTGTATGATTTGCCATACCACATTTATCTCCTTCACCTTCCGTCCGTTGTCTGTGAGTGCAATGATAAAAGTCTTCCGACTTTCCTTTGTACTTTTCCTGATTGTAGTAACGATAACAGTCTCCACATATATCGTGAGCAGTAGTACTAATCTTTAGATTTGGATAGTGTCTCTTCCAAAATCGAAGGAATGTCGGCCAAGACGGTATATCTTTTATCTCGCCATCATATGGTATCAAGTATTGGCGATTGGGATCTACTTCCGTCGGTCTCTCTATTCTAGTCAGGTTTCCATTACCATCAAAGCATATATACCAACCTCTCTCGAAGCAAAATCTCGAATAAGTGTATTTCATACTCATATTGGATGGAAGGAATTTGTATCCTTTGTTATCTCTCTCTAGAACTTGTCCTGTTTCACAGCGTACAAATCTGGTTGCTGAGTCGTCACAATCCGGTATCAACTCTTTCTTGATAAACTTATGCATGTCTTCATCAACCTTTTGTTGTTTTTTTGTTTTGGCATTGGCTTCTCCGTCAGTCTTACCCTTCAATCCATGTGCAACATTTTTTTTTCTTTCCTTGTACAAGATCTTTAATTGTCTTCCACCTATCGTATTTACATCCCATAACAACCATAAAAGCATCGAGGCATACTCTATTCTCCTTATCATTTAGAGTAGCAGCAACATCTGTGTTACCATCATGTTCAAATGGCAATCGGAAGCAACGTAGATTAGTCTGACTATGATCTGCATATCTACAGTTTACCATAAGTAATTGCCTCTTCTCTTCAAAACTCATTGTTGCATATTCGGCACATGATTTGGCAACAGCTAGGCAACATGCTGTATCGTTAAGCACACGAAGGCATTTGCACTTCTTGTTGCATCCTCTTCTTCCTTGTTTACCATACAATCCTATACAAAACGGTTGCCGTGCATGATGACCTAGATACTTAGTAAATTGTAATGTGAGTGATTGTACATCGGGCCGTGTTTCTTTATTACTTTTTAATCGATTATATATTTTGTATGGGCTTTCACTGTCGGTTTGTGACAATTGTACGGCCTCCACGACGGGTGGATCTTGTGCATTAGTATCAGATGGAGTATCAGCATCACGTGGCTCCCGTATAAATAATGCTGCTCGTTGTAGCTCATGTTGATTTAAGGTTGTATCGTCACGCAAGTTATCTGCAAACTCAATCAAATCATAAGCAAGAGGTATATCTCTCTTTGTTCCGTCATTTAAAACATTAAATATCTTCGATTGTAACAGTGAACCGTAATCATCATGAAAGTACATGCCGTCGGGTATCGATCTGACTGCTTTAACAATCATCCAACAGAAATCAGGTACTGCCGTTAAGCCACTTCGTGTACTTTCAGGTGCTTTGAGTATACGACGGATCAACCAACACGCATTTACATTCAATGGTTTTGCTTTTGTTGTAGTACCTTCCTCTATATCATCATTCTTCTTCTTCTTGTCGATGGCGGAGTCGAATGTCAATCCTAATTGTACCGTTTGATTGTTTACTTTTACTATTTGTTTAGGCTTAACTTTGGCTTTATTCTTTGCCTTAGCTGCAGGTTTAATTGTTTGTTGTGTAATAGTTTCATTAATCTCCTTCCGTGGCGAACCTCGTATTGATCGTTTCATACCGGTACGTGGAGGCGATATCGCAACTTCGGCATATGATAGTGGCGTTGATTGTTGTTGTTCTTGCATATCTGGTTTATGTTTTGATGGTGATATGTACTCATCGACAGACTGTTCATCGTCATCTTCATCGTCATCGTCATCTAGAAATCTAATAGGTTTAGGAGCTGTTATACCGGCGGCACCTCTAGTCTTAGTAGGCATTGTTGTATATTGTATTTTAGAATAGATAAGTGATATCAATTGTGTTAAGAGTAATGCTACTATTGCAAATGCCGTGTAAGTAGTCTATTGCAAAGCATTGACGATCTCGTTATGAGAGTGGTATGAAATTGTGTCTAACTTTTTTCTAGGCGTAATAAACTCAGACGTTCTTACGATACCGGTATCTTTTCTGACTTTACTTGAGTCCGCCATTTTGTGAGTGAACGATGCTCTGTGAGATCTGAAAAGAGCTTCATAGAGCAGATAACTGGACATCCACATACAACAGGCTTATCTAATATACACCGTTGAAAAGCCCTTCGCACAAGCTTCACATTGATGTGTAATTTCTCAAATGTACGAATCTTCGATGAAGGACCGTATCTGGGGCTGTACAGGGTAGTTGGGAGTCCACGATAATTGAAAGGGTCAGGAATTCTTTTGTACCAGGCTTACATGTTTATAACTCGTCAGTATAACCTCTTTTCATTGGTGGTGACTTGGCGTGAGGATATTAAGTAAAATTTTATGAGAGTGCAGAATCTTATACTTATTGTGGAGTGTTTGATATTGAAGGGGAATTAAAACTATATACAATATACCATACCTTACCATTACTTGAAGATGTCGTCTATCAGAACAGCTCTTCTTGTGGCACTGTTAATACAGAACTATCCAACTTCATCATTTAGTTTATCGCCAATACATAATCGTTTTTGGACTCCACTTCGTGCAAGTGAAGATGTCTACAACAGTGATGATGAAAGAAGTAGTAGTAATGATGAAGAAGACACACCAAATCGGTTTGAGAAGTTTGTCCGCAATGTATCAAAACAGAATGACTATAAGTTTGGAGATCTTAGTAAGAAAATGGTCAATGCAACAACTACCGGTGTTGAGAAGACTGTTAAGACTGTAACAGGAAATGAGGAATATAATTTTGGTGATTGTGAGTAATGCAAAAGTAATCTGTTTCTTTATATGTAATATGGTGACCTAACTAATGAGATATTGCATTATGACGTACCGCAGTAACAAAGAATGTAATTGGCTCAACAACTCATGTGTTAGAAGAAGGTATACAATCTGTTACAGGGAATGAAGAATACAAATTTGGAGGTAAGTTGTTAGGTTATGTATGCTTTGTCATAATATTAAATATTAAACTGATTCCAACTTTACAACACATACATACTATGCATTGAATAGATCTGTCAAAAGGAGCGATAAAAAGAGCAGGTAGCGCTTTAACATATTCAGAGAAAACTTTGAGCTTGATGCGAGATGCTAACATACACGAAGCAATAGAGCTGCTCAATGTATTCTGGAATAAGTCAATGACAGAGGCAGAAAGAAAGGAGGCATTCACTGTCATTGTTTATTTGGGAGCAATCATGGTATTAGCTTATAACTTTATCGCCAATGTAATGAATGGTATAATATTTACAGCCACATGGGCAAAGGTTAGTATAGCAGCAGAGTCATCACCATTATCAGTTTGGCCTCTATTCTTGGAAAGAAAAACAACAATGGATATGTTCTTTGGTATGCCTTGTCTACCAGCAAGAGCAATAATCACAATTCCATTCTTCTTCAAATATCGGAAATTTGTTGTTGCAATGGCAAATAGAAGCCCACTGAGAGAAAAATTCCCAATCATCAATAGATACATGTCACTGATAATGTCATGGTTGATTGCAAATCTCGGTGTTGTAGGCGGGTTTACATATTTGCTTGTCAAAGCATCAAGCGTAGTTACGGGTGTTCCTGTATTTCCGATGGTACCATAACGACAATATGATGATAAAGTGAAGAAGACAACATACCAACAAGGTTTAGTATACTTAAAGTTAAAAACCTTGGAACACCTCATCATAGTTAGGAATTCCTGACCCTCTCTTCCATTTCTTCCCGTCTAAAGTCTCATAGATACTATCAAGTCTAATTGGATCAGTTTCTTTGCAAGCTTCATAATTGTTACTGCTCTTTTCATCTAGAGGAGACGCAAGTAGTCTAGCCCATTCTGGCATATCTTTATCATGCCTTGGAAAAGGACGAGCCGAGCCCGGGCCTTCACCTTGTCGTATCTTGATATCTTCCCAGAACGCAATCATTAATGTAACTCTCCTTCCTGTTTGAACACCTTTGCCTGGAACCACTCCATGTAGATATCGACCATCAAATGTCACTAATCGTTGAGGTTTAGGACGAGCCATCCATCCTTTTGTAGCTAATCTAATGTCTGTTAACTTTTGATTTGTAACCAGAGAGGGACCTCCGACTGGTAAATACTTTTCATTTGTTGTAGCATCTTGTTCCGTTATATATAATATAGTAGAAATAAGAGGGTTGCGGACTCCACCTCTGCCTTCATCATCGGAGTCAAAGTGCATTTGATGTCCTGATGCATGAGGTCGATTATGAGCCCACAGCTCCACATAATTAGCTTTGCTTTGCAAATGTGGATATTTCTCATTGACTAATGGACACCTCAGTATCTTTTGTATTAGATCTCCTATAAAACCATCTTCTGATTTATCTTTTAATGATATAACCCATGAAAAGTAAGGTGATGGTGGCTCAACTGCATAGTTATGACGAACCCAATAACTTGCATTAGGAGATTCAAATACTGTTCGTAATCTCTTCAATTCTTGTTCAAATAAGAATCCATCAACAATCTGACAAATAGAACTTCTTTGTTTGGTTATTGGTGTTTCATCTGTGGTACTCTTATCTTCATTATCATCATGCTCATTAGGGTAATCTAAAACTTGTTTTGATAGACGACAGATATACCCCATAGACGCTAAACCTTTTCTCGCCTTTTTACATCTACCCGATTGACATAATAACAGAGCTAGTTTTTCACCAGCTTGTTGGAATTGCTGACGATTTAACCCACAATGTCCAGTAGTAGTAGAAGATCGCATCTTCTTCTTTTTGGGTTGATCATCATCTTTTAAGCCATCACTATTATCATTATGTTGTTCTGTTGATATACTCTTTGATGATAGTGCCAATCGATATAATCTCTCAACTTCATCAAGATCTGATTGGGATGCTGCCGATAACCATAACTTTCGTGCAGTTTTAACAGCATCCACAGATGTAGAACACTCCGCCATTATACATTTATTGTATAACAATGCATGCAACAATAAAAATTGTATTGATGATTGATGCTATTTAATGCTATTGGCTAGTGGCTATCAATTTTCATGTTTTGATTTGATAACTCTATTTTGGGAAGGTATCCTATAAGCACTGAGTCAATCAACACAACGATGACGACACCAAATAGCCACTCAAAAACAGCGGCATAACTAAGTTGATATCGTAGCGCAACAAACGTATAGCACACAATATTGAATTTTAATACATTTGCAATATCGATATAGTATGGATCAATCGCAGCCCGAGATCTCGACTAATTTGCCAACCATGTCTGAGTTGAAGAGAACTCGAGTTGAACAACAACAGCATGATGATAATGATGGCCAACACTGCCAACAAATAGACAAACAAATAGATATAATATTAGATCCAATAAGTGGTACCAACAGGAGAATACCTCCCTCTCGTGAACATCGATTGTCGAGGTCAGGCTTTCCACAGGAGGATACCAAATGTGATGCGTTAGACACAACAAACAGATATTATGTTCCGCATAGGCAACCATACAATAAAAGTTATTACAGTCTGCACCAAATTGCAGTTTCGCTAATGGCAATAGCTATATTGATATGCTGTTATCCAGCTATAATTACATTTGCAAATGCATCTCAAAACTCATTGCAATACACTTCCACATTTGTATCATCATCTCCCATCAACATATCTCGACATAAACAAAATCATCCTTTCATGAGTAAGACACAACAGCCAAAGACATCAGAATTAGATACTACATGGTCAAATGCTGTACGTCAAAATAAGAGTGAACTAAATGAATCTAGATTTGGTGTACGAAAACGTGTTCAGAATGTATTAGATAAGGCGAAGAAACGAACGGGGGTTGAGAATCCTTCCTCTGGTAGTATTGAAACTATATCATCTGTTAGCATGGTGCCAAAGAGTAAACGAAAAGTATCCACTGTTAATGGAGATTCGTCTGAATTTGTAAAGTCTGGATTAAATGTTATTGCTGAGACTGCATCACTTGGGGGATTTGAAAGTGATGATGTAACACTGGATTACATATCCAAGGGGGGCAACAACAAATACAATAATGATACTACCTCAAGTGAAACAAATATAAGAATAGAATCATCCAGAGATTCGTATAATGGTGATTCATCTACTATAATGAATGAGCTGGTAGGCAACAATGGAGTGAAAGTTACAAAGGCACAGATGAAATTCTATGATGTTCCTACAGAAGATATAACAACACCCTCTTCTTCGCCCAAACCAGATGTACCTACATTATCACCAAGCACGGCATTTCAACGACCAGAGGATAACTTTATTCTTCGTGAAAAGAATGTTGGAGATACTGTCAACAAAAAGACATACATAGAAAAAGATGCCTTCACGGGTGATGTATCGGCTGCCTTCTCGCTCCCACGCGAGCCATTGCCATTTGAACTACCAACTCTTGATGCTGAACAAGCGCGTCGACTTAAGAAAGGCGAACGTGTTCAGTTTCAAGATGATATGGGTCGGGCAGGATCAGGCTTTGTTGTTTGGGATGTGAAGGCTCCTGAATCTGTTGTGTGGGATTGTCTACTCGACTTTCAAGAATATCCCCAGACTATACCCACATGCCGTGAAGTGGTAATGTATACGAATACACATCTCAAGGATGATTATCGTGCCGAGAAGCCGGTTGACTTTGAAGATGGTACCGCGGCGATATGTAAACATGGAGTGCCATCGGTTACAAGGGCACAATTCTCTTTGTCCAAGTTTAGACTTAAGATTGCGGCGGTGCATAAGTATCGGCCACATCCAAAGGGAGATTATATGATATTCACATTAGACCCAGCTAGTACGAATATGGTGTTAAAGTATGCCAAGGGTATTTGGTATACTCAGAGCAATCCTGATGGGAAGGAGGGATATACACGAGTTTGGTTGCTTTGCGAATTACGCGTATCAAGACTGCTTCCACAATGGATTGTAGATTACGCGGCAGCCAGAGCCATGCCCCGAGCAACAACTTGGTTGAAGCCACAGACTGAGGCAGCAGCTCAGCTGTGGTTGAAAGATAGATGATAAAATGGTAGAATACGAGTGCTTACTGCTACATAGCTAGAAGATGTGAATAAGTATAGACCTTCTAGTACTTAGCACACGATATGTGTCTCTCATAGTTATTTTACTACCGATGACGAATACTAACTGTAGTCATGGCAGGGCTTTAGTCGACAGTCGTAAATCAACATCAAGATAAGTTTCACGTGTAAGATTTACACTCTCATAATTTTTCTACAAAACCCAACTGAGCGAGTTATTGTAAGTACGTCGCTAAGATAGTCTAATACTCTTCGATATCACACTTAATAGCAATATGAAGTCGATGCAGTGCATCTTTATCTGTCTGGCAGTAGTTCTTTTTAACCCCGTTGATGCTTTCACAACAGTCAAGCCGCAAACTCAATCCACATCACAAAAAACTTCCAAAATAATCTCCTCCTCTACACAACTTAAATTAGCTGATCTTGATACAGTAGCACTCGTTGCAGGTCAAGAGAATTATGGATTCGCAATAGTAGCGTTGAGGTAAGCTTAGTTAATTATCACCAATGGTCATTTACACAAAATATGCTTTGCACTCTAACACATATCTGTTTAACTTTCTGATAGTGAGGGCATATGGTCCTTTGCACAAGCTCCTTCTTTATCTCATGCTAAAGTGTTAGCACCTGCAGTTATTGCAGCTATAGTATTATTTGCAGTATCAGGGCCATTGATAACGAGTGGGAATGTCGATAGTGTATCTCTTGGATTAGAAATTTCAACTATTGTATCATTATTATTGGGTGGTAGTTATGTGGCAAGAATGGCAGCACCTTATTCACCATCACCAAAAGAAGCAGCGTTTGGAGGATTGTTAATTGCCATTGCTGGATTCTTTTCATTCTCTCAGAACTTGGTTGTGGATGGATTTGTATCACTGCCAAGCCTACCTTCAATTCCATTACCTGAACTACAACTTGGTTTGGGAGACTTTGCTGATACCGACAGGAGTCCTGAAGCCATTCAGGAGATTCAAAAGTTGACTGAAGAAGTACCCAAAGCACAAGAGGTAGTTCAAGAGATACAACAAATCACAGAGGAAGTACCAATTTCTCAATAGACATCGGGGTATTTGCCCCCACAACTTGACTAATTGAGAACATTGCTAGCTATTCGTGTTCTTGTCACATGCTTTTAGCTTTTCACCTTAAATAATTAGTTTTGATAGCACTACAAGATGCCCCTCTGTTAAGATACACAGTCCCATGACTTCTTCCTAGCATTAAATCCAGTAGACATATATAAATATAACAACCTCTCTGATTCAATTTCAATTATGCTCTCTCCCCTGACAAAAAGTAAGCAACTAAATCTCTTGCACTAACTACCCCAACAACTCTCTCCTCCTCATCAAGACAAATGAGTCGATTAAATTTCCACTGTGCAAAGTATTCAAAAACATATTGTAATGTATGCCGTGTTGAACATGTATGTAATGCATCTGGTGTTGTAACATCAGTTCTCTGCTGTGCCATAAGAACCTCTAACGTCAAATTCAAATTCGATACAGCATCTTCTGCATCACTTGCTTTTGTTAAGAATGTAATGTCACTCCTCGAATATACACCTTTAATCTTTTTCGTTTCAGGGTCAACAACAGGAACGGCACTGAGACCATGAAGGTGCAATGTATGCAACACCTCGTGTAATGTTTGTTGGGGATATGCTACTAGAACATCTTCCCCATACGTGCCAATTCCCAAATCATAAATTGTATCATCAAACAATCTCCGTTGTTCACGGAAATTACTCACAAGATGTTCCAATATACAAGTATATGTTATTGTGGCAAGGACACGCATATCAGAGGGAAGCATGACGGGTAAAAAGTCCATCGTCTGATCATGTAATAAATGGCACGCCCTATCAAGATTTGCATCAGCATCCACTGATAAAAACGATGAATGTTGATCAGCACCCGTTCCATCACTATTAGCATATCGTCTGGGAGGATTCTTCTTCAATACTGAGTTTAAAATATCCTCATCTGCTAATACATCTGCGATACTACGTGATGCCAATGTAAGTACATCAGAACCAGTCTGACGATAATATCTCAATACATCAATAAAGTCGGTAACTGTAAGTATCCCCACAAACTGACACATTTTAGGATCCCATAGAGGTGCAGCTTGCATATCTGTGTTTGATGTGTATGGATATTGATTAGCTTAATTAGTTGAATTTAGAAAAAAATACAATCGAACCAACTCAAACACTCAACCCCCGTAAATACCAATATAATCGATACACCCAACAGAACATAAACATCAACCAAAATATATTAAACCAAACCAAAACATATTAATAAACTCACCATGTTCTACCAAGGCATAGAACGCCAACTGAATGGGTATCCTTGTATCAAAAACAACAACTTTACCACTAGCTCTTAATACAGAATAACAATTCTGTGTATCCAAAAAGGACAATATCGCCTGTTTCCCTGTATTACGCACAACTTCCCTTTCCCCTAACATGCCTGATGGATTTGACATAGTACCCATCGATGGTGGTTGACTTGGTAAGCCCATTACTACACCACCACTTAAGCTCATTGGTGGTTGCGCCATACTTTTATTATATTGCTTTTATATTATTATATTGTTATCAGGAGTCCAATACTTTGATTTCAAGTTAATTGTTAGGGCGTATCAATTGCAATTATAAATCGTTGGTATCTTTAATATGGGTATCTCAAACTTCTCTAAATATTCTTATTATAAGTGGATGAGGTTATACTTTATGTATATAGCGGCGTCTATAATAATATGGTTATACATTCAATTATAATACATTGGCAACTTCTTGATGTCAATAACTAATACCTTCCTATTGAGAATGCCTTTGAGAACGTTTTGTGAATTGTAGCTCATTCTCACAAATTAGATAAAGACACAAAACAACTCTCATAGCTCGACACAAAAAAAATCAAACCTCGCCGTACTAGCCTTACATTTAGCTCGATATATACTTATACCTCCCTACCCTTTGATATCACCACATCATCACACTAAAATGGCGTCACCATCATCAAGTGAATTTTCCGAGGTAATCGACTGGACCGAAGCAATGGAACAGTGTGGAGATGACGAAGAGTTTTTACAAGAATTATTGGGTGATTTAAAGGGTGAAATTGATACACAAATAGTTAAGATGGATGGTGTATTAGAGGTAAGTTGTATGTATGTATAGGTGTTGTTATAGTGTTGATGCCGTTGCTGGTGTTATGCAGTTTGCTCAGTAGGTTTGGATGGCGAAGGGAAAGTTTTTATTGCAACGATTTTTATGTTTATATTAGATCTCAGGGGTTGAGTGTTTGAGTTGGTTCGATTGTATTTTTTTCTAAATTCAACTAATTAAGCTAATCAATATCCATACACATCAAACACAGATATGCAAGCTGCACCTCTATGGGAGGAGGCATCAACCAAAAAAGTTGTGTGCACATCATGTATCCAAAAAATGTTGAATTGCAAAAGAGACAGTGATA
>Ga0214480_100207_pt1 | contig 28876 bp, 25 predicted proteins | sample M1_20Mar14CPVII9_3_FD_165042 | JGI IMG/M metagenome (GOLD analysis project Ga0214480, IMG submission 165042) | Marine eukaryotic communities from Monterey Bay, California, United States - M1_20Mar14CPVII9sort6BwellE17 | ecosystem: Environmental > Aquatic > Marine > Unclassified | place: USA... | reverse complement strand
ATATCATAGATGTATCACGAGTACCATATTTCAAATTCATGGGTGAGGCTGAGAATATACACACTCCCATACATCAACTATGTCGAAAGGGCCAACCACCACGGTATACAACATCCTTCTTTCGTGTAAATCATTATTTGGATTCATATGAATCCTACTCGTATAGAAATGATGCACGTGAGGATAAGAAGAATTGTCTTCGATGTTATAATGATAAGGGTAAGGAGGCACATAAGTTTGATGATGATGTTATACGACCATGGCTAAAAGGTTTTGTTAGGAGTGTAGGAATTGACAAGGCTAAGTTATTATTGAATGGTACGGGCTCGTTTGAAAAACTTCCAGAACCAAAATTAGTACCAAGAGATGATGATCGGGATGATGATGATTATGAAAAGATGCAAAAGAGGAAAGCTCGTCCACATCGAGATAGTGGTATCTAAAGTAATATCATATCATATATTTCATAGCACACTTTTATATGTTTACTCTCTTATGACTAGTGTTAGTCATTTGACTCGTCTATCTTCCTTAAAAAAACGAACACATTATGTGCACATCCCCTCTTCTATCCGATACAATAGCCTATCAAGCACTGCCACTAGTGTATCCAATGTTCTATACCAACTACATCCAGAGCCAACGACTATATCCAGCCGCCAGCCTTAATATTTCCGCCGACCACCACTTTGTTGGGAAGATTTTCGTATCGACTCCCACGGGGAACATAACATAACGGCAGCCTTATTCGTTATCATCTTATCTCGCTTCCTATCCATCGGCACTGTACTTAGCTCTTCTCGTGCCATTGGTATAAGTACATAATAGGTTGATTCGTCTATATATACTCCTTATTAGCCGCTGTGTAACATGGGTTACAAATTTAAATTTAATAGCCGTTGTATTAATGTGGCAGTTGGCATATGATGATTTGAACTAATATCTATATGTTTTGTCACTGTTTCCTTACTGTTTGTATCCGTTTGAACGACGACTGATGATGTGACTATCTAACTAATCGTCTCACTTTTTGATTTCATCATCGAATCAAGAAGTACCCAATTGTTAATATCAAATTACCAATTACATCCCCAAGCTTATCGCTTCCCCATCATTTACTAAATGAATATCCATATCAAATCCTTTATTGGCATTATCATTGCCCTTCTTGTCGGACTTTGTTCGGCAACATCTCGTGGAGAATGCAAGAAACTTTGCAGCAACGACATTTCTCAATCTTTGTCACCTGCGCAGATGTGTAAGTCAGCTCTACAATCTTCTCCTGCTTCTGCTTCCATGAACTATCATCATTGTTTCAAGGGTGGGAAACTATTTCTTCGTAAAACGTGCCTGTCGACTTGTATGAATGAAGAGATAACACTTACATCATATGATGTTTGCAGTAAACATTACCGACGTACAGATCCTCTATCTTGGTGCCGTCGAGGTTATGAAAGCACCTTCGAATCGATTAAGTTGCTTCTTGGTGCTCAAGATCAGGAGGACGTCACCTCTATTCATGACGAATCTATCAATGTTATAACTTTGATGGAAGATGAATCCTCGATCGAAGATGAGTCCTTGACGATTGAAACTATCATCGAGAGTGAAGAAGTACCAAAGAATGAATCGGTCTCTCTTGTGCTTGATCATTCGGCAGAGTCTTCCTCGTCGACGTCTGAGGAGGAGAAGACTATCCTCCACTTCTCTATCTTTAACAAGACGGACGATTCGACACCATCGCTTACCAATTCAAGTGATAATCATATCGACCAATCGTTGATACCTCTTTACGTGTTCGATCAATACTTTACCCAAACGGTCCCTTGTCTTTATGATGAGATGAACATGTCGATTGTCAAGGATGACGCTTCTTTTGATGTATCTCTTGATAAACCTGATTCCAAAGAGCTACTCCCTGCCATTAGCCACGATATCATTGATGCACTTTCCATTGTCTGTATTATCTTGACAAGTATCACCGCCGTCTTCTTTGCATCCATTATCATTTGGTTGTCGGCTGTTCATTGTTGGGCTTTGCTCGTTGGCATTATAAGTTGCCTCATATCGACGAGGTTCCTTGGACGTGCCTCCGATACTACTACTACTCGATCCATTGATACATTGTACAAACGAGTCTTCATCTTAATGATATCCTTCTTAAGACGTGGACTGAACACATCTACCAATCTTATTCGAATCCTGCTCTTGTCTATTGACTCATTACTGAATATACCTCGTTGGATTTGGCACACATACGGTCCTGGCTCACACGGACGGAGTGTCTTTGACATCATGTTCAACTCGAACCCCAAACAAGGACCCAAACAATGCAAGGTGGCATCCACTTTCAATGCCATTGTTCAAGGCCTCCTCGATACGGGCCAAGCATCTCTTCTTAAGCTGATACTTTTACCATTTGCCTTGGCTCGTCTAGTTCAAGTCTTGGCCATCATATCATATGTGCTTATCCTATCAGTTGCTAAATCAATCTCCGAGGACGTTGGAATCTGTCTACACATTACCCGAGATGCCTTTGTCGGCATGATTCGTCCGATCCGAGTATCGATTGCCAAGTCTTATGTCTTTGTCCATTCGACTGTTGAACCCTTCCTTGAGGCCACCCGAGACTGTCTATACCACGTTCAAGCTTCTATCTTTGGTATGGCTCGTCTGGCTCGTAATACTGGTATCAAATCATATACCTATACCCAAACGGCTGTTGCATCAATCTCCATGACTGTTGGAAACTTTCTATACCACGTTCAATCTTCTCTTGATGGTATGGCTCGTCGAACCCATATCTTCGCAGCCGTATCCTATTCCATTATCCTCTCGGTTGTTGAAACAATCTCCAAGGCTGCTCATGGCTGTATACATTCCATCCAGGCTTCTATCTTTGGCACGGCTCGTCGGATTCAAGTATCCATTATCATATCATATGTCCTCGCCCGTTCGGTTGCTGTGTCAATCTTGAACGATGTTGGAAGCTGTCTATATCACATCCTATTGCCTCTCTCCGGTATACTCCTCGTGCCTTATTGGTATTGGAAGGAGTTTGGCCCGTACTCCCAAGGGCGGAGCGTGTTTGATATACTCTTTAGATCAAATCCACAACACCGACGCAGACTCAAGCGTGGTGGCCAAGTTGCATCATCGAGACTGAACAATATCGAGACATATACATATCATCAGTATCTACCCTGGCATATATACAAGCAGTTCGATCCGGGCATCACTTCAAACTATTCACCGTGCCCGTTCATGTATTACAATGGTCAACGAGCTCCTTTGGGCATACTGACTGTATATACGAGTATCCTTAGTGGCAGTATACTTTCATATCCTTGGCTGTCGTATCTTGGCTATTCGACGGTCCCTTGTTGGAAGGTCAATGAGCAAGTTCCACACTATTACTATCTTGGCAACAATCAAATGTATCATCATCATCGGCATGATAGCTAATCTCACGTTGGACGTTTCAGCGGCACATTATACTTTTCAATAGGCTTTGGAGCACGTACAACTCCTGCCACCCTTCATTGACATTCTTGATTTGCTCGTCCCTACCCAGACTGCTGATCACAGTTTGGACAAGGTTAATAATCAACATCATCATCAATTGGTAGTTCTTAATAATCAACATCATCATCAATCGGTAGTAATAATAATCATCATCATCATCAATTGATAGTTATAGTTGTATACTTGTCGGGCTTTATTCTTTTGTTTCTGTTGTTGGATTATGTTGTGGCTTCTGTTTTGATCTCTCTTTTGTGGCTTCTGTGTTGTTGGCTTCTGTGTTGTTGGCTTCTGTTTTCATACCCCCACCTCTGAGTCAAGGAATGGCTTCACTATCCACCTGAGTCAAGGAATGGCTTCACTATCCACTTATTCATATTCCTGGGACGAATTCAAAGCATCCGGTTGTCGAACAAAACTTTAAGGTTACCGAGTTGGCGTAAAACGGTCTAGAGCACAGTCCTCCTAGCGTTGGTTTGGATTCCGCGCTAAACAATAAGACCAGTCCTTATGATCAACTGAAGCTGATAATGCTATTCCCCCCAGCAGTCTCCTTTAGGGCTTCTGCATGGTGTCAGCGGATAATTGATAACATATATCAAAAACTGATTAATAGCAAACCTTTGTATCATGTTTTTGTTGCCGGAGTTGTGTTTCTTGTTTTGGTGGATGATGAGATGAGCCATATGTTTATATTGTGTTTCTGATATGTTATCATGGATTGAAGGATGATATATTATGTTATATATTCGTCAGGAGCTTTTACCAATTGGTATTTTGTTGATGATGCACTTTATTGTTGACTCTTTTGTTGTTTGTATTATCTTTATTTGATACGAAGGGACTGATACAAGATGACATACTCCTGGGGGTAGTACTGTCTATCTTTATCAGTTGCCAATCGTCCTTAACGTTTAAGGAGGCAACATCTCCACTAACTAGTCTATGCTAGGGGACTGGCCGCCTAGCCAGTTGATTAGAGAACTAGGCCACTTCGTTCTCAAGACATCTTCGAAATCTCCTCCTGATCCGCCGCCCGACCTTGATATTGCAATTGAGGCCCCGACTGCCTCCTCGGCACTAAGCCTAGTCAACCGAAACGGCGTAAGTTTGCCACCATACAATCCGTTATAATGATACAATGGGAAGCTCAACCCATGTTGCTCAAACTCGAGTTGTTGTGTCGACTTTGGTTGAGTTGCTCCGGTATCTGTACCCTCCATGGCAGTGGTACTTGCCGTACCTTTCTCCACTGCACCCATCTTAACATCGTCATCACCTGCCTCGGAAGCACGGAAAGGCGTAGAAGGTCGATCTGATAGAGAACATAGAGCTGCTACTGCTTCTCGTGGACTGTTGGGATCTGCCGTTGCCATCTGACTAGCCAAATCGTCAATATCTCCCGAACCAATAGGAGAAAAGGTGACTGCTTGATTGGTTCCTTCCCGAGCGGTACCACATATTGAGCAGGATGCAGCATTACCATCCTCATTCTTGAATGTACAGGCCGAGCAGGACCATGATGATGTACTTGCAGCTGCTGTATGATCTCCACCCGTTTTTGTATTGTCATTATTATTATTTGATGCACCTTGATCAGTGCCTCGAGCGGCATTACATATAGAACACTTCTCATCCGCCCCTCTGTTTATAAACGTACAAGATGAGCATGACCACGTACCCCCGCCGCCTGCTGCTATAGGTGGAGGCGTGGTCATACCATCAAGTGTCACCTCCCCATGTTGAGTAATGAGTAGGGGTACATCATCATCGTCATCTATATTCATCACATCGACCTTATCATGACTTGACATGAGAGCCTCAATGGATGAGCCAGTCATCAACCTCGAAGCAGCCTTCCAGAAGTCGTTCCACAATATGATGCCCGTCCCACTTGTTTCAAGGTATGCCTTGAGGGTAGCAATACCATTATCACCACCCACTTGTGTTCGTAAGTCTAATTCATCAACAACATCACCCAACTTTTCTACTGGTATGAACCCAGCCGATTCTCCGCCACCTCCCTCAACTTTTTGAAAGGCTCTTCTACACTTTTCTAATAATATGTCAGACTTACTCTCCTTTAAACATTCCTCATCACCAAACAATACAGTAAAGTGGGAAGTACTACCAACTACCCAAATGGGAAATAATGGAGACTTGTAGTATCCTCCAACTTCACAATAACGTAATGATTCTAATATAGATAGATAACCAATCGCTGGACGATTTTGTATACCATGACATTGCAAATCTTCTGATACTGACATGCTATTATCAAATACGTTCGATGTAGCCTTTTTTGTGGATTTGATTATGGAGAAGGGGAAAGGCGTCGGGAGTGAGTAAAAGTTCATACGTTGACATATAAAAAGGACACAAGATGTGCACAAAAACAAAAAACACACAAATGATATACAATACTCACCTGTCCAGTTAGAAGTAAGTTCATCAATTCTTGTGACGAATGTCCAAATTGTGCAGTTATTGTTGTATTTGGATCATCAAAATCATTTCGTATTCGATCAATGCCTCGAGATTCAACTAAGGACATTACTAGATACATTACACCTCCCGGACTTGTAAAGTTGTCTAATGGACATGATACTTTTGATGCGGTTTGGTTTGTGACTGAGGTGATAGTATCCATTGATGCCGCAGCTTCCATCTTTTCATCCCCGTCATCCCCATCGTCTTCTTTTTCTTCTTCTGTCAATAGAAAGTTGGCAACAGACTTAGCCAAGGTAACCAACTTCTTTTGTTCAGACGATAAATTTGATACTGCCTCTGTTGTTGGACTTCGTGCCCTCTTCATATTTGGCTGTCCATCTGTATTATTGGTGTCTCTGTTTGTTTCATCTAATGATGATATGATATGCACCTTTAAACCAGACGACCGATCAGCTGAACAATCAACTGTGGATGTTGAGTTGGATAACATTTCTTGTATCCAACCAGCCGTTTGTATTGTCGATTTGACCTCCCCTACAGACTTTGCCTCCTCTTCTGTTCGTGCCACTACGGATTGACTTCTAGCCCTCCCACTATCATCAATGGGCAATACTAATCGAACAGTATCTCTTATCTCCTCATCACCCATGACACTACTTCCATTTCCGTTATAATTCAACGTAGATGCTAATGCAGCCCTTGCCAATATCATACCAATAGCCATCCCTAATGCCTCTCGTACTTTATAAATGGGTAGAAGTTAGGAAAGGTAAAACGGGGAGGAGAAGAGAAGGTGTGAGATTATATAAGCGACGATTATGGACATAAGATGTGCACACATTCAATCTTCCCAAACCCTCATAATATCAACATGTGCTCAACAAATCCTCCCAAACTAACCAAACAATAAAATGCAGAAGACATACCGAACAAACACTCCATACGCCACACACTCCACATAAATACATTACTATAAACAACTCAAACGTACCTTCATAATGACAAATAGGAGCACTAACACAATTAACATAATTATCATTCGCTTTAGGTACAAATGGATAATACAATTCACCATTGCCACTACCTCGTCCAAATAACAATATACGAATCAACTCAGCCTGAAAGATGCGCGTTATCACAGTTTATGATGACGAAAGAGAGGAGATTATAACATATCTTAGTACATATGATATACAAGGGTAATCAAGCAAAGGCATGGAAGGCCGAACAAAAGAGCCAAATGACCCTACTTCATACTGAAATACACAAGTTCATACAACAAAACAATACCAACGCGGACTTTCCTGTATCGATGCCAAGACACCACATGGCCCTCCATGCTTTTGTGTTAATCCCCATATCGGCTGCTTCGTCGTTGAAGATGTGGCTGTAGATGATTTAGTAGTTGATATAGTAGTGGGGTTAATTGATACAGTGGAGTTTGTAAATATCTGCAATGGCGTTAATAAATCACTCTCTTGCTGCCCTTCTTTACTATTACTTTCAATTATAATCTTTTCAGTGCTCATTGCTGCAGCTGTTGCAATTGACGGCTTATCACTGCTATCCTCACTACCATTACTGTTGTTGGTTGATAGAGAAGGAGTAGAAATACATTCATATATCCAACGTTCTTTATCATTTAATGTAGTTGTATTATCATTCCACATTAATTTATGAAATGATTTACAGTTGAACTCTGAGTTTGATATGTTTGATGAATGGTTGTTGTTATTTGTGTTGGTTGGAGAGGTATCCATGTTGCTTCGTTTCGTTGATGCTGGTGTATCATTGTTATTGTTGTTAGATGTAGGATGTTGCATTGATAGAGCTAAGGCAGCTTGCAAATCATCATCATCATCATGGTTACCGTCCATTTCTATAGATGTGCACCACACAATAAAAACAAACGTTTATCTTTTGTGCACTTTGATCTCAATGAATATCAAATATGAGCGTATCAAAGTACTTAATTGATAGACCGATAAAAACTGATATACTGAGTATGCTGTCGGTATACTAAACCTCTTTAATATGCTATTGTAGACGTAGTAGTGCTAGTAGGCCTGTGCTAGTATATTGCTATTTTGAGATTTTATTTGTGATATTGCCTAGCTTACAAGTGGAATAAAATATGGTCAAATGGAATTATCGTACTAGGTAGTCAATCAGGTCGACTATTCCTCTTTATCTATCTGTGGATCTCTTTATCAGCTACAAATAGATTATTAATATCCTTATTGGTCAATTTAAGATTTTAGGCAGCAGATTCATAATATTTGTGATCTAATGCGGCAGCAGCTTCGTCCCTCTGATCGCTCTTGATCTCATCAAGATACTTTTGATATGAGCGTAATGCTTTGGCATAATCGTCTTTTGTTGCATGACCTCTTAAGTATATATTTTTGATGTTCGATAAAGATTTAGCCGTGCCGCCCTTCACTGCAATCAAAAAGTGCTTTAATGCCTTATCTATGTTGCCTGCCCGATATTCTATACTTCCTAGATTATGCCTTGAATATGCATTTCCCTTAATAGCGGCCAGCTCATAGTAATGTTTGGACTTCTTTTTGTCTATTTCCACTCCATTACTATCATTCATGTATGCAGCACTGATATTGTGCAATGAATCAGCATCACCCAGCTCTCCTGCTCGATGATAAAGTTCAAGTGCCTTACCGTCGTTTTGAGGTAGTCCGTACAGTCCTTGAGCATAGAAACTTCCAAGATTACATATCCCCCTTGGATCATTCAAATCCGCACGTTTCTCAAACCGTTTGATCATCTCCTCATAAGAAATTGGAGATGGGGTTCTGCAAAAGGGACACTTTTCATTATCGACCTCATTGCCTTGGTGATCATATACAGGTGCATGAATACAACCTATGCATATCATTTTACCACAACATGCCATGTATGTACACCCCGTAGCTAGTGTTGGCAGTCGTATCATACAAATTGGACAGTCTTCCATTGGTGGAGGTTGTTTGAATAACTTTTCATCATGTAACTCTGCTACCCGTCTTTCACATAACTTCTTATGCTTGTGACGGTGTTTCTTTTTACATGCTGCATTGCAATACATGACAGAGTTACATTTATTGCAAGTATTCGTAACGTCACTACCTTCCTTACCGCAATTAGCACATACCAATGTCGTATTTTCTGATGATGATGTGTTGTTCATGATTTTGATATGATGTGTACTTCTATTTTATCTCGCCACTACTACACAAGATTACAGCCACTACTAAGATATGATAATACTAGAAAAATGTGTAATTGTGGGATGGTACTGGATGGCTTACCAAGGAGCTATATAACCACTATATCGGTTCACCTCACAAACTCAAAAATAGTCTCTAACTTTCGGGCGTCACTGCTCACTAAGTGTTGTCGCTGCTACTACCAAACTACCACAATTCGATAGACCGTAAAAAAAACTGATATATTGTCTTACTTTCTATACACCAAACCTCTTAATTGGCAATGTAGACATAGTACCAGCTATTGCAAATAACCAACTCACATTCGAATGTGAGTTGGTTTGCAGATATGCTTACAAGTGGAATGTAGATACATTCGTTTGTTGTTCCTCGCCTCGTACGATATCGTTGGATCTGTTGGATCTATAGAAAAGTAGGATACTATCGTAGGATATTGGTTTCTCTAGTTTTAGCTACTCATCTGCACAGCAGCAGATTCGCTACTCATCTACACAGCAGCAGATGAATAATCATCTACACAGCAGCAGATGAATAATAGAATTTCATAACATCTCGATTTCGATTAGTTTTCCTAGTGATTAGTGATTAGTTTATCATAGCCGCAGCTCCGTTCATTTGCTTCTATCTATAGGTTACCCAATAGTAGAGGTCATTGAGACTATCAAATCTTTTCCAAGTTTGTGTAGGTGTATTTACCGTCCGTGCCTAACGACCGCAGTATCCACAACTTATACGTACCCCGAAAAAGATAGGTATAACTCTTAAACAACAGATCCATAATATTTGTAATCTTCCCTTGCTGCCGCAGCTTGATCCCTCTGATTGCTCTTAATCTCATCTACATATGCTTGATATGATCGTAATGCTTTTGTATAATCATCCTTTGTTGCATCCTTATCCATGTACATGCGTTTGATATTCTTCAGAGAGTTTGTATCTCCATCCCCAGCAGCAATCATCCAATGCCTCAAAGCCCTTTCCATATTGCCTGACCGAGTCTCAATTACTCCTAGATTGTTCCTCGCTCTTACATCTCCTCCCATAGCTGCTAACTCATGGTAATGTATAGCCTTCTTTTTGTCCATGTCTACTCCACTACCATGATCATAACAGAGTGCAATATTGTAATATGCTGATGAATTACCGAGCTCTGCTGCCCGATGCCAGAATTCGAATGCCTTAGCGTAGTTTTGATGAAATCCGTATAGTCCTAAAGCATAATAACTCCCCATACTGAAGATTGCATAAGAGTCATTTAGCTCTATACGCTTTTCAAATCGTCTGATCATCTCCCCATCTGATGAAGAAGATAAGGGGGTCAGAACTCTGCAAAAGGGGCACAGAGGATGACCTTTTGACCTTGACTGAACAGCATATATACATCCTATGCATAAAATTTTACCACAACATGCCATATACATCCGTCCCGATTCAAGAATTGGCAACCGTATCATACAGATTGGACAATCTTCTAAATGTGGAGGCTGTTTGAATAACTTTTCATCGTGAAATTCAGCTACTCTTTGTTCGCAAGTTTTCTTATGTTTATGCCGGTGTCTTTTCTTACATGCGGCATTGCAATACCTCACCGAATTACATTTATTGCATGTGTTTGTAATATCACTACCCTCCTTGCCACAATTGGCACATACATTAGACGAACAATTATTAGAATCAATATTTTCTGTTGTGTTGTTCATGATATGGATATGATATACCGCTAACCTTCTCCACTTCTACTCAAGATAGTAACCACTACGATATGATATAATGAAATGCTTCTATTACTACTACCGCTTCTAATACGCTTATATATCGACGGGCTTAATTCAGGTACGTCGCTGTAATAATCAAATCAAATAGACAACTATGGCTTGCAATATATTGCATGTGTAGTAAAGTGCTTATCTCTTGGTATCTTAGAATGTACAGCGAGCTCGGGCCGCAAAGAAATGACGATGATGTTCCTAATAACTACTATTATATCAATTTAATAGTAGCTCTATCTTAATAGTACAACACAACAACTACCATACTACACATCGATTTGCAGGTCGGAGGGAGGAGTGAGGAGGGAAGTGAAGGATACCTCTAGCGTGTATCCTTTCGAAAACTCTACGAAAAATTTGTTAGCTGTTGTAACAACTCAACACAACTTTGATAAGAGTGCCGATATAATAGCAAATAGTATCGGTTGGTTAGATTAATAATAATATAACAATAAAAACAATAACAAAATAAATATGTCTGAAGAATCTAAAACATCCGATTCCGATTATGTTCACATGAACGATAACACAAAAGTTGCTTCAGCAGCCAATGGCGGAATTGCAGCAACATTATCATTAGATGATCCAAATTTATCACAAGAAGATCGTGATTTACGATTGGCAATAGCATTACAACAACAGGAAAATGCGGCCGCATATGATGCACATAAAAAACGTCACGATGCAGCCGTTGCCGCCAACACTAACCGTACCTCACGTTCCAATGTTCATTCTCGATTAGCACAAGTTCGTAAAAAGGATCAAGGTATGTTAACCGTCCCAGACGAATACACAACCGAAAATGCCTACAAGAAGGGTGATTCATCAAATTACATTTCACCACCAACAGATAGTGGTGTAATTAATACTGCCACAGCCAACGGCGCATTGCCACAGGAAGTTGCCGATTTGAAAATTGCATTAGAATTACAAAAGGTTGAACAGACTGGTGCGGGTACGGCACAGACTATGACTAAGATTTTAAATGAAGAGAAGGAAGATGATGAAGCTCAAGATATGAGGAATGCACGTAGTGGTAAGGCAAGCTTCCATCCTACGAGGGCTAAGAATATGAAATAAGTTTGTTAGTTTGGTTGGTTGGTGTTTAGTGGGTGTGGAATTGTTTAGTTTGGTTGGTGTTTAGAGGGTCGGATTAGATTAGACGGGGTGTTAGATATTGTTAAGATTGGTTATAGCTGTTGTAATGCGGGGGGCACGTATCGGTCGGTTTGGGTGAGGTTTGGTTTAAGAGATTAAGTTTTGGGGGGAAGTTGGTTGGCTCGGAGTGTGTCTAGAGATATGAGACGACAGCCGCGGTTTATCCCAACCTACCCAAGGAGATATTAAATTTGAGTTTAAGTGAACAGATTATTCAAGTATGAATATGATGAACAGTGTTTTGAAAAGAATAACCCCCAAGTGTGGGGAAAGAGGAGTTATTAGAGCTATAAGTACGTGTCCAATAGATTTAAGGACATGATAAGTAAGTGTAATAACTCGATATTTTATGTTACTTTGACTCTACTAAGAATAGATTTTTACTAAATTCATCTTCGACGGGCCTAGCTACTAGCAATACTTCTGGTCATAGGCCTCGGCCGCTTCATCCCTCTGATCATTCTTAACTTCATCTAAATATGATTGATAATATTGTAATGCTTCATCGTACATATCTTTTGTTGCAAATCCATATCCGTACATCTCTTGGATTTTCTTCAGAGAATGAGAATCCCCATCCCTCACTGCAATCATAAAGTGCCTCAACGCCCTATCAACATTGCCTGCCCGTCCCTCCATTGCACCTATATTGTGCCTTGCATAAACATATCCTCCCATAGCTGCTAACTCATAGTAATGTTTGACCTTCTTTTTGGTATCTCACTTCGTACTACCTCACCCTAACTTTCACTACTTTGATATACCTACGACAAGCAACGCCAAACGACGACGAATATCCTAGCTAAATACGTGAACAATACTACCACCAATTATCTAATTCATTGTCCACCCAGCAGTTGATTAGAGAGAGATGTATGAGTATAATGTAGCAGTGAATGCTAAAGGATACCAAGAGATAAACACATCACTGTCAACATCATATTATATTGCAATATTATAATTTGATTTGATATATTATTACAGTGACGTGCCTGAATTGAGCCCGTCGATATATAGTACTATTAGTAGCGATAGTATTAATAGAAGCATCGCATTATATCATATTTGTAGTGGCTGGTATCTCGAGTAGAAGTAAGTGGAGACAGTTTCGGTACATACAAATTATGAGCAACACGACAGAGAATATAACATCATGTGCCAACTGTGGTAAGGGCGAAGAGGATGGTATCAATCTAAAAGCATGTACAGCATGTAAATTGGTTAAATATTGTAGTAGAGAATGTCAGATTGCACACCGGCCTCAACATAAGAAGTTATGCAAGAAGAGAGCTAAAGAATTATATGATGAAAAGTTATTCAAACAACCTCCGTCATTAGACGATTGTCCAATCTGTTTCCAACGATTGCCATATCTTGATTCTGGACGGACATATATGTCATGTTGCGGAAAGCTCATATGCAGTGGATGTGTTCATGCAGTTCGATCAAGGGCGATCTCTGCCGGGAGACAAAAAGAGGATGATGTTTGTCCATTTTGTAGAACTCCACCCACAAGCTCTTTTGATGAGGCGATTAAAAGACTTGAGAAAAGAATGGAATTAAATGATTCCCGAGCAATCTATAATATGGGATGTTATTATTATAGCGGGAACAATGGACTACCTCAAAATATGGCCAAGGCATTAGAATTATGGCAGCGGGCAGCAGAGCTCGGTATTGGTGGTGCGTATTACAATCTTGGCAATGCTTATATTATGATGGTAGAGGAGTGGAAATGGATAAGAAGAAGGCTGTACATTACTTGGAGTTAGGAGCTTTGAGAGGAGATCCAGATGCAAGGCACAAACTAGGAGTAGTTGAGGGCAGGGTAGGAAATTATGATCGGGCACTCAAGCACTTGATGATTGCAGTGAAGGGTGGAAATAGTGACTCTTTGGAAGGCATCAAAATATTGTACGAGACTAGATTTGCAACAAAAGATGAGTATACCAAATCATTGCATTCGTATCAAGCATATCAAGGAGAGATTAAAAGCGATCAGAGGGATGAAGCTGCTTCAGATAGTGATCAGTACAAGTATTACTAAATGGAGTGATGTGTTTACGTAGACAAACAGATTTCTAATTTTAATATAGTTTAACGGATTGGTCTTCTCCTGTAGCATCCTACTATCAATATGATGAACAGTGTTTGAAAAGATAATCCCAAGTATAAGTATGGGAAAGGAGTAGTTATTAGAGCTATAAGTACATGTCCAATAGATTTAAGGACATGATGAGATATATAACTCGATATTATATGTTACTTTGACTCTTACAAGAATATATCGTTAGTTAATATATTATAGCATCAGTAGACTTCAAGCAAGAGATACCCCCATCTATAACTAACATTTTCAATTTTTCAATCTCTACATTACATTTCATATCATTGCACCCAGACCTACACAAGGCAACTTAAATCCTATTCCTCTTATGATATAACAGATTAAAATGCGATTAATGTGATAATAGATGACGACTAACTTCGTTTAGAGATATGTGGTACAACTTTCAATCCGACTTGTCTAGTAATACTTGCTATAAAGTGCGGCAGCTTCGTCCCTCTGATCACTCTTAACCTCGTCTAAATATGCTTGGTATGAACGTAGCGCTTCATCGTAGACATCTTTTGTTGTAATTCCCATTTCGTACCTTCTTTTAATGCTCTCCAAAGAGGTTGAACTCCCATCCTTCACTGCAATCATAAAGTGCTTCAATGCCCTATCCTTATTGCCTGCCTGCTCCTCAAAACATCCAAGATTGTGCCTTGCATCTGTTTGTCCTCTCATAGCAGCTAATTCATAGTAATGTTTGGCCTTCTTTTCATCTACTTTCACTCCTATATCACCCGTATGATAGGTCATGCCAAGATTATAATTTGCTGTGCCGTGTCCAAGTTCTGCTGCCCGATGATAGAATTCTAAGGCCTTTGTATAGTTTTGAGATAGTCCGTATACTCCTTTAGCATAGTAAGTTCCCGTATCATGGATTGCTTGTGCATCATTTAGCTCCATACGTTTATTCAACCTTTTAATTGCCTCCTCTTCATCAGGCATAGGAGTTCTACAGAAGGGACAGATATCCTCTTCTTTTTTAGTAGCCCTTGATTGAAAAGCATGAGTGCATCCACAGCATATTATTTTACCACAGCATGCCATATATACCTTTCCTTTGGCTAAAGTTGGCAATCTTTGCATACAGATGGGACAATCTTCATCTGGCGGAGGTTGTTCAAATAATTTCTCATCATGTAACTCTTTCGCTCGCTTCTTACACTCCTTCTTATGCTGTGGCCGGTGGGCTATTTGACAATCTCTAGTGCAATATTTAACTGATTTACATGCCGCACATGCTTTTAGATTAATACCGGCCTCTTCTCCCTTGCCACAATTGGCACATAAAGACATATTATTTTCTGAATCTGATGCGGTGCTCATATGATGTGTTTGTATACCTCTCTTCACTTATATGCCTATCTAACTGTATCCCGATGAGGTACTATCCAATGCAATAACACTTTTCGATATACCAAATATATATCAATGCCTGACCGGTGGATAATGACATACTATAATAATAGCCAAGCAATAAGGTACACCGAGTTACTTGTAATTTGTTGCAAGGAATTGCAACTTGTGGTATATCGTCTCTCACTGCAATGATATACGACAAACAACACCGCACGACGACGAATATCCTAATTACACGAACTTGGTAGTACCCTATAACCCAGCAATATTATGATGATGGCTTATCAACAAAGGTCAAAGTTCAAAACAATAAGTTTTCATGTGACTTGGTAGGTAAAAGTCCTTTTTGTACAATACATATTTGCGTATGTACGATATTGTAAATTGTATGTATCAGTGGGTGGATGAATAACCAAGACATTGCAATTGCAAACCATAGTTGTCTTCTATTTTGATTTGAACCCAGTCGATATATAGGCGTATTATTAGCGGCAGTATTAGTAGCAGCAGTAGCATCGCATTATCTCATATCGTAGTGGTTAGTATCTCGAGTAGAAGTGGAGACACTTAGCGATATAAACATGAGCACTACAGAGAATATAACAACATGTGCCAACTGCGGCAAGGGTGAAGAGGCCGGTATCAACCTCAAGGCATGTACGGCATGTAAATTGGTTAAATATTGCAATAGAGATTGTCAAATCGCTCACCGAACACAGCACAAGAAGGCATGTAAGATAAGAGCTAAAGAGATACACGATGAAAAATTATTCAAACAGCCTCCTCCATTAGAAGATTGTCCAATATGCTTTGTGAGGTTGCCAGAGATGATTACGGGAAGAACATATATGGTATGCTGTGGAAAAAACATTTGCAATGGATGCTGCCATGGGTATCAGTCAAGGGCTACTAAAGAAGAGCATGATGTTTGTCCATTTTGTAGAACTCCGCCCCCTTTTAGGGATAGACTTAAACGATACAACAAACGCTCGGAAATGAATGATCCAATAGCGATCTGCAATCTTGCATGTTACTACAAACTAGGACACTATGGATTACAACAAGACCATGCCAAGGCATTAGAGCTGTGGCAACGTGCAGGAGAACTTGGCAGTGCTGATGCATATAGTAGTATTGGAAATGTTTATCATACTGGTGATAGTGTAGCAGTTGATATAAAGAAGGCAATACATTACTGGGAACTTGCAGCTATGAAAGGACAGGTAGATGCAAGGCACAATTTAGGAGTAGATGCACGGGAAAAGGGCAATATAGACAGGGCATTGAAGCACTTCATGATTGCAGTGAAGGATGGATCTTCCTACTCTTTGAAAAGTATTAAAAGAATGTATGAGAATGGTGATGCAACAAAAGATGTCTACAATGAAGCACTACAATGTTATCAAGTGTACCTAGGTGAGATTAAGAGTGATCAGAGGGACGAAGCTGCGGCAGCTTTTGTCGATGGCGATGGCAAGTATTACTAGATAATGCGTCCGACTTGTCTTTGTTAGGGTGCAACGATACACAGGTATTTTTAGAGATATGATATTAATCTAAATAGGCAGAAGTGGCTAATTGATTGGCAATAAGTAATCCTTGCTCATTCTACGTACTTATATCTATTGTAAAGATTCTCACTATCGGTATTATTACTATCCCCCCTTTTTCTCTAGGAAGATTCACTTTCCACTTCAAACAAATCACAGACCAAACGAATGCCAACCACCTTCAGCAAAGTCACTATATCTACACAATATCTCATCACCCTTCTTAATATCAACTTTAGCATAATAGTCTAATTCACAAACTGCCTTCTTCTTATCATCTAACTTTCCACATTGTATATTAGCCCGTTCACCACTCGAAGGTTGATTTAATAAACTACTTTCATCAATATCCACCATAATCTTCAACCCTTGTTGATTTGGCATATGTTGTATCCAACTCCATGATTTAATATCACATGCAAATCCCTCCGGATATGGATCAGGCGTTGGTGGGGCATGATATAGATACCATAGGAACTTCCTCCATGCATGTCCTGTATCAAAGACGATTGTATTATTAGTGCCTGTGAAGATTAATTCACCACGTTTAATGTCTCGAGAGGCAATTAATCCACGTCCTTTAGTTGTTGTGAATGTCCCTTCGACTGGATGTGTGGCTACTTTTTCGGTTACTTTATAATATGTTCTATCAACATTACCATTGCCACCGTCAATGTGGAGGTTTTCTTCTAAAAATTGATTGTATAAATCACGAAAGTATATCCAATTACGTTTCGTAATGATTGGTCGAGGCGTTTTGAACAGTTTACTGCATCCAAAGTAACGTTTCAGTTGAGAGGAAGTAAATGTTGACCAGTTTCTAGTCTCTAAACCGTTTTGCACTTCCTTGATTTGTCTATTTGGTTGCTGCTGCTGCTTATTGACGTCTGCAGATGATATTCTATTATCATTGATATTACTACTACCAGACATTAACCAACAACATCCAATCATAACAATCACAATCAATACTGCAGTAATCCTTGACGAATTGTTGTTCATCTTTTGTTTATGTCGGCCATCAACATTATCGACACTACGGCCGCCATTATCAGTATGTGTAGGTAGAGATGTTGATGCAAATCTTTGACGTAGAAACATCGTTGTATATTATACATTACAAATAAAGACGGTGCACCTCATTATTGCTGGACTTTTCGAGAAAGCAATAATGATATTTCTTTGCAAATAATATGATAAACTTTTGTGCTGGGCAATACGACGACAACATATCTAAACTACTCGAATAATACCTGCTAATTAACATCCATCATCCATCCACTAAACCGCACATAACATAAATACACAAGTACAAACTATCGTCGACACATCATTCACCGTATACCACTCTATTGCCTTCCCAAAAAGGACTTTTACTTACCAATATGAAAACTTATTTATGTGATAATATTTAATATGTATGTATGAATTTTGACAGCCAAAGAGAGCCAAAGGCCAAAGGATAATCATGCTGCTGGGTGGACATTAGTTAATTGGTAGTAGTATTGTTCGCGTGTTTAATATATTCATCATCGTGTGGCACCGTTTGTCGTATATCAAAGTAGTCAGAGACGAGGTAGAGATATACCATAAGTTGCAAATCCTTGCAATAAAATTATTACAAGTAATAATCGGTGTACCTTATTGCTTTGGCTATTAATTAGTGTACCATTATCCACCTATTAGGTATACTGAAATATTTGGACATTTTAAGTAGTAATCCAAACCTTTTCCGTGGTCCGTGGGTTACAGTTTGTAGGCATTAGTTATAAGAGAGCACATATCATATGAGCACATCAGAAACAGAAAACAATATGTCTTTATGTGCCAATTGTGGCAAGGGTGAAGAGGCCGGTACTAATCTAAAAGCGTGTACGGCATGTAAATTGGTCAAATATTGCAACAGAGAATGCCAGATTGCCCATCGGCCACAGCATAAGAAGGCATGTAAGAAGCGGGCTAAAGAGTTACATGATGAAAAACTATTCAAACAACCGCCACCATTAGAAGATTGCCCTATCTGTGTGATTCAATTGCCGACATTAGTTTCGGGAAGAACTTATATGGCATGTTGTGGGAAAATGATATGCTGTGGATGTATGCATGCGGTCCAATCAAGGGCTGTTAAAGCAAGGAAAAAAGAGTATGATATATGCCCATTTTGCAGAACTCCACCCGCTAATTCAGATGAGGAGACGATAGAACGATACGAGAAGCGTATGGAGATGAATGATGCTAATGCAATTTATAATATGGGAGGGTACTATGCTAGAGGATTATACGGATTACCCCAAAATGATGCTAAGGCTTTAGAATTCTGGCATCGAGCAGCAGAACTTGGTAGTGCTGAAGCATATGGTTGTATTGGAAATGCTTATAAGTTTGGTGATGGTGTGGAAAGGGACATGAAGAAGGCTAGACATTACTGGGATTTAGCTGCTATAAATGGTGATTTACAATCCAGGTACAATCTAGGATCGATTGAGGGAATGGCAGGCAATGTGGATAGGGCACTGAAACACCTCATGATTGCAGCCTGGAGTGGATGTGTAGATTCTTTAAACGACATCAAACAGAATCACCTGAGGGGGTATATATCAAAAGATGATTATGCTAAAGCATTGAGGTCTTACCAATCATATTTAGATGTAGTTAGAAGTGATCAGAGGGATGAAGCTGCTGCACTCAAAGATTGTTGGAAATATTACTAAGACGATGTTTACCTCATCAGACAAGGTGCATTAGACATAGTTAGTATGCACTAGATACCTATTAATTATTAAAAAGGTTTAGTATTTGTCACTTCTACTTTTAGTTTATAAGTTTGTTAACCAAGCAATTAGAAAGACTATCCTCATCGTTCTGTCTAATGCACATCTTTACTTTCTAACATAATACTTCCTTGACAACATGTCTACCTGCGTACCCATGGACCGGCCTCCTTAACATTAGCCATAACTATATAGAAGAGTAAGAAAGTGTGAGTTGTTTTGTTGATAAAGTACAAGAGGACAAGATTTGTACACAAGATGTGTTGTTCTACATTTCAATCTCGAATCACTTACCAATCTCAGCATTCTTTGCAATCTGATCCCAATCTTCATTAGCAATAGCCACCGGATCAAACAATGGTGCTACCAATCCAACACTAGCCGCACCATTATTCAAATACTCTCCAGCATTTTCTAATGTAACACCAGACGTTGGATTGATATTTAACATTGGTAATGCCGATGATACTGCCTTAACCCAACCGGCACCTCCCGCTACGCCTGGGAAGAGTTTCTGTAGTGGTGCCCCGGCCCTGTATGCCGTGACCATTTCCTATATGTATTTAGATATGTTTGAGATGGGTTAGTTTTGTTTTGCAATGTATAAAAAGAGACACAAGATGTGCACAAGATGTGCACATATACAAACACATACATATAAACTTACCGTGGGTGTTTGACAACCAGGAACAATAACAATATTACGTGCCGCACACCATTCAATAACATCGGGAAGCATAACCGGTGTAATAATAAACTCTGCACCGGCATCAACGGCATTCTCAGCATCAGTCGTATTCATAATCGTTCCGCATCCTACCATAACATCTCCATCATACTTCTTACGAAAGTCGGATAGGTGATCTAAGCAGTTTGGTGTTGTTAATGTAAACTCCACTGTTTGTATGATATGTTAATGGTTGATTGAAGTAAGTGTAGTATGCCAATGTGTGTGTGTAAAAGGAGAAGAGAGATGTGTGTGTTAGTTTCAGAAAAAGATACACAAGATATGCACAATATATATATATATATATCAACCACAAACCACACGACAAACTAAACGACAACTTACCAATCTTAAAACCACCATCAATACTAGCCTGCATAGCCTTAGGACAAGCATCAGATGTTGGTGTACGTAATACTGCACAAGCTCTAATATTTGCAAATGTTTGTAAAACTCGATTATAATCTTCGGTTGACTTTGTTCTGTCTAGACTAGAAGTTGCTAATCCTCTTTGAAGTGTGGGAAGAGATTTGTTTGTTTGACGAATGAAAGTGTTTGTTGCTAATCGAAGTGCCATCTTGTACACTGTATTGATTTATTGATATGCTGTGGGGAGATAGATGGGGGGAATGGGGGAGAATAAATGACATAAGTGAGAGATATGCATTGCATTGCAAAAAAGAGCATATCTTATGCACACAAAGTTGTATGCTCTAATACAAAAAGAGTGCATTGTGGTCATCTCGTTTCAACTCGACATCAAATAATACAATATTCTTCTTCTACCGCGAGCATATATCGATTAGCAAAATTGTCATTGTTTTGCAAAGAAGAATACCTCGATCGCGTCGCTCGATCTATAACCTCTTGCCTCGCCCAAACCTAATACCGCAAACTACTTACATATTAAATTGTTGTTTATTATAGCTCTCTTCTATGGATATTATGGTTGTCAATATAGATTTGCATGGATAGCTAATAGCAATGGCCAATGACGTGTTGTTGCAATCAATAAACTCTCATAAAAAGATACCGTATCTTCAAACCACTATTTTCTCCCCTTTTGCTCTCCCCCACAACTTTTGTCTATCCGTGGGTTGTGTCTATTGTTGGTTGCATTGCACATTGGTTCGTATTGATATCTCAGTATATTAATAATTAGATGTACGTTCCGCCGTACTTTGTTAGTTTGGAAGATAAATTATTATACAAAGATTTAAAATTGATCATAAGATATGAGCAACACATCAACAACAGAAACTACATCATTAGTATGTGCCAATTGTGGCAAGGAGGGTAGTGATGTTACGAATACATGCAATAAATGCAAGTCGGTTATGTATTGCAACGCCGCGTGTAAGAAAAGACATCGACATAAGCATAAGAAAGAATGCGATGAATATGTTAGACTTGCTGCGGAGAACGCAGCTAAGCTACACGATGAAAAGTTATTCAAACAACCTCCACCATTAGAGGATTGTCCAATCTGCTTCCTACGATTACCATCACTGAATACTGGGCGGGTATATATGAATTGCTGTGGGAAAATGATATGCAGAGGATGCACTAATACTGTTCAATCAAGAGCAACTAAACAAGAGGAAGATATCTGTCCGTTTTGTAGAAGCCTGCCCCCTTATTCGGACGGGGAGATGATCAAACGAATGGAGAAGCGAATGGATCTGAATGACGCTGAAGCAATCTACAGTATGGGTTATTATTATTCTAATGGAGAACTTGGATTACCGCGAAATCATGCCAAGGCATTAGAATTGTATCATCGAGCAGCAGAACTTGGTAGTGTTGAGTCGTATTCTAGTATTGGTACTGCTTATAAAGATGGTATAGCTGTGGAAAGAGATGAAAAGAAGGCTAAACATTACTATGAGCTAGGAGCTATGGGAGGGGATACAATAGCAAGGAACAAGTTGGGAGTTGGGGAGGCTCGGTCAGGTAATATGGATAGGGCATTAAAGCATTTCTTGATCGCAGCTAGGGATGGGGATTCAAATTCTTTGGCTGCAATAAAAGAATTATACAAGTTAGGACTTGCAACAAAAGATGATTATACTGAAGCATTAAGATCTTATCAAGCATATTTAAATGAAATTAAGAGTGATCAAAGGGATGAAGCAGCTGCATTCAATGATAGCTACAGATACTATAACTCAGCTGTATAGGAAGAAAACTAACCACTAAGTTGATACAATTACGATTAAGATCTACCTAAATGCCTTTCTAAAGTCATCAACCTTTTGTCTCATTTGATTAAGATCAGCATTTACCTTTGCTGCCACGTCTGCCCCACGATCTTGCATTGCCTGGATATTAGCAGTCATGGCCGAATCTGTTTGTGTCCCAAGTTCACCTGCATCTACACCCAAACTTTCTAACATGGCAGGATGCTCTGTACGAGGTATTCCCTTCAATGTCATGATCATTGTAAAGTCTGAGGCCATTGCTGATGTATCCATTGAACAATCCCACTGTGCCCTAAACATATCGACAAGCATCTCCTTAGGAGAACCTACTAACTTGAGCAGCGTCTGGGTAGAGAGATGTGTACATGTTAGTAGATGCCAACCATTGATTATGCATAAGATATGATCCAATACACAACATATCATATCTCACCTCCAACTTTCGAAGCTCCTTATTTACCATCTTTGTATACATGGCCGGAGCAATTGTTGATCCAGCAGATAGATTAGTATTGTCACGACGAGGTGTAGTCTTCTTCTTCTCGGCCTCTAATACGGGAAGCTTGAGTAGTAATGTCTTTATACTATACACATCAAGGAGTAGTTGTTGTGTACCCATTTCACTTATCTTCTTCAGCCCTACTAATGCCTTGTAATAGGTTGATATAAACAATAAGGCAAACTTGTCACAGAAGCTACGAAAGTATGATGATGGAATCAACTCTCGTACTTTACAAACAAATGGGTGGACCTGTCCATGAATGCTACGGACGTACGAAGATTCTTCTCCTACCATGTCAAATGTTGACCAATTTGTTTTAGACATGTCCTTTAATGACGATTCTAATCGTTGTTCCAAACCAGATACAAGAACACGTATACTCTTGGCGGTAACGTCTTGGAAGGCTCCCTGTTCCTCACTCATGTCGATCTTCTCCTTGTACTTGTGACCAATCTTATCACGGATAAGATCTTCTAGTGCCTATGTTGTTGGATAAAATAAGAGGCGTTATGGGGTAAGTAAAGTAGGGTTGTTGAAAAGCAAATGAACATATGAATGTCAACAACTTACCTCGACTGTATCGGCACAGTATTCACAGGTATCGATAACTGAACATATGATATGAACACAAGATATGAGCATTAGATATGAACAAGAGATGTGAACACAAGATATGAGCATAATGTAGACAATATGAGTAAGGTATCTCTAGACAAACAGTTGATACCATAACAAACACAACTCACCGTGACAAATAGTAACCTCCTCACCTGAGGGGATACGATATGTAGTACTGGCAGCCGATGTTGACTGACTACTTGCCCCACTAACCCCTTTAGACAGTGCCAAAGATAATCCCACCACAGATTGAGGCTGCGGTAACTTCTTCTCTAACACACTAGCATACCCACGTAACTTCTTTTGAAAGGCACGTTGTAATAAGAAGAATGTCTTCTCCTTCGTTAATGCCGTACATCTTGTTATACTGTTCTTGATGTAGATGAAGAGATTGGTAGATGAAACAAAGACGGGACATTCACCTCTAGTATCAACCTCATTATCTGATGCCGCATTGAAGAGTTGCTCGTCCATACTACGTTCTTCTAGTGATACATATGGTGACATGTGATCATCAAATGTAGTAGATGCAATGCCAGATAAGGACGCAACAGGCCCACCGGATGATATGGTAGCAGGTGAACTACTTTTCTTACCGCCCGTCCTCTTGCGTCGTTCGTACTTGATCTTGATACCTTCAGGAGATTGTGCCGGGTATGCTCGACCTTGTGAATCAAATTCAAGGTCATCGTCCTCGTCTGCGGCGGCATCTAATCCCATACTATTACTAACATTTAGCATCCCCTCCTCTTGTGATGGATCGATGAACTTAGTGCCAAAGTCCCGAGATAACCATGCCATCATTTCTTTTTCGAATAGAATGGTCTTTTGTAATGCCTTGAGTAATGCGGTTACTGCCTTCTCACCCTCGGATATACCATCATCATTTCCGTGTGAGGAGTTGTTGTTGCCATGAGACGACTTGTTCAACGAACTGCCAAACTTTGACACGGCAGATGCGGCCACCCCACTACTACTACTTCCACCTTGACCAGCAGCCGCACCGCTTTTAAATGGTAATATCCTAACCGTATTCTTATTGTAATACTTCTTTAATGTAAACTTGAGGTGCCGGGCAGTCATTTCCAAGAATTGTACAGTAAGACGATAATGTATATTCCATTCAGGTATAAAGACATTATTAAAGTTGAGTTGCAGCGATCGTAACTTGTTTCTAAACCATGTAAAACGATTCTCAACCGTATCCAATGATGTAAGTTTGTTAGTATTCTTGTTTCTGTTGGGACTGCTATTAGGTGTGGTAGATTTCTTAAAGGATTGACTTCCACCGACGGCTGATGCACTACCACTAGACGCCTTCTTCTTACCCATGGCAGGAGAGGGATTATATAGTTCATCGTATTCTTGTAACTGATCTTTGATAAAGTAAGATATGAAACGTTCCTTGGACTTGGGACCTAGTGCCTCAATAACTAAACAAGCATCGGCTAATGTCTTTTGTACCATCGCACTCACAGGCACAATGGCAGCCGTCTCTCCATCTTCTCCTGTAATTGTAATCTGTTCATTATTCGGCTGTTGTTGAGATCCAACCTCCTGGAATAATTTAACGATACCCTCCCACAGTTGACCTTTGATAACACCCTGTTTTAGAAGGGTTGGGAGAGGTCGAGGATATAAGTTGTGAGCATAGCATCAACATATGATATGAGCAAGAAGAGATAGACTTGATTTCAACCCCGACGCATCCTTACTCAAAAAAAGCATTCATTCTATGTCCCCTTTACCAACATTGCAAAACAATACTAACCCCAACACCTTCTCTAATGTATAACTCGTCGAGAGACATATCACATATGCACAAAATGTAGATACGATCCCCCGTCCAAATGCAACTTTATACATCCTTTAACATTATTCATTATAGTCCCCGACAATAACAACACATACAATATAACCAAATAACCATAGTAATCTAGCTATACAACTACTCACCACGGCATCTCTAACCTGTTTAATGTGAGATGAGTAAAAATGAACATGATGTGAGCATATGTTATAATAACGGCATCTTCTTATCACAAACATCTATGACACGCCATTCAATTCCCAATCTAAATTGCAAATACCAAACAATATCATTCCCCGTAATATACAATTTCGTTCCCCATTCGCAACCCGCATGACACATAATTACATATTATATGCACATAACATACACACAAAACATAATCAAAACATTACTTACATCCTTTAACATTATTCATTATAGTCCCCGACAATAACAACACATACAATATAACCAAATAACCATAGTAATCTAGCTATACAACTACTCACCACGGCATCTCTAACCTGTTTAATGTGAGATGAGTAAAAATGAACATGATGTGAGCATATGTTATAATAACGGCATCTTCTTATCACAAACATCTATGACACGCCATTCAATTCCCAATCTAAATTGCAAATACCAAACAATATCATTCCCCGTAATATACAATTTCGTTCCCCATTCGCAACCCGCATGACACATAATTACATATTATATGCACATAACATACACACAAAACATAATCAAAACATTACTCACCTGCCTCATTTTAGGTACACTACTCATATATCCATCAAAATGTCCTAATAATAATCGTGTAGCATCAACTAAATGTGCAGCCTGTGCATACTTTGGTATAGGTTGTTGTGGCGTGACCATTGCAGCCTTACGAAGTTGTTCAGCCGCATGTAATAACATGTGCCTGTTGTTATTAGAGTAGGAGGAGAGTTTAAGAGGAATGAACATAAGATGTGAGCATACAAATGGAAGACGATATAATATTACAACACCACATATCTCTTATAAAACACATATCAGCATAACACGAATTACATATAAATATTCTCTTTCCCCCGTAGTATATCCATTGCAACACCGTATCTAAACAAACACATACCAAATAAACATGAAATTCTATTCTTCGTTTAAACTTCAAATCAATAACGTTAATCTCATTCTTACGTCATACCAACAATTACAACAAACATAACATGTGCACATATTATGAACATATATCATATTATGAACATAACCTATCTACTACTCACAATCGTTTCAAGGCAGTAATCGTACGTTGTAAATGTTGCTTAGCATAATCTAATCGTTTCATATCTTTAGTAATTTCTAATACGGCTACCTCACTTCGTTGTGCTTGAGATTGTACCTGCGCAATACGTGATGCCAATTGTTGTACTGCTAATTTGGCATGTTGAACATCTCGTTCCAATGTCGGTGCTAATGCTGACTGATGTCGTAATGTTGTTGATAATGTATCATCTAAATTTGTTAATCTTGATGATATTGCCGATCGTAATTGTGGCAATGCTGTTACTAATTGTTGTTCAGTATGATAATGTTGATTAAGAAAATCAATTGGATCAAAGTTATGTGTTTGTTGGGTATTATCTGTAGTTTGTTGTGTATCATTAGAGGGCTCTGCTGTAGTATTGGTCGTTGACAAATCGGCATAACGATTATTAGCAGCAGAATTTGATGCTGTAAAGGTATCAAGAGCATCGATTAATGATTCAGGGTCTAATGATGACGAGGTTAAAGTTGTTGCAATGTTGTTATTATTTTCAGATGATGTACAGATTGATGATCCGTATGACGCGCCTCGAGATGGCGGTAGTAGCGATGCCATTGTTAAAGAAGATTATTAAAGATTGTCGTTGTGAGGATATTATTGCTATTGATTGGTATATTTATAAATAAACGGCATATATCATTTGCAATTGTTTTGATTGCTGATATGGAACTATTTTGGAACTTTCGCAGTAGAAAATTGTTGGTGAAAGTTCCAGATTTTCACATCAAAAAAAGGCGGAGCAGCAGCAGCCTCATCCCATGCACATATATACGACATGTCATCCTTTTATGGTATGATTATAAGGAGATACATGCTCGTAGAAAAATCTAGAGCCCTCCACCATACTTTTTACTGACCCATGTTGAAATAAGATAGGAAAAAATCTTGATTTCTATCCCAGCTCTATAGACAGGTTTGGCCATCAAGTGGTGGTATGCCATCATGAAGGCGCTACAATAGTAGATGTTCTGCTTTTTATACATGTATAACAGTGTGATGAATACTCAAGATGGTGGGGGGGGGGGGGGGGGGGGGCGTCATACTTTTCCAGCCTCATAACCTTGGCAGGTTTCATGCCTCAGAGATATCAGGAAAAAACCTCGATTTCCTGCCAACTCTCAGACAAGTTTGGCCATCAAGTAGGGGTATAACAGCATGCAGGTGCTACAATAGTAGATGATTGAGATAACCTAGGTATATAATAGTGTAATGAACACTGTCAGCATGATTGTAAGTCCCTCCATCATACTTTCTACAGCCCCATGTTGGCAGGTTTCATGCCTCAGATCAGGAAAAAATCTCGATTTTCTGCCAACTCTCAGGCAATGTTTGGCCATCGAGTGATGTAGGCTTGCTGTAATAGTGCTTCATTGGTATTGTATGAATGTATAACAAGATGATTAATCTTGCATACGTTTGTAGCCGCATGCTGGCAGGTTTCTTGCCTTGGATTTGGCAAAAATCCCAAAAAATCTCGATTTTCTGCCAACTTCCGGCAATGTTTGGCCATTGAGTGAATATGGCACCACTGTATCAGTGCTTGTTTGGCCTTGCCTGGGTGTATAAGAGGGTAATGAAATCTGTAGAGGCCCTCTGTCCCACTTTCTTGTCTCCTGCCTCCGGCCACTGTGATTAGGTCAGAGATTTTCTTTTAATCAACAAGCTTTTTGACAATATTTGGCCGTCAAGTGGTGGTATGCTATCATTTTGTTGCTTATATATTGATATTTTTTCGATTTTCTATGTATATGAAAGGGCATGCACACATGCATCACCTTTATAGGACCCTCCATCACACTTTCAT